>Ga0308166_1001824_pt1 | contig 21300 bp, 16 predicted proteins | sample PhyCR2_2_FD_202137 | JGI IMG/M metagenome (GOLD analysis project Ga0308166, IMG submission 202137) | Phyllosphere microbial communities from UC Gill Tract Community Farm, Albany, California, United States - DLSLCC.R2 | ecosystem: Host-associated > Plants > Phyllosphere > Unclassified | place... | reverse complement strand
GCCAGGAACTCGTCCTTGCGGCGGTCGGCGTCGCGCAGCTTTTCCTCGACCGCCTTGCGCTTGCCGATGTCGCGGAAGAAGACGGCGGTGCGCTCCTCGGGCAGCGGATAGGCGCGGATCTCGAGCCAGACCGCGCCGTCGTCGGGCAGGTCGAGCAGGTACTCGAGGTGCTCCGGCTGGCGCTTGGCCCGCACGCGCCGGTACAGCTGCTCGATCGGGCCGCCGGCCAGGCGCGGCATGGCATCCCACAGGTTACGCCCGAGCAGGTCGGCGCGCCGGCGCCGGGTCAGCCGGGCGCCGGTCTCGTTCACCTGCAGCAGGGTCCAGTCGCCGCCGAGCAGGGCGAAGCCCTCGGCCATGTTGTCGAAGATCTGGCGGCTCTGGTCGCGCTCGGCGCGCAGCGCGGCCTGGGCGCGCGCGCTCTCGACGGCGAACCAGGTGCGGTCGACCATGTCCTCGGCCAGGGCCACCTGCTCGGGCGTCCAGTGGTGGGGCCGGTCGTCGTGCACGCTCAGCACGGCGTGCAGGCGGCCATTCTTCATCAGGGGGATGGCCAGTGCGGCGCGGATGCCCTTGGCCTGGTAGGCGGCCAGGTGGGGCGAGGCCTCGGCATCGATCGCGGTATCGGCGAGCACCACGTTGCGGCCCTGGCGCAGCAGGTCGACCACGGCCACGCCGAAGTCGTCGAGGTGCAGGCGCACGTCCGCCAGCGAGGCCATGCTGCCGTCGGTCCAGTCCTGCTTCAGATGCAGCCAGGCGCCGGCTTCGTCGGCTTCGCCATAGACCACGCGCTTGCCGCCCAGTTGCCGGCCGAGCAGCTCGCTGCCGACGGCGGTGACTTCCTCGGGGTCGGTCAGCGGGCGGATGCGGTCGGCCAGGGCCAGCTGGAAGGCATGGCGCCGTCCGGCCGTTTCCAGCGCCTCGAACAGTTGGCGGTAGCGCGCTTCGCTCTCGGCAAGAGCGATCTTCACCAGCTTTTCGTCGTGGATATCGGTCGAGGTGCCGAACCAGCGCTCGATCTCGCCGGCGGCGTTTTTATAGGGCGCGGCGCGCACCAGGAACCAGCGGTAGGTGCCGTCGCGCGCGCGGATGCGGTGCTCGACCTGGAAGCGTCCGCCCCGGGCATACGCTTCTCCCCAGGCGGCCATGGTGGCGGCGCGGTCGTCGGGATGGACGAATTCCCCGGCCACCTCGGCCGGCGTGGTGGAATCGATGGGCACGCCGGTATAGTCTTCCCAGACCTGGTTGAAGTACACCCCTTGGCCCGCCGCCGTGACGATCCAGACGATCTGGGGGATCGATTCGGCCAGCTGGCGGAAGCGGCGCTCGCTCTCGCGCAGCGCCTGTTCGGCGCCCACCTGCGCGGTCACGTCGCGGAAGTAGAAGGTCAGGCCGGAGGCGGCAGGCGAGATGCGCACCTCGTACCACTTGCCGTGCTCGGGGTAGAAGGCGGTGACTTCGGTACCGGTCTTGTCGCGGATCGCCTTGACATAGGCGTCCTCGAAGGCGGTGCCGGCCAGGCCGGGATAGGCCTCGGCCATGGTGCGGCCGAGGATATCTTCGCGGCGCACCTCGAGGATGCGTTCCGCCTGGCGGTTCACGTAGGCGAAGCGGCCCTCGCGGTCGACCGAGAAGAAGCCATCGGAGATGCTTTCCAGGATGGCAACGGCGTCTTCCGCCAATTGCTGGGTGGCGCTGTCGGAGAGGGGCATGGGGTCTTCCGGGAACTCGGTCATGCCGAATTATAGGGCCTGGCAAGGCCGGACGCCCGGAACCCCCCGGTCAGAACTTGTGCCAGAGGCGCGCGAACCAGGCCGCGCCGTTCAGGCCGAACTGCACGCTCTCGTACTTGAAGCCGTTGTCGGTTTCGTTCGGATCCTGTTCGCTCGGCTTGACGTTGAAGATGTTGGTCGCCCCCAGGGTCAGCCTGGTGTTCTCGCTGTACGACCAGCTGAACGAGAGGTCGGCCGAGGTCTTCGGTTTGTAGTAGGCGTTCGGCACCGGCGGACCCGAGAAGGTGCCCAGGGTCTGCGGGCCGAAGTGGATGATGCGCAGGTCCGAACCGAACTTGCCCAGGCTGTACTCGAAGCCCAGCGTGGCCTTGCGGCGCGGACCGCCCTGTTCGATGAACAGGCGCTCGCGCTCCGACAGCAGCACGTCCTCGAAGCCGGCCAGCGCGCTCGGCGCGTGCACGCCGGTCACCTCGGTCTTGCTGAAGTTCAGGGCCAGGAAGGTGTTCAGGCGGCCGCGGCCCAGGGGCATGCGGTGCGAGCCGGTGATGTCCAGGCCTTTCGTTTCGGTGTCGACCGAGTTGACGAAGAACTGTGCCTGGCCGACGCCGAGCGAGGCCAGGGTGGCGCCCAGGGCCGGGTAGTTGTCGCCGTCGAAGCGGCCCGACAGGACGATGCGGTCGTCGATGTCGATGCGGTACAGGTCGGCCGTGACCGAGGTCGTCCGCGACGGCGTCCAGGTGGCGCCGACGGTGAAGCTCTTCGACTTTTCTTCCTTCAGCTTGGGGATGCCGGCCGCGTTGGCGACCGCGCCGCCGTTCGGCGCCAGCACCACGTCGAGCGGCTCGCCGCCGATGAAGTCGGTGAAGGTCGAGGAGAAGTAGACCTGCTGCAGCGACGGCGCGCGGAAGCCCGTGCTGGCCGAGGCGCGCAGCAGCACGTCGCCGCCGAGCTTGAAGGCGGCGGCCAGCTTGCCGTCGGTGGTCGAGCCGAAGTCCGAGAAGCGTTCGTGGCGCAGCGCGGCCTGCACCTTCAGGCGCTCGCTGACGTCGGCCTCGAGGTCGAGGTAGGCGGCCGTGCTGTGGCGGCTGCGTTTGGTGGCGTCGCCCGGCTGGAAGCCCGGGAAGCCCTGGCTGCCGCCGGCGCCGCCGATGCCGACGCCGTCGGCGTCGATCCAGGAACCCGGTTCGCCGGCGAAGATCCGGTACTGCTCGTTGCGGTATTCGAAGCCGAAGGCCGCGTTCAGGCCGTTCAGGACGTTGCCGTAGTAGCGGCTGAAGTCGGCGTTGGTGGTCAGCTGGCGGAAGTCGAAGCCGCCGGCGGAGAACGAGCTCGGGCTGATGCCGGCGCCGCCATTCGTCAGGTCGAGGTTGGCGATCGAGGCGTTCAGGGTGTGCGCGATCGTGTAGTCGAGGCGGTTGTAGCCGTAGGTCTGCGAGAAGTCGCCGCTCCACTCGCCGAGCCTGGTGCGGTAGCCGAGCGTGCCGAAGCGGTCCTTCAGGTCGCCGTTGATGAAGGGGACGAAACCGTCCGGATACATGGCGGCCGAGTTGCGGGTCGGGATGTCGTCGGTGCCGAGGCCGCCGCGCGCAAAGGCGGCGCTCGACGCGTCGCGGCGCTGCACGCCGCCGGTGAGATACAGCTTGCCTTCGCCCAGGGCCACGTCGCCGTTGATGTAGACGGTCTGGTTTTCCGTCTTGCTGTCGCCGATGATGCGCGGATTGCCTTCCTCGGCGCGGTTCGAGCGGCCGCGGTACAGGTATTCGGTGGTGACGCCGAAGCTGCCGCCGGCGACCGGGATGCCGCAGTAGGCCGAGGCGAGATAGTTGTCGCCGTCGCCTTCCTTGTACTGGCCCCAGCCGGCCACCGCTTCGCAGCCCAGGCTCTTCTTGAGTTCGATGTTCATCACGCCGGCGATCGCGTCCGAGCCGTACTGGGCGGCGGCGCCGTCGCGCAGCACCTGCACGTTGCGGATCGCCATCACGGGAATCGCGTTCAGGTCGGTGCCGGTGTTGCCGCGGTTGCGCGCGCCGAACAAATTGACCAGGGCGGTGGTATGGCGGCGCTTGCCGTTCACCAGCACCAGGGTCTGGTCGGAACCGAGGCCGCGCAGGGCGGCGGAATCGACCAGGTCGGCGCCGTCCGCGCCGCTCTGGCGGGTCGAGTTGAACGAGGGGGAGATGTTGGTCAGCGTCTGCGACAAATCGAACTGGCTGCCCTGTTCGGCCAGGCGCGTCATCGGGATGACGTCGACCGGGACCGGCGTGTCGGTGCTCGATGTGGCGCCGGTGCGGCGGGTGCCGACCACGTGCACGCTTTGCATCGTGGTGTTCTCGGCGGCTTCGGGCGTGGTGGTCTGGGCGAAAGCCGGGGGGACGAAGGCGGCCAGCGCCGTGCTGCCGTACAGGCCGAGCAGTACGGCGCGGCGCAATTGGGTGGGTTTGAACACGCAACATCTCCAATGGGAAAATTGCATGCTAGCCAATATTGGCAGGCTCAACTACTGAATGTGTCCGAAACACAACGGATGCACCAAAATGGCGTGGCCGATGATGCCGGGTGCATGATTTCGGTGCGGGATGGTAGGGTGGGTGTGGGAACCCACCCCATGCGATTACGCGGCTTTTCCCTGCAATGCTTCGCTGCGCAATACCTTCGCCGCCTCGACCATGTTGCGCAGCGCCGCCCGCGTCTCGGGCCAGGCGCGCGTCTTCAGGCCGCAGTCCGGGTTCACCCACAGGTTCGCCGCCGGGATCACCTCGGCCGCCTTGCGCATCAGGCGCGCGATGTCCTCTACGGTCGGCACCCGGGGCGAGTGGATGTCGTACACGCCGGGCCCGATGCCGTTCGGGTAGGCAAAGGCGCCGAAGCCGCGCAGCAGTTCCATGTCGGAGCGGCTGGTCTCGATGGTGATGACGTCGGCGTCCATCGCCGCGATCGCGGGCAGGATGTCGTTGAACTCGGCATAGCACATGTGGGTGTGCAGCTGGGTCGTGTCGGCGATGCCCGAGGCCGCGATGCGGAAGGCGCGCGCGGCCCAGTCGAGGTAGTCGCGCCAGAGCGCCCGGCGCAGCGGCAGGCCTTCGCGCAGCGCCGGTTCGTCGATCTGGATGATGCCGATGCCGGCCGCTTCCAGGTCGCGCACCTCGTCGCGGATGGCCAGCGCAATCTGCAGGGCGGTGCGCGCGCGCGGCTGGTCGTCGCGCACGAACGACCATTGCAGGATCGTGACCGGGCCGGTCAGCATGCCTTTTACCGGCCGCCGGGTGAGCCCCTGGGCGTAGGCGCTCCAGGCCACCGTCATCGCGGCGGGACGGGCGACGTCGCCGAACAGCAGCGGCGGCTTGACGCAGCGCGAGCCGTAGGATTGCACCCAGCCGTTGGCGCTGAAGGCAAAGCCGTCGAGCTGTTCGCCGAAGTATTCGACCATGTCGTTGCGCTCGGCCTCGCCGTGCACCAGCACGTCGATGTCGAGCAGCTCCTGCTCGCGCACGGCCTGCTCGATCTCGCGCCGCATCGCCGTTTCGTAGTCCGCGCGCCCCAGTTCGCCGCGCCGGAAGGCGGCGCGCGCGGCGCGGATGGCCGCCGTCTGCGGGAAGGAGCCGATGGTGGTGGTCGGGTAGAGCGGCAGCCTGAAGCGCGCCCCTTGCGCGGCCTGGCGCACGGCGAAGGGGCTGGCGCGGCGGTCGTCGCCGGCGCCGAGCGTGGCCGCGCGCTGCGCGACGGCGGGCTGGCGCACGCGCGGACTGGCGGCGCGTGCCTGCACGGCGGCGCGCGAGGCGGCCAGTTCGGCATGCATGCCGGCTTCGCCCTCGGCCAGGGCGGCGCGCAGGATGCGCAGTTCGTCCAGCTTCTCGCGCGCGCCGGCCAGCCAGGCGCGCAGGTCGGGGTCGAGGGCGGCATCGTCGCGCAGGGACAGCGGTACGTGCAGCAGCGAGCACGATGGCGCGAGCCAGAGTTCGCCGCGGTGGCGTTCGGCCAGCGGCCGCAGGCCGGCGAGGGCGCGGTCGAGATCCGTGCGCCAGATGTTGCGGCCGTCGACGATGCCGACCGAGAGCACCTTGTTGTCGGGCAGCCAGTCGGCCACCGATTGCAGTTCGTGGACGGCGCGCACGCCATCCACGTGCAGGCCCGCCACCGGCAGCTTGCAGGCGACGCTCAGCTGGCCTTCCAGCGGCGAGAAATAGGTGGCCAGCAGCAGCGGCAGGCCGGCCGTGGCCAGGGTGTGGTAGGCGCGCTCGAAGGCCAGCAGCCAGGCGCCCGGCAGGTCCAGCCCGAGGATCGGTTCGTCGACCTGCACCCACTCGACGCCGGCCGCCTTCAGCTGGGCCAGCAGCTGTACCCAGGCGGGCAGCAGGCTGTCGAGCAGCGCGAGCTTGTCGACGCCGTCCTGCCTGGCCTTGCCCAGCCACAGGAAGCTCAAGGGGCCGACCAGTGCCACCTTGACCTTGTGGCCCAGGGCGCGGGCCTGTGCGACTTCGGCCAGCAGGCGCGCGGGCGCCAGCGCGAAGCGGGTCGCCGCGTCGAACTCGGGGACCAGGTAGTGGTAATTGGTGTCGAACCACTTGGTCATCTCCAGCGCCGGCTTGCCGCTGTGATGGCCGCCGCAGCATTCCGCGCCATGCGCGCCCGCCGCTTCGGTGGCGACGCCGCGCGCCAGCGTGAAGTAGCGCGCCAGCGCCGATTCGCTGCCGTCGAAACCGAAGCGCGCCGGTTCGCAGCCGAACAGCTGGATGTGATTCGCCACGTGATCGTAGAAGGCGAAGTCGCCGACGGTGACGTAGTCGAGGCCGGCGTCGCGCTGCTCTTGCCAGTGGCGTGCGCGCAGGTCGGCGCCGACCGCTTCCAGCTCGGCTTCGCCGGTTTCGCCGCGCCAGTGGCGTTCGAGGGCGAACTTCAGTTCGCGTTGCGGGCCGATGCGCGGATAGCCGAGTGTATGAATCTTAATCATGATAATTCCAGATCGTATGAAGAATGCTAAGGATTGTCGCGGCAGCTGGTGCATAATTCAAACGAAAAAAATTCGAATTCACGTGAAAATCATTCATGGCTACCTCCATTCTTGAACTGCGCCACCTGCGCACCCTGCTGGCGCTGAAAGAGGCCGGCACCATCTCGCGCGCCGCGCAATTGCTGAACATGACGCAGTCGGCGCTCTCGCACCAGGTGCTGGCGCTGGAGCGGCAATACGAGACCGGCCTGTTTGAACGCAAGTCCTCGCCGGTGGCGTTCACGGCCGCCGGCCAGCGCCTGCTGGCGCTGGCCGAGCAGGTCTTGCCGCACATCGGCGCGGCCGAGCGCGACCTGGCGCGCCTGACCAGCAATGCCACCGGCAAGCTGCGCATCGCGGTCGAGTGCCATACCTGCTTCGACTGGCTGATGCCGTCGATGGACGCGCTGCGTGCGCGCTGGCCGGAAGTCGAGCAGGACATCGTGTCCGGCTTCCAGGCCGATCCGGTCGGCCTGCTGCACCAGGACCGCGCCGAGGTGGCGATCGTGTCGGAACTCGACGAGAGCGAAACCGACGTGGATTTCCATCCGCTATTCGAGTTCGAGATGGTGGCGATCCTGCCGCTGAACCATCCGCTGCTTGCCAAGCCCTGGCTGGTGGCCCAGGACTTCGCAGCGCAGGCCCTGATCACCTATCCCGTACCGGACGACATGCTGGACCTGGTGCGCCAGGTGCTGCGTCCGGCCGGCGTGGAACCGCCGCGGCGCACGACCGAGCTGACGGTGGGCATGCTGCAACTGGTCGCCAGCGGACGCGGGCTGGCCGCCTTGCCGCTGTGGGCGGTGAACGGCTACCTGGAGCGCGGCTACGTGGCGCGGGCGCGCATCGGGCCGGAGGGATTGACGGGGCGGCTGTATGCGGTGACGCCGAAACGGCTGGCGGGGAATGCCTGCCTGGCGGATTTCGTGCAGGTGATGCGCGAGACCTCGTTGCTGGCGCTGCCGGGGATTACCTTGTTGTGAATGTGCCGGTGGGGGGCGGTCGCATGACATGCCGTGGGGTGATCGTTTGGAAGCGCTGGCAATGTTCGGATGATTCGGCCAGAACAGCGCCAACAGTGCGGCGCTTTCCGCGTGGGCAGTGGGGCCGGCTAAATGCCGGCACCACGAAGTGCCCACCCTGCGCGGCTTATGCGCCAGCCGTGCTGCGGCTGGCCAGCCCGCCGACCAGCACGGCGTCGCCGTCCGGTTCGGTACGGATCAGGCATGCCTGGCCGGTGGCGCGGCCCTGGCGCACGCTCAGGCCCTGGCCGAGCAGCAGCGTGAGCGCGCCGGCCGCCACGCCGGTGGCGCTGTCTTCCAGCGTCGGTTCGAGGTGGTTGAAGTTGCGGCCCTCGACCGCGCCATCGCCGGTGCGGCACCAGGCGTAGCAGCCGTTGACGCCGGCGTTCCTGCCCCAGACGTGGATCAGGGCCAGGTCAGGCTGCAGCGCATGCAGCGTTTCCACGTCCTCCACTTCCAGCAGCAGCTTCGGGCTGCCGACCGACAGCACGCGCGGCGCGCTGGCCAGCACCAGGTCGGGCGCCGCCAGCAGGCGCAGGGGCAGGGCCGTATCCAGTTCGAGTGCGGGCGCTTCCTGGCGGCCCAGCCGCACGTACACGTTTTCTCCGGCGCGCGACAGGACCAGCGGCTGGCCATGCATCGCCGTCGTCACCGTCAGCGGCGCGCTTGACCCGTGCCGCTCGAACAGCAGCTGCGCCGCCGCCAGGGTGGCGTGCACGCACAGGGGGCTGCGCATGTGCGGATACACGTAATCCAGTACCACGTCCGCGTCCGCATCCGGTTCAGCGCCGGGCACGCTGGGCTGTGCGGGGACCGCGTCGACGAACACGCAGGTGAGGCCGCGCTCGCGGGCCAGCGCCCGCCGCCACCCCGGGTTGCCATTGCCTTCTTCGACGACCAGCGCCGGGTTGCCTTCTCCAGGCTTTTCTCCAAAACAAACAAACTCATGAACACGCATTGCCGATCCTTGCCAAATGTACCTCGTCAGTTATACTGTGTTTTTATACAGTACTTTTGTGTTGTTTGCACGTTTATTTTTTGTCCACCCCGTTTTTATCAAGCCTGTCGACGATGCCTTTACCGCCCGATCCGTCGATGCAGGGCCTGCCCGACTATGTCGAGCTGTTCTGCCTCTCGAACTTCTCCTTCCTGGAAGGCGCCTCGCACGCCGAGGAGCTGGTGGCGCGGGCGGTGAAGCTGGGGTATGCGGGGCTGGCGCTGACCGACGAGTGCTCGCTGGCCGGCGTGGTGCGCGCCCATGCCGAGGCAAAGAAGGCGGCGCTGCCCTTCATCGTCGGCGCCCACTTCCACTTGCGGCAGCCCGACGGCAGCCCGGCCCTGTCGCTGATCCTGCTGGCCCGTAACCGCAATGGCTACGGCAACCTGTCCGAGTTCATCACGCTCGGGCGCACGCGCAGCGAGAAGGGCACCTACTTCCTCACACCAAACGACATCGCCGATCCGCAAGGCGAGCTGGCGCACCTGAAGGGCATGCCCGACTGCCTGGCGATCCTGCTGCCGACGTATCCCGGCCACGACCAGGCCGGCGTCGACCGCCTGCACGCCCAGGCCCGCTGGATGGCCGAGCAGTTCCCGAACCGCGCCTGGATCGGCCTGACCCTGCTGCACCGCGCACTCGACGAAGCACACCGCGTCACGGTGGAAGAAGTGGGCTGGCAGCACGGCCTGCCGATCGTCGCGCTCGGCCACGTGACGATGCATGTGCGCTCGCGCAAGCCGCTGCAGGACACGCTCACCGCCACGCGTCTGAACAAGCCGGTGGCCGAATGCGGCTACGGCCTGGCGCAGAACGCCGAACAGCACCTGCGCGCGCGCCTGCGCCTGGCGAACATCTATGCGAAGGAAGCGCTGGACGAGACACTGCGTATCGCTTCCGCCTGCACCTTCTCGCTCGACGAACTGCGCTACGAATACCCGACTGAAGTCGTGCCGGCGGGGCAGACGGCGAGCAGTTTTCTGCGCAGCGAAACCTATATCGGCGCGCACCGGCGCTTCCGCGAAGGCATCCCGGCCAGGGTGCAGGCCCAGATCGAGCACGAGCTGGAGCTCATCGCCGAGATGGAGTACGAACACTATTTTCTCACCGTGTACGACATCGTGCGCTTCGCCCGTTCGCAGGAGATCCTGTGCCAGGGACGCGGCTCGGCCGCCAACTCGGCGGTGTGCTACTGCCTGGGCATTACCGAGGTCGACCCGGCGCGCGCGAACCTGTTATTTGAAAGATTCATCTCCAAGGAGCGCAACGAGCCGCCCGACATCGACGTCGACTTCGAGCACCAGCGCCGCGAGGAGGTCATCCAGTACATCTACGCCAAGTACGGCCGCACGCGCGCGGCGCTGGCGGCGGTGGTGATCAGCTACCGCCCGAAAAGCGCGCTGCGCGACAGCGGCCGCGCGCTCGGCATCGACCTCGCCATCATCGACAAGGTGTGCAAGAACCACCACTGGTTCGACAGCAAGGACGATCTGCTGATGCGGCTCGGCGAATGCGGCCTCGATCCGCAGGCGCCGCTGTCGCTGCAATGGGCGACGCTGGCGCAGCAGCTGCTGAACTTCCCGCGCCATTTGTCGCAGCACCCGGGCGGCTTCGTGATCGCGCGCGGCAAATTGTCGCGCCTGGTGCCGATCGAGAATGCCACCATGATTGACCGCAGCGTCATCCAGTGGGACAAGAACGACCTCGAGGAACTGGGCCTGATGAAGGTCGACGTGCTGGCGCTGGGCATGCTGTCGATGCTGCGCCGCGCGCTGGCGCTGGTGAGCCTGCGCCACGACATCGTCTTCGAGATGCAGGACATCCCGCCCGACGACCAGGCTACCTACGACATGATCTGCGCCGCCGACACGGTGGGCGTGTTCCAGATCGAATCGCGCGCGCAGATGAGCATGCTGCCGCGGATGAAGCCGCGCGTCTTCTACGACCTGGTGATCGAGGTGGCGGTGGTGCGCCCTGGCCCCATCCAGGGCGGCATGGTGCATCCGTATTTGCGGCGGCGCCAGGGCCTGGAGCCGGTGGTCTATCCGAGCCCGGAAATGAAGATCGCGCTGGAGCGCACCCTGGGCGTGCCGATCTTCCAGGAGCAGGTGATGCAGGTGGCCATCCTCGGCGCCGGCTTCACGCCGGGCGAGGCCGACCAGCTGCGCCGCGCGATGGCGGCCTGGAAGCGCAAGGGCGGCCTGGAGCAGTACTACGACCGCATCGTGCGCGGCATGCTGGAACGCGGCTACGACCTCGCTTTCGCCGAGCAGATCTTCAGCCAGATCCAGGGCTTTGGCGAGTACGGCTTTCCCGAATCGCACGCGGCCAGCTTCGCCTTGCTGGCCTATGCCAGCTCCTGGATCAAGTGCCACGAGCCGGCCGCCTTCCTGTGCGCGCTGCTGAACAGCCAGCCGATGGGTTTCTACAGTCCTTCGCAGCTGGTGCAGGACGCGCAGCGCCACGGCATCGAGGTGCGGCCGGCCGATGTGAACATCAGCGCCTGGGACTCGACCCTGGAAGAACTGCACGACCGCACGCGCCAGCCGGCGGTGCGCCTGGGGCTGTCGCTACAGCGCGGCATGAGCCGGGAAGCGGCCGCGCGCATCGAGGATGCGCGCGCGATCCGGCCTTTCGAGAGCGTGGCCGACCTGGCGCGCAGGGCAGGGCTGGACCGCAACGACTTGCAGGTGCTGGCCGGCGCGAATGCCCTGCGTTCGCTGGCCGGGCACCGGCGCGAAGCCTTGTGGCAGGCGGTGGGCGCTGTGCCCGACCGCGACCTGCTGCGCCCGACCAGCGTGGATGAGGACATGCCTTCGCTGGCGGCGCCGAGCGAGGGCGAGGAGATCGTCGGCGACTACCGCGCGCAGGGCCTGACACTGGGCCGCCATCCGCTGGCGCTGCTGCGCAAGCAGTTGCTGAAGCAGCGCTTCATGCCGGCATCCGTGCTCAACGAATACGCCGACGGCCAGCTGGCGCGCGGCTGCGGCATCGTCACCGTGCGCCAGCGTCCCGGCACCGCCAAGGGCGTGCTGTTCGTGACGCTGGAAGACGAGACCGGGAACGTGAACGTGATCGTCTGGCCCGACCTGGTCGAGCAGCAGCGGCGCGAGGTGCTGGGCGCACATCTGCTGGGCGTGTACGGCGTCTGGCAGAGCCAGGGCCAGGTGAAGCACCTGGTGGCCAAGCGCCTGGTCGACATGTCGCATCTGCTGGGCAGGCTGGCGACGAACAGCAGGGATTTTTGCTGAACAAACAGCCGGGATCAGGTCTGGCATTCGCCCGACGATGCGGCTCCACCGCAGCCCCAGACGCGGGCGGAATGGGAACAGCAGGTGCCGCCCGCCGCGCTCGAACCGGTGCGCGCGTCGAACCCGGGCGTGGAAAAAATCGGGCGACTCGGCCGAACGCCGGCTACCTGCGGATTTCCTCGTTTGCGCCGGTGTTCCTCGTATCCGGGAAGTTCGCCGCGGCGATGAATGCACGCGCCGACACCGATGGCCTCATCGTCGATCTGCGCAACAACGGCGGTGGCGGTGGCGATTCGATGGCGCTGTTGATCAGTTAGCTGGCCGGCGAGCGCACCTGGGGCGGCGCCATGCCGCGCGCCCCGGCAAGCGGGATCAGCCGCCATCAGCCGCCATCAGCACCGGGCGCGCCGCGTGTGGCAGATGCGCCCTCGGGCAGCCTGGCCACCACCTTGATCTCGAACTGGAAGCCATACAGCCAGGTCACGCCGACCGCGGTGACGGTCGGGTGCGGCGGGCCGCCCCAGAATTCCTGGGCCACGCTCCAGATCCGTTCGAAGTGCGTTTCCGGATCGACGATGAAGACGGTGACGTCGACCACGTCCTCGAAGCCGCACCCGGCCGCGGCCAGCACGGCGTTCAGGTTGTGGAAGGCGCGCCGGACCTGGGCGTCCAGCTCCGGCTCGGGCGTACCGTCCTCGCGGCTGCCGACCTGGCCCGAGACGAACAGGAAACCGCCGGCGCGCACCGCCGGCGAATAGCGGTTCTTTTCATACAGGGCCTGGCGTCCGGCCGGGAACACGACGTCGCGTACTGTCATTGCTGCTCTCCTTGGTGATGCCGGCCACCTGCCGGCGCTTGAGGAGTACTGTAGCTGCGCAGGGATCGCAGATAAACAGGCAATCCTGTGCAAGACTGTTTGTATAATCCAAACAATTGCAAGGGAGGCGGGGTGGACAGGTTCGACGCGATGCGGGTTTTCGCCAGGGTGGTCGAGGCCGGCAGTTTTACCAAGGCGGCGCAGACGCTGCAGATGAACCGCACCACGGCGACCCAGCTGGTGCAGCAGCTGGAAGCGCGCCTGCGGCTCAAGCTGCTGCACCGGACCACGCGCAAGGTCGGCGTCACGGCCGACGGCGCGGCCTACTACGAGCGCATCGTGCGCCTGCTGGCCGAGCTCGAGGACGTCGAGACCAGCCTGCCGAATGCGCTGGCCGCGCCCAGCGGCGTGCTGCGCGTCGACGTGCCGAGTCCTTTCGCGACGATGCTCCTGATCCCGGCGCTGCCGCAGTTCCACGCCAGGTATCCCGAGATCCGCTTCGACCTCGGCGCCAGCGACCGCAAGGTCGACCTGGTGGGCGAGAACATCGACTGCGTGGTGCGCGGCGGCGCCGTGACCGACGGCGCGCTGATCGCCCGCCACATCGGCGACCTGCGCCTGGGCGTGTACGCGGCGCCCGCCTACCTGGCGCAGGCGGGCGTGCCGGCGCATCCGCGCGAGCTGCTCGACGCCCGCCACCGCATCGTGCGCTTCCGCTGGTCGGGCAACGGCGCCTTTCCGTACGCGATGCACAAGGATGGCGAGACGGTGGAGATCGGCGGGCGCCACATCCTCTCGATCGACGACGGCAACGCCTACCTGGCGGCGGGCCTGGCCGGGCTGGGCGTGCTGTGGCTGCCCGACTACATGGCGCGCGCGCATGCCGGCGAGGGCAGGCTGGCGCCGTTGTTCGAGGACTGGCGGATCGACCCGATGCCGCTCCACGTGGCCTACCCGCCGAACCGGCATCCCAGCAAGAAGTTGCGCGTGTTCATCGACTGGATGGACGAGCTGATGGCGACGCACCGCGCCGGCTAGACAGCGGCAGGCCTGGCGAGCGCCGGGTCGGCCGCACCCCTGGCTCAACGATGCGACAAGGCATTCTCATAGTCGATATGATCACCTTGTCAACATTACCATCAAGGATACATCATGTCTTCCGCAGTCACGGCCAATTCGGCCTACCGGCATCCGCCCGGCCGACTTCACACGATCCTGCTTGCCGGGACCGTTCCCCTGTTCCTGGGCGCGCTCCTGAACGATATCGCCTACTACCAAACCTACCAGATCCAGTGGAGTAACTTCGCCTCCTGGCTGCTTGCCGGCGCCGAGCTCTTCTGTGGACTGGCCCTGCTGTTTGCCCTGATCAATCTCATCCGGGCCAAGCAAAAGTCGGGACAGGTCCTGGTGTACTTCGTGTTGCTGCTGGCAACCTTCATCCTGGGCCTGGTCGATTGCTTCCAGCACGCCAAGGACGCCTGGGCCGTGATGCCGGCCGGGCTGGCCCTGTCGGCAATTGTGTTCTTCCTGAGCTGCCTCGCGGCCTGGGTGGGGCTGGCGCCACGTACGGGAGGCCTGCAATGAAACGGACCAACACATTCGTATTGATGGGCGTGGCGCTGCTGCTGGGCGCATGCGGCGAAAAAGGCGCCGATACCCAGGCGCGCGGCCCCGATCCCAAGCTGCCGGAGCAGCAGCGCGGCCTGTTGCCGAGCATGAAGATCGCCGAGCCCACGGCCTGGGGCGACCAGAAGCCGACCGTGCCCGCGGGCTACAGCGTCACGGCGATCGCCACCGACCTGCAGATTCCGCGCCAGACCCTGGTGCTGCCGAACGGCGACATCCTGGTGGCCGAAGGACGCGGCGGCAGCGCGGCCAAGCTGAAACCGAAAGACGTGATCGCCGGCTACATCAAGGCCAAGGGCAACACCAAGGTCAAGAGCGGCAACCGCCTGACCCTGCTGCGCGATGCCGACGGCGACGGCCGCTACGAGCTGAAGACCGTCTTCGCTGAGAACCTGAATGCCCCGTACGGCCTGGCCTTCGCCAACAACAAGATCTACGTGGCCAACCAGGACGAGCTGGTCAGCTTCGACTACCAGGCGGGCCAGACCAGAGCGGCCGCTGCGCCGGCCAGCGTCAGCAAGCTGCCTTCCGAGATCAACCACCACTGGACCAAGTCGCTGACCGTCAGTCCCGACGGGCGCTTCCTGTACGTCGGCATCGGCTCGAACAGCAACATCACCGAACGCGGCCTCGAAGCCGAACTGAACCGGGCCGAGGTATGGCAGATCGACGCCGCCACCGGCGCCCACAAGCCGTACGCGACCGGCATCCGCAATCCGACGGCGCTGGCGATGCATCCGGAAACCGGGCAGTTGTGGTCGGTGGTCAACGAGCGCGACGAGCTGGGGCCGGACCTGGTGCCCGACTACCTGACTTCGGTGCGCGAAGGCGGCTTCTACGGCTGGCCGTACAGCTACTGGGGCCAGAACGTCGATCCGCGCGTGCAGCCGGGCGACCCGAAAAAGGTGGCGGCAGCGATCAAGCCCGACTACAGCCTGGGCTCGCACGTGGCCGCGCTGGGCCTGTCCTTCTCGCAGGCGGCGATGGGCGAGCAGTTCGCGAACGGCGCCTTCGTCGGCGAGCACGGCAGCTGGAACCGCGATGCGCCGGTCGGCTACAAGGTGATCTTCGTGCCGTTCGCCAACGGGCGTCCTTCCGGCCAGCCGATCGACTTCGTGACCGGCTTCCGCACGGAAGAGGGCAAGACGCGCGGCCGTCCGGTCGGCGTCACCGTCGACCCGCGCGGCGCACTGATCGTGGCCGACGACCTGGCCAATACCGTGTGGCGGGTGACCCGCAACCGGTAAGCTTGAACAGCCGGTGGCAGGTCTGACATTCGGACACGAGCCCGGCTGGTTTGTCTGGCGCTATCAAGCGATCAGGCTGCACCAGTACGAAAGAGCGCGTGCAAGCGTACACGCGCTCTTTCGCTGCGATCAGGTTTGCTCGGCAAGTTCGGAGAGATGACGCAATTCGGCCAGCGTGCGGCCGTGATGGCGCCTTGCATGACCACACATCCAGCAGCTACAGCATGTTGGTGTATGCAAGACCAATCCCGCCAGGCGAGGATCGGCAGGATCGTAGCGTCCGCTATAGGAACGGCGTACCTGTTTAAGGCGAGCGGCATGATGACGCCGAATGGCGCGCAACATATTTTTCATGAATGACTCCAGTTACCCCGGCGGCACCATTGCCACCGGGGATACGTATGGAGTAACTCGTCCAGCGATAGATATGCATCGCGCTCCTTACTGCGCCCAGTAATCCAGCACCAGCGAACGCGCCAGGCTCGCCCCCAGGGTGTCGACGAAGCGGCCGTGCGCCGGATGCACGAGGTAGCCGTCGCGCGCCTCGGCGCTCTCGAAGGTCAGCGTGAAGCAGTGGGTGAAGCCGTCGTTCAGGCCTTCCGGGCTGACGTTGGTGCCCCATTCGTAGGACACGATGCCCGGGATGGCGCCGGGCAGGGTGGCGAAATCGGCGACCACGGCATCGACCTGTTCGGAGGTGGCGCTTTCCTTGAATGCGAAGAGGACGACGTGGCGCAGGGTGGCGGAAGCGTTGGCGGTCATGATCGACAGGATGAATAAAAGATAAGCAATCTTACACGCCCCGGCCGCCCTGTGCGCACGCCATGCTCGCGCGTGCCGCGTCCGCCGCGAAGCGTGTAGAGTGCGCGGACCGACAAGCGAAAGGACTACGCCATGTTCAGCATCGACGATTTCGCGCAACTGCAGTTCCTGGTCGGCCGCTGGCGCGGCGAAAGCGCCGACGGCAAACCCTTCTACGAAGAATACGACCATCCCGGACCGGACGTGTTCCAGTCGCACCGTTACGCCGACGAATCCTTTGTCGAGCGCACCGACGGCAGCACGATTTCCTTCAAGGACGGCGAAATCATCTCGCAGTGGGGCGACTTCACCTGGCGCGCGTCGCGCATCGGCCGCGACAGCGCGGTCTTCGAGCCGGTCAGCGCGCCCAGCCGCTTCGAGTGGCGGCGCGTCGACGAAGCCACCCTGGAAGCCCACCAGCGCTGGACGGCCGAGGGCAAGGAGCAGGAGCACACGATCCGGCTCGCGCGCGTGATCGCCATTTGACCGGACAATACGGCGTGCCTGCGCTGCCGCCGGCGCTGCGCCGGCGCCCGGTCGACTCGTTTCAGGCTGGCTTTGGTTTGTGCATGGCGCTATCCGGCATGTCGTGTCCCCAGTATTCGGCATGGCGCTGAAGCAGTTGTTCCAGATCTGGCGGAAAATCGAGCGCGCGTTCGGCACGTGCCAGCGCCAGGGCGGCATGATGCCGGGCCGCACCGCGCAGCGCCGGGACGCCGTGGCGGCCAAGTTCGCCCAGGACACGCTGTACCCGCATCGCCACTTCGATGAGTCCGGCGCCATCGCGTGCAATCGCGGGAAAGACGTCGTCGAACATGTCGTCGAGCGAGATGAGCGGCGCCTCGATGCGCTTGTACTCGGGTTCGGCCGGCGTCGAGGGACCCGCCCAGTCCGCCAGCAGGCGGTGCAGCGAGCCGAGTACGCCGATGGCCGTACCGGCGTCGTTGATGCCGGGCGACAGGGCGCGGCAGGCAATCTCGGCCAGCACGACCAGGCCGAAGCGGGGATCGTCGTCGAACTGGCGCAGTTTGCCGACGATAAATGCCTGGCGCAGCTCGGCGGGATTGCAGGCGGCGCTGGCACCATCTTCCCCGATGACGTGGCCCAGCGGCCGCGTCGGCACGATCATCGAGCCGGGCAGCACCGCCAGCCTGATGCGCAGCCTGTGCTTTTCCGCGATTTTTTCCAGCGCGGCCATGTCCACGCGCTGCAGGTAGCCGCTCTCCTCGCTATGGAAGGCGATGCCGGAAGGGGCGCCGGTGGCGGGGATGCCGCCGAGGCTGGGGCGCTGCCTGCGGCTGTCGAGCGCCGCCGCTGTCGCTTCTTCGACCTTGGCGATGACGGCGCCCAGGCGCCCCAGGCGCGCGATGCGGTCGACCCAGCGCACGAACACCAGCACCACGACCACCAGCGACAGCAGCGTGAACACGAACAGGGTGAAGCGGCCTTCCTTGCCAAAATAGTCGTTGGTGGTCGCGCTCAGCGCCACGATCGAGAAAATGAAGGCGCCGACGAAGATCGACAGGGCGTTTTGCGACACATCGTCCGCGACCACCAGGGGAAAGGCGCGTGCCGTCGCCGACTGCCCGGCCGAGGCATACGCCGCCACCATCGAGGCCACCGCGAAGGTGGCGACCCCCAGCATGCTGGCCGCGACGATCTTGAGAAGGTCGATGATCGAGCCCTGGGCGATTTCAGGGACCTTCCAGTCCACGGAAATGCTGTCGGCAAGATGGGCCAGCAGCACGCCGGCCACCGACAGGATGCAGGCAATGAGGGGCTTGACCCACAAGCGTTCGCGCAAGCGATTGCGCAGGAATTGAAGTTGCATTCGCAGATCCGGAAAGATGGCGCCGCCGCTGCCCGGATACGCCGGGCGCCGGCAGGTGCGCCCGGCAATGATGGCCCAGTCTGGCGCAAGCGCGCCGGCCGGTCGGTTCGCTGGAGAACACATGGCCCGACGAGGAGGGCGCGGCGGCCTGGGGTGCGCGCCCTCTGGAATGGCTGGGTTACATTGGTCGCAAAGACTGCAGATCAACCGGCAAGCCGCCCATGAGCGGGGCGCCATCGATGCCAAGGACGCTAGCGGATGCCTGAAGCCATTCCTGTATTTCTCGTCATTACCGCAGTCATCGCCTGGGTGAACGCGCGTTTTCTCAGGCTGCCTTCGACCATCGGCGTCATGGCGGCGGCGCTGCTGCTGTCGGGAGCGGCCTTGCTGCTCGACCATGCCGGCACCGGCTGGCCGCGCGACTATGCGACGGAACTGTTCGGCACGATCGACTTTTCCGACGTACTGATGGAAGGGATGCTGAGCATGCTGCTGTTCGCCGGCGCCTTGCAGGTCGACCTGCCGCACCTGGCGCGCTACCGCCTGTCGATCGGCCTGCTGGCCGTCGGCGGAACCGTCGTGGCGGCGCTCCTCGTCGGCCTGGGCATGTACTACCTGCTGCCGCTGGCCGGGCTGGCATTGCCGCTTCCTTACTGCATGGTGTTCGGCGCCCTGATCGCACCGACCGACCCGATTTCCGTGACCGGCCTGCTGCGCAAGGTGGGCGCGCCGGCCAACCTCGAAACCGTGATCTCGGGCGAATCGCTGTTCAACGACGGCGTCGGGATCGTCGTCTTTACCGTGATGGCCGCCATGGCCACCCAGCACCGGACACCGGACGGCGCCGCGACCCTGTTGCTGCTGTTGCGCGAGGCCGGCGGCGGCATCGCCTATGGCGTGGTGCTCGGCTACCTGGTCTACCGCATGCTGAGAAGTATCGACAGCTACCAGGAAGAAGTGCTGCTGACCGTGGCGGCGGTGCTGGGCGGCTACAGCCTGGCCCATCTGCTCGGCGTCTCGGGGCCGCTGGCCATGGTGGCGGCGGGCATCCTGCTCGGCAACCTCGGACGGCGCAAGGGCATGTCGGAAGTCACGCGTTCGCACGTCGACCAGTTCTGGGAACTGCTCGATTCGATGCTGAACGCCGTCCTGTTCGTGCTGATCGGCTTCGAGGCGCTGCTGCTGCCGTTCTCCGGTGCGCTGTTCGCGGCCGGCCTGATCGCCATCGGCGTCACGCTCGGCGCGCGGGCGCTGTCGGCAGGCTTGCCGGTGGCGCTGTTCGGCCGCCGTGCCGGCCTGCCGGCCGGCGCCTGGCAGGTGCTGACCTGGGGCGGCCTGCGCGGCGGGATTTCGGTGGCGCTGGCGCTGTCCCTGCCGGCCGGGCCGGAGCGCGGCACACTGGTGACCATGACCTATATCGTGGTGGTGTTCTCGGTGCTGGTGCAGGGGCTGAGCGTGGAAAGGCTGGTGCGCAGGCTGGTGCCCTGCGTCCCGCGCGGCTAAGGCGGCGGCGCCAGGTCGCCGTAGGCGGAACGGTTTCCGGCCTGGCTCGACGGTACGACCGACAGGCTGCCGTCGGTCTCGAGGATGACGGCGTCGATCTCCTCGAGCGATCCATAGCCGTTCTTCCTCACGGCGGACAGCACGTCGTCGCGCGTGATCCGCGCCGCGCGCGCGGCATCGGGCTGCATCCGGCCGTCGAGCAGCAGCAAGGTGGGGTGCTTCTGCGTGGCCTTGCGGGCCAGCGGCGAACGTACCGCGCACCAGGCAACGATGAACTGCAACCTACATGGACGTCCAGCAGGAAATCAACTTCGACCTGTTCGACCGCTTTGCGGATGCGGGGATCGACTTCGCCTATCCGACGCAGACCCTCTATCTGGCGCGCGCCGGCAAGCCCGCCGCGCCGGAGCGCACTCAGGGCGCCAGCCCCAGCCACCTGCGATAGGACCCGTAATGGTGGATCACGAAGCCGCCGAAGGGCTTCATCGCGCCCACGCTTTGTGCCGTGGCCTTCAGTTCGCGCTCCATGTCCGCTTCCTTCAGGTGGTGGAAGGAGACCTTCTTGAGCGCGTTCGGCAGCGTCTCCACGCCGATCAGCACGCGCCGGTCGATGCGTTCGGCGTAGCGCAGCTCGTCCATGGCGTGGCTGACGATGCCGTCGCCGCCGCCGGCCTTGTCGCGGTAATCCATCAGGGCCACGAAGTCGTAGATGTCCTGCACGTGCTGGCTGACCGGCTTGGTCTGGCCCTTCCACTCGACATGCAGGCCGTCGAGCCAGAACGGAATCGCCGGCCCCATGGGCAGGGTCTGGCCCGATGCGCGCTTGGCCGCCATCAGCGCGTCCGACAGCGCCACGAATTCGCGCAGCAGTTCCATCTTGCGGGTCGACCATTCGTCGAGGATGTGCGGCTCGATGTCGACGTTGATGCCGTCGAAGCGCTCTTCCGGCGCGGCCGTCCGGTTGTAGTCGAGCACGCGCTGCAGCATGGCCAGGGCTTCCTTGCGGTGCTGGGGCAGCACGTAGCGCTCGGTGCGCAGGTAGCCCGAGCCGAGCAGGGCATAGGCCTTCAGGCCGGACGCGTGCAGGCGCCGGACCAGGCGCCGGTAGGCCTGGGGCTGGGACACGATCAGGTTGCGCCTGTCGAAGGCGTCGGCGTACAGGAAGACGGTGTCGATCGATTTCGATTGCAGGAAGTCGATGGCGCGCCCGGCCGCGGCCGGGTCGTCCAGCATCGCGTACGAGTCTTCTTCCCAGGTCCAGATGGCGCGCGGGCCGATAGGTTCAATCGCCTGCGCACCCAGCGCGGACAAGCCGAGGAAGAGGGCGGCGAGGGTGCGCATGAAGGGAACAGGTATCACAGGCGAGTCTCCACATGGTATTGGCCGACGCCGAGCGGGCGGCCGGTGCCCGGGTGCGAAGGCAGGACCGAGACGAAGTAGGCGCCCGGCGCCGCCTTGCGCAGGTCCGGACGGAAGGCGACCGTC
>Ga0308166_1001822_pt1 | contig 21308 bp, 23 predicted proteins | sample PhyCR2_2_FD_202137 | JGI IMG/M metagenome (GOLD analysis project Ga0308166, IMG submission 202137) | Phyllosphere microbial communities from UC Gill Tract Community Farm, Albany, California, United States - DLSLCC.R2 | ecosystem: Host-associated > Plants > Phyllosphere > Unclassified | place... | reverse complement strand
TTTGGCGCAGACGCTGGTATGATTCGCGCCGTTGGAGAGATGCCAGAGTGGCCGAATGGGACGGATTCGAAATCCGTTGTACCTTCACCGGTACCTAGGGTTCGAATCCCTATCTCTCCGCCATTATTTGAAAAGCCCCGAGTGCTCATAGCCTCGGGGCTTTTTTGTTTCTGCATTGTACGTAATGATTGTACGTAAATCCCTTCCTGAGCTTTTCTGTGAGCGGCCCTGTAAGGCTGCTAGAGGCTTGCTATTAGCAACCCTTCCTCCTAGGTTGACTTACCATCCTACTCGCCTTGTACGATTCTACAGCCGCTCCTGTGCTATAGATAATATGTGGGTCGTTAGTCATGGTAGTACATTCATAAAGGCATTCGAAAAACGCTCAATTATCTCACACTAAACCACATGAAAGTATGAGTTATTTGGCTTCGCTATGGCTCTTGGCTGTCGGGAAGCGTCCAATTTCCGGGGCTGTTGCTTAGCAAAGGTTTGATTGCGACTCAGTTTGAGGTTTACCGCACTACTAATGCATAATCATGCTCAAAACCGGTCCCCGATTCGCAGTTCTACCCTTCAACGCAGGCCAGTAATGACGCAGGCTCCAGCATTTGTTAGTCAGTGGTGTAGAAGAACGCTTGAATTTGCAAGTATAGGAGGGGGACTCCGAGTGAGAGTGTTCATCTGCAGGGAGGTCAGTGTGTGAGTGAGACAAGTGAAGAGAAGACAAAAAGAAAGTATCTGACAGTCCTTCGTGGTTACCAGTGGTCATACCAACATTCAGTCTTCTACGATGATCCAGAACGAAGCCTCGGGTTAGTGAAAGAAATGGTTTCGTTTAAGCAAATGCTTCGTAGGCGGTGTCCTGATCAACCATTCCTGATTCGGGTACAGGCACTGAAGAAGGGTGCTGTCCATCAGGCGTTTCTCTCGATCATCACCACAGCTAAGGTGGATGACCTAGTGGAGATCGCGAACAAGACGTTCCCTGCGAAAATGAATGTCGTTGGTCGTCGTCTCTCAGCTGAGAGGCTGTCCCAGCAGGCAAGCGTTATTGAAGAAGCCAAGCCGCATGATCTATCTAAGCTGTTCGACAAGTCTGGGATCAATCGGTGGACATTGCTGAACAAGTATCATCTAGCTGATTTGGATGATGCGTTTTGATTGAAGGATGGTTAGAGTATGGCCCAGTATGGCGTTCCGTCAGTCCCATAGCGTAGGTCATCGAGGAGCTGTGATGGGTGAGGAAAACAAGGTCAAGGAAACGGTTGAGGCTGTCACAGGGCTCGTCCAAGCCATCCCAATTTATCAGGATTTGGCTCAGCCTGCTGTGAAGCAAGTAGGCAAGGCACTTGAAACTGTAGGGAAGGCGATTAATGTCGCTCTTGCCCCTGTAGGAGCACTGGTTTGGGGTTATGAGAAATGCCAAGACTTCATATCCACCAAGGTGGCAGATCGCCTCAAGGATATTCCACCAGAAGACATCATTACACCAAAGCCAAATGTGGCAGGTCCAGCTATTGAGGCTCTAAGGTACACGGGCCACGAGGAAGTCCTTAGCGACCTGTATGCAAATTTGCTTGCATCCTCAATGGACAGAAAAACAGCCTCAGGGGCTCATCCTGCATTTGTTGAGATTATCAAGCAACTCACGCCAGATGAGGCGAAGCTTGTAAAACTCTTCACAGCGGATCGGGCATACGCACTGTTGAGTCTTCGCTCGAGCTACCGGGTGGAGGACGAGATACACAGAGGGGGGAATGAGGTTCTGGTCAATTTCTCTTTGCTAGGAGTTTAAGCTGGCGTTGAGTTCCCACATTTGACGCCTGCTTATCTCGATAATTTGTGCCGTTTGGGTCTGGCTGAGATACCTGGGATGGGTTATGAGTACACGGCAAAGGGAGTTTATGAGCCTTTGGAAAATCATCCGGATGTATTGTTCACGAAGCAGCAGATTGAACTCGATCCTGCAAGGGTGTGCGAGATGATGCGGGGAGGGCTTCGAGTGACGACGCTAGGAAAGCAGTTTGCTCAAGTGTGCGTCTTGCGAGCACAGTGAAGCTAGTTTCTAACCTTCCGCCGAGTTTTAGCGTCGTATGTTTACCGACCTGAAGCCTCGATTTTCATCCTGCATTACCATGGGCTTGTAGTGGTCAACTGATCCCGGACACTAAATTGAGTTTTTCCTCAGCGACCGCAGGCGCTAACCCTTTGTTGAACTGATGCGGTCGCCGCAGTTGTATCGCTCCATCAGGAACCGGCCAATATCCTGTTGCGCTAGCGAAGCGCTCATATAGCCCACCGTCGGTATCCATTCAGTTTTCAGGCTGCGAAATAGCCGTTCCATGGGCGCATTGTCATGGCTGTTACTGCGCCGACTTATGCTCTGTGTGAAGCGGTATCGCCATAGTCTTTGGCGGAAACTTCGGCTGCCATTTTGGCTGCCATTTTGGCTGCCCTGGTCGCTGTGAAGCAATACGTTTTGCGGCCTGCCACGCTGCTCGTAAGCCATGTCCAGTGCCTTGATTACCAGGTCGGCGTCGGGCTTGGGTGAGAACGCCCAACCCACAACACGGCGGGCACAAAGGTCGATGACAGCCGCCAGATAGTGCCATCGGCCTCCAGCCCAGACGTAGGTGATGTCACCGCACCAGACCTTGTTTGGGGATGCGACGGTCAATCCTCGATCAAGCACGTTCGGAATATCAGGTCGCTCCACGGTCGCCTTTTTATAGGCATGCGAACCGGGCTGTTTGCTGACCAGGTTCATCTCGCTCATCAACTTGCGTACCTTGAATCGCCCGATCTGCATGCCGTCCTCTTTCATCATCAGCATGATGCTCCGGCTGCCCGCAGCGCTTCGGCTTTGCGTAAACAGCTCGTTCACGCGGCTGCACAAAACCACCCGTTCGGCATTCTGATACCGACGTTTCCGGCAGTACGCGTAGTAGCAAGATCGGGTTACTTTAAATACCGAGCACAACAGATCAATCGGCTCTTGAGCCCGCAATTGATCGATTAACGCGAACGCTCGTGTTCCTCGGCCATCAAGAGCGCGGTGGCTTTTTTTAAAATCGATTTCTCTCGTTCCAGGCGGTTGATTCGGGCTTCCAGTTCCTGGATTTTCTGCTGCTCGGGTGTCAGCGCTTTGCTAGTCGGCGTGGCACCGCCTCGTTCCTGCTGGAGCTGGTTGACCCACCGGCGCAAGGCCGACTCTACCAACCCAAGCGACTGGGCTGCATCAGCGTGGCTGTAGCCCTGGTCAAGCACCAAGCTGGCAGCTTCGCGCTTGAATTCGGGGGTGAAGGTACGTCGTTGTCTGCTCATCGAACACCTCTGTGTGGCGAGCATTCTCGCCTAAATGGGTGTTCGGGGTTAGTAGACCACTACAGTTGCACGAGGGGCGCTCGACGTAAATCTTGACACAATCTAATCGACCAAAAAGTTGCGACCCCCTTGATCTGGCAGTAAGTTCGATCTCCCCACACCAAGGAGGGTGTGACAAACAGGCGGTAACCTTAACCCCGGGCAAGTTACGCCCAACCTAATTGGCGTAGCCTGCGCCCGAGACTTTGACGTTCAGGGAGAACCGATAAATGCAAAAAACTTCAAGCCCGCTGCTGTCCATTATCACCGACCGCTCCAAACTTGCTGGGCTGTTGACGATTCTTCTGCCCGTGCTGCTCGTCACCCTCGACAACACTATCCTTAACTTCGCTCTACCCAAAATCGCCGGCGCCCTTGGCCCTTCGGCTGCCGAACAGCTATGGGTAATCGATGCCTATTCATTAGTGCTCGCTGGCCTTTTGATCACCATGGGCAGCGCTGGTGATCGCGTAGGCTACCGGCGTCTGTTGTGTGTGGGATGCACTGGTTTCGCCGTTGTCTCGGTTGCCATTGTGTTCTCTCAACAGGCCTGGCACCTAATCGCTGGCCGTGCAGTATTAGGGTTGTTTGGCGCGATGATCTTACCTGCGACGCTCGCCCTGATCCGCACCGCCTTCGATGACCGAGAAGAAAGGCGCCTTGCCGTCGCGGCATGGGCGACTTGCCTGACATTGGGTGCGGCGGCTGGACCACTGCTCGGTGGAGTGCTGCTCCAATTCTTGAGTTGGCAGTCGGTGTTTCTTGTTGCAGTACCGTTCCTGCTACCGGTGTTGCTGCTTTCACCAATGATTCCAGAGTCCCAAAGCCAGGCCGGGGTGATGATCGATTATCCGAGCATCCTGTTGAGTCTAGGGGCTATGACGGGCGTGATGCTTTCTCTCAAGCATTTGGCCACGGTGGGGGTAGATGCCTACGCAATTGTGGGAATGCTGATGGGCCTTCTCATGGGGATCGCTTTCGTCCAACGGCAGCTGCAGCTGCAAGAGCCCCTACTCGATCTACGCCTGTTTGACTCGAGCACATTCTGCGTGTCTATCACCGTCAATCTCGTCAGCCTGGGGGCGTTGATAGGGTTCCTCTTTTTCGCTACCCAGCTGTTGCAACTGGTCTTGGATCTGCCACCCATTGCCGCAAGCTTGATACTGCTACCCGGTCAAGTCTGTGCAGTGGCCGCAGGTCTGGCTATCGTACCGATTGCACAACGGGTGGCGCCGAACATAGTCATTCCAGGTTGCTTGTGTTTGGCAGCGAGTGCGTTTGCGGTAATGGCGTTATTTACAGCGACGGCGATGACCGTAGCAGCGGCTTTTATACTGCTGAATGCTGCAGTTGCGGCGATTACCAGCGTTTCCAACGACCTTGTACTGAGCGCAGTGCCCGCTGACAAGGCAGGGAGCGCGTCTTCTGTGAGCGAGACGGCGTATGAGGTCGGCGTGGTGTTGGGGACAACTTTAGTGGGAGGGGCCGTGGCGGCTTGGTATCGATTGAGTCTGGTTTTGCCCGAGGAGCTAAAGGATACAACGGCTGCTATTGCGGCGACGTTGGGAGGTGCTCATTCACTTGCGCAGGATTTACCTGCCGAAGTTGGAGTGGTGTTGACTGAAGCCGCGAACACTGCTTTCAGTGCAGCAGTAGCAATCGCCAGCGGTCTGGTCGCGGGAGTGATCGTTTTGTTTGCCATGTATGCCCGTCATGGCTTACGCAAGGTGTGACGGCCTGAATTGATTCCTAGGCTGGGTGGTGTCGACCTCAAGCACCAACCGACTGAGTCCCAGGGAGGGAGAGATATTGAAATGCTTTGTTATGGCGGTGGAAGATGGGTGGTATCGACCAGCATGGCTAGCCGCTGGGTTTCTATGCGGACATGATGTAATAAGAAGCGGGGATACAGCACGGTTTAGGCTACTTGGGTAACCAGGGTTTGAGACATACAAAGTCGTACTTTATCGTTGCGACGTAGTTCGTCTGTCAGTAAGTTGCATATTCGCAAATAAAGGAGCTTGTGAAATGGCGCGGTCTAGACGTGACTCAGACTTTGTTGGTTGGTGGCTCGATGTCAACACACGCTTCGGCAACTGCGTAACATCCGATGATCTTTTTGCGCAAGTGGAACAGGAAATTCGGGCGTTGGATTTCGACTGTTTCGCGTACGGATATCGGCGGCCTGTTCCCTTCAATCAGATCGAAGGACGCGTTGAGGGAAGTTATCCTGCAGAGTGGCTGTCGCACTATGAGGACAGATGTTACGGGGAGATCGATCCGTCAGTAGTCATGGCTCGGGAAATAGGGTTTGTGATCTGGACCGACCACAGGGAAATGATGGATTCGCCGATTTTTTGTGAGGCAAGAGAGTGGGGTTTGAATATCGGTGCGACCTTCATGATGCGTGGCAGAGATCAGACTGCGCATGCAATAGGTGTTTCACGCCGTAGTGGATCAGTGTCTGCAAACGAAGCGCTGCTACTACGATTGAAGATTAGCAATATAATGGCATCATTGGAGGATTACATCCATCCAGTAGATATAGTCGCCGCATCGAATATAAAGTTGAGCTGCAGGGAGCTCGAGATTCTCAGATGGATCGGTGACGGAAAATGCTCACAAGATGTATCCTGCATTTTAGGTATTTCTGAGAATACTGTAAATTTTCACGTCAAGGGAATTCAACGGAAATTTGGATCAAGCAACAGAGTGCTAGCAGCGGCATATGCTGCCGCATTGGGATTAATCTAAGCGTAGTAAAATCAATTTACGCTGTGACTGACTATTGCGACCGGCTCTGCAGCGATAATCCGACCTAGAAACTACACTGTCCACCTCGCAAGCCTACTATTTTTAGTAGTTGTGAGCTCTTTTTGGTTGTTTTAAATTCTACCCTGTTGCACGAAGATAGATAGCCACAGGAAATACTCTCAATGTACCGGTTTGAGTGTGAGCAATATATCCATTTGGATGAGGGAGTGATTCAAGATCTAGGGAGATTCAGGGATAGGATCTTCATTGGCAGGCTCAAGTGGAGCGTTGGCGATACGCAAGAAAATGCAGGTGTGGAATTAGACCAATTTGATGTGCCGAATATCTCCTACGTAATTGCTCGGGATGCTAGCGGGAATATTATTGGATGTACTCGATTATTGCCTACCGTGCAGCCTTTTCTGATGGGGGATATTTTTCCCGAACTATGTGCTGAGGGCGTGCCTCGAAATCAGCACACATGGGAGATATCCCGCGGCGCAGCATTGAATATCAAAGAAGGCAACTTGGCGGCAGAGCTGTTCGATCTCTCACTTAGATTCGCACGGGCGCAGGGTGCTCGAAATGTTGTTGCCGTGGTGACCTGCAGCCTTGAACGTTATTTTAAGTTACGAGGGATCGACTGTGTCCGATTGGGTTCAGCGGTAAATTATGGGCGCGAGCTGCTGGTTGCACTAAGTTTCTCAACCGAGCAGTTTTACAGTTTAGAATTAGGATTGGATAGTTCTGAAATAATCGACGGCCGCGAAAGCTGAGTGCAGCACCTCGACCTCAGGTAAGGTACGGCGATGTCTGATACCGAACTCAGTATTGAAGAGCGCGTATTTATTCAAATCAGGTAATGTTGGAACATCAGCCAGCGCGAAATTGGCCGTCAGTTGGGGCGCAGTCCGTCTATCATCAGTCGCGAGTTGAGAAGAAATAAGGTTATCAACGCGAGCTATGCAGCCTGCCAAGCCCAGGCGTTTACTCGTGATCGTCGAAAAATCTGCCGTCCTGCCAGAGAGCTGATGCCGGGCAATGAGCGATCCGAGCTGATTGTTTACTTGCTTCGTGAAGGCTTTTCTCCCGAGCAAATCGCGGGCAAGCTGCGTCGTATGAAAATCAATTTTGAAGAAGCTTACGCCTGCCGTGAAACTATCTACAAAGCCATTTACGCGATGCCTGTAGGCGAGTTGCGCAAGGAGTTGTTCTGTGTCTGCGCCAAGGCAGAAGCACCCGCAGACCGCGTAGTGGCGGCATTGACCGGCGCGGCCAGATTCCGGACATGGTGAGCACTCACATACGTCTACCCGAGATCAAAGACTGGCAAATGCCCGGCCACTGGGAGGGCGATCTGATCAAAGGCAAGGACAATGCCTCTGGGGTGGGCACGCTTGTTGATCGCTTCAGTGGTTATTAGATTCTGGTTAAAATGCGCGATGCCAGCGCAACCTCGGCGGATGAAGGGTTCAGCGCGGTCTTGAACAGCATGCCGCTGGAAGTCCATAAAAGAATGAACTATGACCAAGGCCTTGAAATGGCCAAGCATGCGGAACTGACCCAGAAAGCGGGCGTAGCGATTTATTTGCGATCCGCACAGTCCGTGGCAGCACGGCAGTAACAAGAGCATCACCGGTTTGACTCGCCAGTACCTGCCCAAAAGTACGGCCTTGTCGAAGCACACCCAGGAGCAGTTGGACGCCATCTCTTATCAACCAAACATTCGGTCTCGTAAGTGCTTCGATTTCAGATATTTGATTGAGATGATTACTGAGGTGGTGGGTATGTATCATAAGCTCCCTAATTCAATTCAATGATCCTGTTACACTTGGTTCCTGCACCCGCCATCGCTGTATACGCCTTGTTAGCGCCGACGCGGAATTGAGCCAGTTGCCTAGATATCACTGACCCAATCTGATACATGAAGGTAGCCCAGATAGCCGTTGATGACCTGCAAAATTCCGCCTGCCAACTCACCTTTCTCCAACAGACGCGGGAAGTTGAAAATGGTGGTTTCATCGGGAATCCGATCCAGACTCAATCCTGCGAACGGACGATGGATAATTGTTCTATAGAACGCTTCCTCGATCGCCGGGTCGCTGTAGTCGAACCAGTTTTGCACCAAGTGAATGCGCAGAAAAGCAATTAAAGGATAGGCCGGACGGCCACCTTCACCCTAGGAGTAATGAGCCTCGATCAGATTGACCAATCCCTTCAGGTACGACCTGATCCATCTCGATCGGGAAACGCTCTTTACGAGTTTGGTTGCGTTTGCCAGCGTATTCTGCGTCAGCGAAGGTCGTCTGCTTCATTAGGCATATCGGCGGTTGAGATCAGGCATTCTGCCAAATTAGGAGATCTTCTTCAGAGTTTCCCTAAATGCCAGGTCAATAGTCACCAAGACATTATTTGAAAAATTAGACCAGCGCCACTACCAGATCTTGTAGTTGATCGTGATCACACAATGCTCTATAAATCTCCTTGCTGATTAGGAGCTATCCAATGTCGCATTGGTTAATTGAATGCGTCATGCCCCTGAAAAGTATAGCCGATAATGGCATTCAGTTATTCAAGGAGAACATAATGAACGCAACCAACGAAACCTTCGTGCTTGACGCATCTGCTGTAGAGGCGTTTGCAGATATTCTGAATGACGAAGGCCAAATGCGCGCCGGGTTTGTTATTCACGAATCCAATAACAATATCTCCGCCGATATTGAAGTCGCCGACAAGTAATATAGTGCGTGCTGTTCGAATATTCGAGCAGCACGAACTTACTAATCAGGATTGTAACAGGCAAATACATGTATCGCATGACCTCAAGTTTGCGCAAGGCTTCATTGTCCGACACATTGGCCCATGCCAGAAAACTCGCTGTGCAATTTGGTATTACGCGAGTGACTAATACCACTTGGCTGGACAAGATAGGTATTCCGGTATTTGCCAGTATCCGACCCGACGCGGTTGAAGGCTCGCTTTGTGTCAGCGCGGGTAAGGGCATGCGAGCGGAAGAGGCTCAGGTCGGTGCCTATATGGAGGCCATTGAGTTTGCCGTCGCCGAATACCGCAATCGTAACATTGATGTGTTTATTTCCACGCCACGCAGAGTCGCGGCACATTGCCCACGATTTCGTTGATTTTTGCCCTATCCTCGGCGCACCAATCGACCCCGATGGCCTCTTGGTTTGCGTGCACGCGCAGGACATCGCCACCGGGAAACTTTTTGCAGTCCCCGCTGAGCTGATTTTTTCGCCATTCAGCGAAAACCAAGGGCAGCGAATTTTCGGCACCAGCACCAATGGGCTCAGTTCGGGCAATAGCGTGGACGAAGCGAGCGTGCATGGCATTGCTGAGATCGTCGAGCGCGACGTCCAAGCCTTCAACTTCATGAAAGACACCTCGCGTCTGATGTTGCGCGATTGCCCGGTCGACACCCTGGACCCCTTGTTCTGCCGGATAGAAGCCGCCGGGTTGAGCGCAGTGGTGCGCTACACCCCCAGCGTGATCGGGTTGCCTTATGTCCAAGGGTTCATTATGGAGCCTTTCGATGATGCGCCTATCGCCATCTCGTGCGGCTCCGGCCTACATCTGTGCCGCGATATCGCGTCAGTCCGAGGGCTGGCCGAGGCTGCGCAATCACGGCTGTCTTATATCCACGGGGGCAGGGACGATTTGATCGAGCGCTTCAAGTACTTCTCTGCCAACGATCGTCAGGCAGAGCTCGACGCCGTTGCGCGCTTGCGCAGTCACATCAACGACCCTAGTGAGGCCATCGCCTACTCTCAGATCGAGGATGCCAATGCGCAGATCGACAACATTGACTCTGCTCTCGAGTGTTTGCTTAAACGCTTGCGTAGCCAAGGATTCAGCCAAGTCTTGCGGGTAGTGTTGAGCAAAAACGACTCACCGTTGGCGGTGGTCAAGATTGTTATTCCAGGCATGGAATCGTTCCAGCCGGCACTCAAGCGCGCAGGTCCTCGCCTGTCCCGCTATATCGCACGTTAGGTAGGAGCACGCATGAAGCTGCATTTATTCGTAGGGCCCTCGGCCGCAGGGATGGAGCCAGAGTTATTGGAGCGGCCCGAGGTGGTCGTGCATGCCCCTGCGCGACGCGGCGATATACAAGCGTTAGTCGAGCACAACGCACAGCCTGGTTGCATCGCGATCGTTGATGGCACGTTTCACAGCTTCCCCTCCGTAGGCCATATCGAGATCCGCCACGCCATCGAGCAGGGTTGGAAGATCTGGGGCCTGGCGTCTATGGGCGCGATCCGAGCCAGTGAAATGCGCTTGCTCGGCATGCAAGGTTACGGCGTTGTCTATGGGCGTTACCGCGACGACCCGGAGTTCGATGACGACGAGGTCACGCTGGTGCATGAGATCGACGCGCCGTATCGCGCCATGTCTGAGCCACTGATCCATCTGCGTGGATTTGTTGCCGCGTTACAGGACCAGCAGAAGATTTGTGCGGATAACGCTCAAGCGATTATCCGCGACCTCAAGGAACGCTGGTACGCCGAGCGAACCTTATCGCGCTTGAAGAAACTTCTGCAGGCAAGCGGTGAAATGGCGCATCACGAAGTGGACGAGGCCTTGGCCGGTTTTAAGGCGTTTCGCGTCAAGAACCAGGACTTGGAAGGCTTCCTGGCCTCACGCTGCTGGCACAGCATATCAGAGGGCTAATTGGCGTATGAGCCCGAGCGCATTTTTCAACACTGTCGGCGGCCTCCCGTTTATCGATGAAGGCGTGCGACCGTCCACGTTATTGGCAGCGGTGGCGTGCATCCGTCGCAACGCTGACCCCAATGCCCATGCCGCGCTGACCGATTACTTAGAGCCGGGCAACGCGCGAGCGCTTTACAAGCGCCTGGCTACTAGCCAGGTCGCGGAGTTTGAGTCCACGGACTGCTCGGTCGTCGAGCAACAGCAGATACAGATGGCCACGGCTACTGTCTGCCGGGCGAACCCAGCCTGGGGCAGTTTCTTCAGCATCCCCATTCGGTACCGCCGGCTCTTGCAGCCCATGAGCAGCTCGACCAGTGCATTGATTCCCCAGACCATTTACCTAGGGGGGCGCGCCTTTGATTCGCCTATCCCCTTGGAAGAAACGCTGGTGCATGAGCACGCCCACATCTGGTTGAACTTCATCATGGAGGTTTACGACCTGCAAACGCCCGACGCGCCTAGGGATTATGTACTGCCTTCAGGCACGCGCGGCAAAACTCTGCGCGGGGTGATGGCTGCCGCGCATTTTGCCGCAGCCACCCTGAAGTACTACCGCCAGCTCCCCGGTCCAGCTGCTGCCCCGGAGCGCCAGGTGTACCTGCAAAAGTATTTGGCCATCTGCCTAGATACGGCCGCCCAACGCCCGTTTTTCACGTCAATGGGCAGTCTGGTGTTCAGTGCACTGCACGACTGCCATCAGCATCTTATTAAGCTCCAGCAAGGAAAATGATCATGCCCCAAATAATTATCGCCAGCCAGTTCGCGGAATTTACCAATGGTCGCAAAACCTTTGCCTTACCCTGCACAAACGCGTTGCAGTTAATGGACGGCTTGCGCATTGAAGAGCCGCTGTTGTACAGCGCTATTGTCGAAGGCGATTATTGCCTCAAGCCATTTATCAGCCTGGTGATCGACGACATTCCTTATGCCGATCAGGAAACTTGGAATAAAATTGCCCTGCGCCCGGACTCCACGGCACTGATCATCAGTGCCGTGGCGGGAGGCTGACATGGCTGACGAACGCTTCAGTCAGCAGGAGCGCGCCCACTACGCCCGGCACTTTTTGGTAAAAGGGTTTGGCCCTGAGGGGCAGGGTCGGCTCAAGGAGGGCAAGGTGCTGGTGGTGGGAGCCGGTGGATTGGGCTGCCCGGCCCTAATGTATCTTGCAGCCGCTGGCGTCGGCCATATCGCCATTGTCGAGGACGACACCGTCGACATTAGTAACCTACACCGTCAGCTCCTGTTCGGGGTCAGCGATGTCGGCTCGACAAAAGGTGCTGTGGCACGGCAAAAACTTCTCGATAATAACCCTCATATCGACATCCGGCATTTCGCCGATCGGCTCGACGAAAGCAACGTAATGGCCTATGTACAAGGCTACGACGTGATACTCGACGCCACGGATAACTTCACTACCAAATACCTACTCAACGATGCGTGCTATCTCAGCGGCAAGCCGTTGGTTTATGCCTCAATCAGCCAGTTCGAAGGGCAGGTAGCGGTATTCAATCTGCCGGACGCGCAAGGGCAGAGTTCTACCAACCTGCGCGATATTTTTCCCGAGCCACCACCTGCCGAGCTGGCCCAGAACTGTGGTGAAGCTGGTGTGCTAGGGGTGTTGCCGGGCATTATCGGTTCGATCCAAGCATTGGAGGCAATCAAAATCCTGAGCGCAGTTGGGGAACCCTCGGTCAACCGATTGATTTTATTCGATGCCTTGAGCTTGCAACTTCGCCAAGTATCGGTTCGCCACCGGGCCAGCAACCCGCTCAGTGGCGAGCGGCCGCGGATCCGGCAACCTAAGGTCATTGAGGCTAAGTGCGCAGTGACGGTTGGCGCGCAGTATGTTATTTCGCCCCTGGCCCTGGAACAATGCCTGCTCAGCGGACCTGCGCTGCAATTGATTGATGTGCGGGACGGGCACGATCATCTGACGCTGTCGTTGGGCGGGATCAACATTCCATTGAGGGAGTTGCCACAACGCTTGGCCGAGACAGTGGCTGGCGTCGAGACTGTGGTCTACTGTAAAAGTGGCGTGCGTAGCTTGAAAGCCTTGCATGCAATTAGCGCCGCCGTCGGCGAGGGCCGCTGCCGCAGTTTGAGTGGTGGACTAGACGCCTACGTTGCAGCCGGCTGCCTTGAGCGCCTGCGCCGCGCCGAGGTGGGGCAATGAGTATTCCTTCCCTCGGTGGGCTGGGACGGGATTTCTACCTGATCCAACTAGCAGCGTTCTTGAACGCGGTGGGAACGCGTTGTGGTCAATTCGCAATCGCTTGGTGGGTGCTGGGAAAAACCGCAGACCCCGTTGCCTTTGCAGGCTATGTGGCGGTGGCCACCCTGGCGGATGTGCTGGCACGAGCCGTGTTTGGCTGGCTGGGGGATCAGTATGACAGGCACCGCTTGCTGGTGGGCTGCTACGTCATCAGCGCAACGATGACCCTAGTATTGGCCTACCTAAGCACCTTAGATCTTTACCTGCCTTGGGTGATCGGGGGCTGTCTGGCGATTTCCGGGGTAACCATTGGCATTCGCGACCCTATCCAGATGAGCTTGACACCTACACTGGTCGCCGCGCACAGGATCAGCGACGCGGTGCGCCTCAGAAGCATCGTCGGCTCGTCATCTGCGCTGATGGGGCCTCTGGCTGCGGGCATTTTATTAGGCCCGCTGGGGGTGTTGGGAACTCTCTGGCTCAACTCCTTGGCAGTCATGGTGGCGTTAGCGCTGATAGTGCTGGTCAGGGCTCCCGCTGCCAGCCACAGCCCTGGTACCCCTCGGCAGATGTCCTATCTGGCGACTTGGTACACACGCACCCGTGAAGGTTTTACCGCGCTCTATCGGGTCAAGCCTGAATGGAACCTGAGCCTACTGGCGTTCATCGTCAACTTCTCGCTGTACCCGCTCTTCGCGGTGCTGTTCCCTGTGCTGATCAATCGCTATTTCTCCCAAGACTTATGGTTGATCGCCGTCACCGAGGGCGCCTTCGCGTTGGGCCTACTGGCCGGCAGCCTGTTCCTAGTGAAACGCGCCAATGAGCGTTGTGGCCGGCCCTATGTAGTATTTGGCGGTTTCCTGCTGGTTGGGCTGGCCATGCTTAGTTGTGGGCTTTTCAGCCAATTCTTCCATGTCGAGCCCGGTTGGTTCGCCGGAGTAACTGTGCCCTTGCTGTTTATGGCAGGCATCGGCCTGGTCATGGTGACCGTAAACACTTCGACCGTGCGAATGCTGGCCACCCCCGACAATTACCGCAACCGGATTGGGTCTGCGACCTCGTTTGTTTCCGGCATGGTCATCCCCTTCGGGGCGCTGGTCGGTGGGGCTTTTTCTGAAGCGCTAGGCGTGGGCTACGCCATGGCAGCCTTGGGTTTGCTCATTATCGTGGCATCCCTGCCGTGCATGTTCAGTGGGGTACTGGTGTGTGTCCTAAGCATGGGCGATGAACAGATCAAGAATGTCTACAAGGATTTTTACCCTGATGCTTTCCCGGATTGAAGGTGAATCATGATTACTGTCACGACCTGCGCCCACTTGTTCGGCGCAAACAATACACCCACCGTACCGGCGGCTTTCTGGGAGCACTTCGTCAGCCTCTCCGATAACAAGACGCAGCCGGCGGTGCTTGAACAGGACACATTGATAGAGCCACTGTTGAGTCTGGAGGACGCATTCGATCTAGCCCGAAATGTTGTCAAATCAGGTGACATGACCGTCAACGCAGATGGGCAGATGCTCAAGCAACCAGCGGTCCCTAACTTCCCTCCCGACTTTGACGGGTTCGAGCAGTTTGTGCGCGACTTTGCCGCGCTCAATAACGCAGAGGGCATTACCTTCACCCGTGACTATTGCCTCAAGCACTCCAGTACCGTGACGAGGAAACTGCGCGCGTTTACCCATGGCTACAACGAGCGCTACGGCATGCCTTACCCTGGCGCCAACGCAGTATTTATAGGCGGCCGGTACCGTTCGACCTGGATTGGCCTACACAACGATGCATGCGACACCTTTCTGTTTCCGTTATACGGCCGCAAACGCATGATGATCTGGCCGCCGGCGTATTTCGATGACATGGCCCTAGAGAAAAAATCAGCGCTTAATGGTGTCTGCTTCGGCCATATCGATGTCACGCCCTATGCCGCCGACGCAACCATTTATGAAGTCTTCCCTGGGGAGATTTTCTTCATTCCCGCAGGATGGTGGCACTACAACAAGCTCGAAGAACTGGAAACCACCCTAACGGTATCGGTTGGCATGTTCAGTCATGGCACGGCCCAAGGGTTCTGTGAAAACCCGATCAAGGCAGCGATAGTGTCCAGGACAGGCACTGCGCTGACTGGCGCGATCGCCCAGGTACCAGGTCAAGTCTTCGAGTCGTTGGCCGATGTGACTTTGCCATCGACGGTGGCGCAGTTCGTAGATTCGATTCGCGACAACAGCAAAATCCAGATGTTGCTCAAGTTGTCTGCCAATGGAATTATTCGTGACCGCACACTAGCGCACCCTGGCAGTGCCGAGTGCTGGCAGCGGGTGATCCGCGCAAGGGCTGACAGCCCCTTGTACATGTTAGCGCTGGATAAAGAGGCAGGGTTGCTATTTGCGGGGGGCGCGATGTTGTGTGTTCACCATCTACCGGAAGTGCGTACGCTTATCAATGTATTGCAGGGCGAGGCGCCCATAACCCTGGCTAAAGCACTGCCGGAGCAGGCCCACAATGAACAAGTACACGCAGTGGTGCGCTGGTTGTATGAGCAAGCCGCGATCGACGTCTTTATCTGAGCGTGTGCTGGCATAGCGGCCAAGGCCGCTATGCCTTGGGCATCAGGCATGGCCATGGGATAAGGAATAGGTGGCGGTTTAAACTCGATTGCAGGCGCCAATCTTTTTTTAAATATTACAGGGGTGAAAATTTACCGCATCCCATTGATTTTGCGAGGTGAAGCGCAGTCATGTAATAGATCATAAATGCACGTAAGTAACGGGTGAGGCTCACTGCCCTTTCATTGCCTAAGTTGGTTTGCATGCTCTGTTCTTGGCGTATCCTCACAGATATGCGTAGCCAGCCAGCCAGCCAGCCAGCTAGGCTACACAAATCCCCGGAAAGCATTAAACATTCAACATTCGGCTTCAAGCGATATGGCATCAATGCATCGGCGCCTATACCGAGGCGCAGGTCGCCCTCCATCCAGTGGAACTTCCCCACCCCAGCCCCCTTCAATACCCATGAACCTGTCGCGCCGTGTGTTCCCTTCGACACCCGTAGAGGTCTTTTTCGCACACCTCTGAAACCGGTTTCAGAGTCCAGTGCAGACCAGCCCATCTCATCCCGCAGGAGCCCGGAAAGGATGACCAAAAACCCATTGAAGGGAGCCTCGATCACCGCCCTGGCGGCCGCGATGTTGGCTTTGACAGCGACTGCAGCCCACGCCGAAACCATCGATCGCAGCCTGGTTCCCATTGGTTCGATCCAGGAGGTGGCGGCGTTCAGCGGCCCAGGGCCGTCGGGCATCGTGGTTACTCCGGAAGGGCGCACCTTTGTCGGCTTTCCGCGTCATGCCGATGATCACACCGGCATGACGCTGGGCGAGTTGGTCAACGGCAAGCTGGTTCCCTATCCCTCCGCCGATGTGAGCCTGCCGTCTGGGCTGTCCGACGCCAAGCGTCTCGTTTCCCTGCATGGCATGACCCTGGATAAGCGTGGGCGCCTCTGGTTGATCGACGATGGCAAGCGCGCCGGCAAGCAGGGTATTCCGGCGGGGGCGGCGAAGGTGGTGGGTATCGACCTGAGCAGCAACAGCATCGTGACGTCCATCGAGCTCAAGGATGCCCTGCGTCAGGACAGCCACATGAATGACCTGCGCATCGATCTGACCCACGGCAGCCAAGGCACCGCTTATGTCGCCGACTCATCCTTCGGCGACGACCCTGCTTTGGTGGTGGTGGATCTGGCCACGGGGAAGCAGCGTCGTGTGCTTGCCGGTCATCCTTCCATCGTGGCGCAGAAGGATTTCGTCACCCAACTCGACGGTGTGCCCATGCGCTACGACGGCAAGAACACCGCATTCCCTCACGGTGGCGTCGATGGTCTCGCGCTCACGCCCGATAGTTCGCGTCTGTTCTACTCGCCGCTCACCAGTCGACACCTGTGGAGTCTGCCGACCGCGGCACTTTCCAACTTCGGCCTCGATGATCGACAACTGGCTGCCCAGATCAAGGATGAAGGCGAGAAGGTGATGGTCGACGGGATGGACATGGACGCTCAGGGCCGTCTGTACATGACCGATGCCGAGCATCACCAAGTACTGCGTCGCTGGCCGGATGGCCGCCTCGACGTGGTCGTGCGCGACCCGCGGCTGGTGTGGCCGGACGGCGTATTCGTGACCGCCGATTCGGTGTACGTGACGTTGGGGCAGTGGAGCCGGATGGGCAGGGGGTTCGATACCCGGCAGCCGCCTTATCTGTTGGTCAAGGCGCCTATCGAGGCCACCTCGCAGTTCGACGCCGCGCAATGACCGGAGCGGGGGCGCAGATCGTGTCCCCCGCCGATAAGAAACACTGTCTGAAAGTCTGAAGATCCTCTTCGCCTACCGAGCCATTGATTCAGCCCACCGCCGTTTGCCCAACCCGAGCCTCACCAGCCACCAGGAAAAAGCGCGGCACACTTATTGCTCTGCTAACAATAAATTCATAGATAGCTAGCAAAGTCAGGGCCTCGAATCATGATCGCTACCTCTTCTCATGCTGTGATCTGCACGCCTCACGCCCAAGCCAGTGCCGCAGGGATGCAGATCCTCGATGCGGGTGGCACGGCCATTGATGCCATGCTGGCAGCCAGTGCCATGCTGGCCGTGGTGTTCCCGCACATGACCGGCCTGGGCGGAGATGCCCTCTGGATGATCCACGACACCCAGGTCCGCACCATCGTGGGGATCGGGCAGGCCGGGCAGCGGTTGCCCGACGGCGGGGTCATCGGTTTGAGAGGTCCATCCTCGGTCGCTACCACGGCGGGTGCGCTGGCGAGTTGGCAGACGGCGGCGACTATCAGCAGGCAGGAGTGGGGCTCCCATTTGGGTTGGGCCGACCTGTTGCAGGACGCCGCAAGCGTGGCGGAGGCGGGCACGCCTGTTTCACAGTCCCAGCTGTTTTGGCAGACACTGCGGCAGCCACTCATCGAGCAGTTGCCGGACCTGCACGGTGTCTGCAAGACCGATGGGCGCTGGTTGCGCGCAGGCGATACGCTGCGTCAGCCGGCGCTTGCCAACACCCTGCGGCATCTGGCCAAGTACGGTGTCGAGGACTTCTATCAGGGCGAGTTGGCTCACGCGTTCGGGGCGGCGTTTGATCGGCTCGGTTGTGGCTTGACCCAGGCCGACCTGGCGGCCACGCGTGCACCGCTGGTGGCCCCTGTTTCGGTGCCTTACCGGCAGGGCCGACTCTACAACGTCGCACCGCCGTGCCAGGGTCTTTATACCTTGCAGGCCATGGCCGCGCTGCAGCATAAGCCACTCGCCCAGGTCGGCAATGGCAGCGCGCTTTACTACCACTACCTGGTCGAAGCCATCAAGCAAGGTCTGCTGCGCCGCAACGCGCAGTTGTGCGATCCGCTGAGCACCGCTTGGGATTTCACCGCCAGTCTCGATGAACGGCACGTTCAGGGGTATGCCGATGCCATCGACGACCATCGTGCAGCGCCGTGGAACGAGCCAGGACGCCCTGCCGATACGGTCTGGATGGCTGCGACCGATGCCCAAGGCCGGACGGCCTGCCTTATCCAGAGTCTGTTTCACGACTTCGGCTCGGGCTGTATTCTGGGCGACACCGGGGTGCTGTGGCAGAACCGTGCTGCGGGTTTCAACGCCAATCCCGAACACATCAATGGCTGGGCCCCCGGCAAGCGTCCCGCCCATACGCTCAACCCATCCTGTTACCTGGCCGACGATGGCCGCCGCTGGTTCTTCGGCACTCAGGGAGGCGATGGTCAACCGCAGACGCAGATGGTCCTGGCGACGCAGCTCATCGACTATCAGCAGCCTATCGATCAGGCCTTGGGCTTCCCCCGCTTTTTGCTGGGCCGCAGTTTTTTCGACAGCACCGACAACCTCAAACTCGAAGGCGACATGAGCGCCGCGAGCATCGAAGGCCTGGCGGCGCTGGGTCATGGGGTGGAAATCATACCTGCGCAGAGCCCAATGACGGGCCATGCCGGTATCATCGCCATCGATGCCCAAGGGCGGCGCAGTGCCATGCATGATCCGCGAGGCGAGGGTACGGCACTTGGTCAGGCAGAATGAAGGTTGAACGGGTATTTGCCGGATACTAGCCATCTCGTGTATAGGCATGAGGCTTTCTAGACAACAGAGGAAACGATGGGGTTGAGTACCGTCACTGCCAAACAGCTTGAGGTGCAGCGTATCGTCGATGCGCTGTTCAAGGCTATTGCCCACCATCGCCTGCCGCCCGGCACTCGGTTGGTCGAAGCCCACATCGTCGAAACCTTGCAGGCCAACCGCAATCACGTGCAAGTCGCCCTGCAGCGGTTGGCGATGCAGAAAGTAGTGACCATCGAAGCCAATCGGGGCGCCATGGTGGCCCAGCCTACAGCCAAGGAGGCGCGGGACATCTTCAGTGCCCGTCGCGCCATCGAACGGGCGATCGTCGAGGCCATTACCCCGGCCGTGATGCGCAAGCACCGCCAGCGCATTGCCAGCCATATGAACAATGAGCGCAAAGCCACCAGCGATACCGATCGACGCGCCATCGTTCGCGAGCTGAGCGAATTCCATCTCATGCTCGGCGAGATCAGTGGAAACGTCGTGCTCAGCGATATCCTGGGCAATCTGATGGTGCGCAGCTCATTGATCGTGGCGCTGTACCAGCGCAACGATGTGCCCTCATGCGCGTCGGACGAACATCAGCAGATCATCACCGCGCTGGAACAGGGCGATAACGCGGGGGCCGTACGGGTCATGCTGGAACACCTGGACGAACTTGAAGGGCAGTTGGCCCTGGAAGAGCGAGCCCTGGAGGAGTTCAACCTCAAGCAGGCGCTGAGTGGCTGACGAGCAGGCTTGCCCGTTCAATCATGGCCTCAGCAACGTCCCGACCGGTCGACTGAATGTTTGCCTGCCACCCTTGAAGCCCATCACCGGGGCGCTTATCTCGGCGATCACCGCTGCTGGCGAAGGCGCGTCGAAGACGATGAAGTCGGCGCGGCAGCCCGGTAGCAGGCCGTAATCCTTCAGCCTGAGCAGGCGTGCCGATTCGCTGGATACCCAGGCCAGGCACTGCAGCAACTGCGGCACTGTGCCCATCTGGCTGACGTTGGCGAAGAGGTTGGCCTGACGCACCAGCGAAGCATCGCCATAGGGCGTAAACGGGTTGCCGACATTGTTGGTGGACACCGAACACGTCACGCCGCAGGCGTGCAGATGCGCCAGCGGTGCCAGCCCCCGAGGTTTGTTGTGGAACACGTCGCGCCCCATCAGGAACAGGTCGGTGCTGGGCAGGCAGGTCACTTGAACGCCCGCTTCGGCCAGCTCCAGTGCGAGCACCGTCAGTGATCCCTGGGGCAGGGCGGACAGCTTGGTCACATGGCCGATGGTCACACGTCCGCCCCAACCATGCAGCCGAGTGCAGCGCGCGACTTCCATGACGGTCAGGCCTTCGGGGTTCAAATCGAAATCCAGATGAAGGTCCAAGTCGCAGTCGTAGCGTGTGGCCAGTTCGAACAGCCGCTGGATCTGCCCCAACGGGTCGCTGTCCATATACGGGCACCCACCCAGGACCGTTGCACCGCTTTCCAACGCCTGGCACAACAGTGCCTCGGTCCCTGGGTTGTTGAGCATTCCTTCCTGCGGAAACACACACAGTTCCAGGGTGATCGCCCATGCATAGTCGGCCTGCAAACGGCGAATGGCATGGAAGCCGGTCAAGCCGATCTGTGGATCCAGCTCCACATGGGTGCGCATGTGCGTGGTGCCCTGCACGATGGCCTTTTCCAGCACCTGCGCGCCGCGCCGATACACATCGTCTTCGGTAAACCCGGCTTTGGCCGCTCGGGTTTGGGCCACCGCTTCCGCCAGCGTGCCTTCCTGAAGATGGCATCGCTGCATGATGCAGGCTTTGTCCAGGTGAATGTGGGTTTCGATCAGGCCGGGCATCACGAGCTGCCCACGCAAATCGAGGGTTTCCCATGGGCCTGCGTCTGCGCTCAAGGCTTCGACGAAATAGCCGTTCTCCACCTGCAGTTCGGTCAGGTGGCTATCGGCGCCGAGCCGCACATTGATGATCTTCATCGCCTTCATGCACTGACACCTTCGCCCAGGTAGGCCGCAGCCAGGTCTTTGTCTTCGCGCAATTGAGCGGCGCTGCCGGTTTTCACGATGGTCCCGGTTTCCAGCACATACGCACGATCAGCCACTTGCAGCGCCAGGTTGGCCATCTGGTCCACCAGCAGAATGGTCACG
>Ga0308166_1001820_pt1 | contig 21317 bp, 16 predicted proteins | sample PhyCR2_2_FD_202137 | JGI IMG/M metagenome (GOLD analysis project Ga0308166, IMG submission 202137) | Phyllosphere microbial communities from UC Gill Tract Community Farm, Albany, California, United States - DLSLCC.R2 | ecosystem: Host-associated > Plants > Phyllosphere > Unclassified | place... | reverse complement strand
CGCCTTCGTACACGGTGTTGGCGCGGAACATCGGGAACACGAAGTCGCGCACGAATTCCTCGCGCACGTCGTCGATGTAGATGTTCTCCGGCTTGATGCCGAATTTCAGCGCCTTGGCGCGCGCCGGTTCCAGCTCTTCACCCTGGCCCAGGTCGGCGGTGAAGGTGACGATTTCGCAGTTGTAGTGATCTTGCAGCCATTTCAGGATGACGGAAGTATCGAGGCCGCCGGAGTAGGCGAGGACTACTTTTTTGATGTCGCTCATGGGAATTCCAGTGTAAGAAGGGGAGGTGCAGGTAGGATCAAATGGTCAGCCGGCCTGGTTGTCTCGCCGCGTCCGAAGACGCGGAAGACAGCCGACGATCAAGCTTGGTTTCAGTGGTAAAGATTAAACAGGGTCATGGCAGACGGCTTCGACGTTGTGCCCGTCCGGGTCCAGCACGAAGGCGCCATAATAATTCGGATGATAGTGCGGACGCAGGCCCGGCGCGCCGTTGTCGCGCGCGCCGGCCGCCAATGCGGCGGCATGGAACGCGTCGACCTGCTCGCGGCTCGCGGCGCGGAAGCACAGGTGGATCGGCGTCGTGGCCGGATGATCCGCATCGGCGGCGCCGCACCAGAAGTCGGGCTTGGGCGCGATGCCGAAGCCGGCATGGTCGCGGCCGGCCACGGCGGCCGGCACGTCGACCAGCAGCGTGTAGCCCAGAGGCGCCAGCGCCCGGGTGTAGAAGGCGCGGCTCCGCGCCAGGTCGGGAACGGTAATGCCGATGTGGTCGATCACGGTTGCTTGTCCTCGATGCGTCCAAGAAGGAGGTATTCGATCAGCGCCTTCTGCACGTGCAGGCGGTTCTCGGCTTCGTCCCAGACGACCGATTGCGGTCCGTCGATGACGCCGGCCGACACTTCCTCGCCGCGGTGCGCCGGCAGGCAGTGCATGAACAGCGCGTCGCCGCTCGCGCGCGCCATCTTCGCCTCGTCGACGATGAAGCCGTCGAATGCCTTCAGGCGCTCTGCGTTTTCCTTTTCGTAGCCCATGCTCGTCCACACGTCCGTGGTGACGAGGTGCGCGCCGGCGCAGGCGTCCGACGGGTTCTCGAACACCGTGTAGTTCTTCGTCGCGACGAGCGCCGGGTCGATGTCGTAGCCCTTCGGCGTCGACACGTTCAGGTGGAAGCCGAACACCTCGGCCGCCTGCAGCCACGAGTACAGCATGTTGTTGGCGTCGCCGATCCACGCGACCGTCTTGCCGACGATCGTGCCGCGGTGCTCGTAGTACGTGAAGATGTCGGCCAGCACCTGGCAGGGGTGGTGTTCGTTGGTCAGGCCATTAATCACCGGCACGCGCGAATGCGCCGCGAAGCGTTCGATGATGTCCTGTCCGAACGTGCGCACCATGATGATGTCGCACATGCGCGACATCACCTGGCCGGCGTCCTCGACGGGCTCGCCGCGGCCCAGCTGGCTGTCGCGCGTGTTCAGGTAGATCGCGGCGCCGCCCAGCTGGTGCATGCCGGCTTCGAACGACAGGCGCGTGCGCGTGGAATTCTTCTCGAACACCATCACGAGCGTGCGGTCGACGAGCGGGTGGTAGATCTCGTAGTTCTTGAACTTGCGCTTGATGACGGTCGCGCGTTCGATCAGGTACTCGAACTCGTCGCGGGTGAAGTCGGAGAACTGCAGGAAATGCTTGATAGTCGTGGGAGTCGTGCCAGCCATTTTTTGTGTCTGAGAGACGATAATCTCTTGGATTATAAGCGGTTTTGCTTGTCTTCCGGGAAATTACATTCGGAACGGGGCGAAAACGGTCAGTACAGCGTCTGCGCCGACTCGTGCAGCAACTGGGCGTACAGGTCGTGGCGCAGCTGCGCGATCTTGCCGTCCGCGACGGCCTGCAGCACCGCGCACTGCGGCTCGGCCAGGTGGCGGCAGTTGTAGTACTTGCAGCCGCCCAGGTACGGTTTGAACTCGACGAACGCGCGTTCCAGCATCCCTTCGGTCAAATGGTATAAACCGAATTCCTGGAAGCCCGGCGAATCGATCAGCGTCCCGCCGCCGGGCAGCTGATACAGCCGCGTGAACGTGGTCGTGTGCTTGCCCGTGTCGAGCGCTTCCGAGATTTCGCGCACGGCGATGTCGGCGTCGGGCACCAGGAGGTTCACGAGCGACGACTTGCCCATGCCGGACTGGCCGATCAGGATCGACGACTGGTCCTGCAGCAACGGACGCAGCGTGGCCACCGTCTCGTCCGGATGGGTCTTCGCGGACACCTCGTGCAGCGCATAGCCGAGGTTCGTGTACAGGCTTGCGCGTTCGCGCGCGCGCGGCAGGTTCGATTCGATGTCGACCTTGTTCAGGATGAGGTGGGGCTCGATGCCGGCTGCCTCGCAAGCGACGAGCGCGCGCGAGACGAGGTCGTCGGCGAAGCTCGGCTCGGTCGCGATCACGATGAACAGCCGCGTGATGTTTGCCGCCAGCAGCTTGCTCTTATACTGGTCCGAGCGGTACAGGAGCGTGGTGCGCTCGGCGATCTTTTCGATCACGGCCTGGTCGTTCGACGTGCGCTGCAGGTGCACGATGTCGCCCACGGCCACGTTGGTCTTCTTGCCGCGCGTGACGCACTGCAGGAATTCGCCGGCGACGTCGGCCAGGTAGTGGCGCCCGTGCGCCGCGACGATGATGCCGGTCAGGTCGCTGCCCTTGCCGCCCTTGTCGCTGCCCTTGCCGGCGTTCTTGTCGTGTCTGCTCATGCGCCGGCCCGTCCCTTGTACAGTGCGTCGGCCTTCGCCGCGCAGATGAAATCGTTGTCGGTCAGGCGGTTGCCGGCCGAGTGCGTCGTCCACGCTGCCGTGCAGCGGCGGTAGCCGAGCGTCAGGTCAGGGTGATGGTCTTCGCGGTGGATCATGAAGGCGAGGGCGTTCACGAACGCCATCGTCTCGTGGAAGTCGCGGAACGTGAATTCCCGTTCGAGGCGACCGGCGTGAACGCGCCAGTCCGGGACGCCGGCCAGCCGGGTCGCGATCGCGGCGTCGTCCAACGCCGGGGCGTCCTGCGTGCAGTGGCGGTCAAGGAGCGCGGTGCTCATGCGGCCCCCGCGCTGCGCAGGTGATGGATGCGCACCGACGCCGGCGGGTGCGAATCGTAGAACGCCGAGTGCAGCGGGTCCGGCGTCAGCGTCGACGCATTGTCCTCGTACATCTTGACGAGCGCGGACACGAGGTCGCGCGCGTCGCTGTGGCTGGCCGCGAACGCGTCCGCCTCGAACTCGTGCTTGCGCGACGTGATCGACGTCAGCGGCGAGAACGGGAACGTGAACACGGGCAGCGCGAGCGAGAACAGCAGCAGGGCCATCCCGTCGTTCGACTGGCCCAGCAGCGGCAGCACGCCCAGGCCCGTGTAGAACCAGGCCTGCGTCTTGAGCCAGCCCAGCAGGGCGAGCAGCGCCAGCGACAGCGCGAACAGCACGGCGATGCGCTTGACGATATGCTTCAGCTTGAAGTGGCCCAGCTCGTGCGCCAGCACGGCCTCGATCTCGGCCGGCTGCAGGCGCGCCAGCAGGGTATCGAAGAACACGATGCGCTTGTTGGCGCCAAAGCCGGAAAAGTAGGCGTTGCCGTGCGCCGAACGGCGGCTGCCGTCCATCACGAACAGGCCCTTGGCGGCGAAGCCGACGCGCGCCATTAGGCCCTCGATGCGGTCCTTCAGCGAGGCGTCCGTCAGCGGCGTGAACTTGTTGAACAACGGGGCGATGACGGTCGGGTACAGCACCATCATCAGCAGCTGGAAGCCGCTCCACACCAGCCAGGTGTACAGCCACCACAGGCTGCCGCTCTTGTCCATCAGCGTCAGCACGACCCACAGCAGCGGCAGGCCGATGAGCGCGCCGACCGCCGCGCCCTTGACGGCGTCGGCGATCCACAGGCCGACCGTCATCTTGTTGAAGCCGAAGCGCTCTTCCAGCACGAACTGGCGGTAATACGAGAACGGCAGGTCCAGCGCACCGGAGACGACGGCGAACGCGACGATCAGGCCGATCTGGTGCACCATACCGGGACCGGTCGCGTGCAGCAGCGCGGTCGACAGCGCCTGCAGCCCGCCCAGCAGGGTGAAGCCGGTCAGCACGAGCGTATTCCACAGCGCGGCCCACAGGCCGAAGCGGGTCTTGGCGACCGTGTAGTCGGCCGCTTTCTGGTGGGCGGGCAGCGGAATGCGGTCGGCGAATTCGGCCGGCACGCGGTCGCGGTGCCGCAGCACGTGGCGGATATGGCGCCGGGCCAGCCAGTAGCGCAGGCCGAGGGTCAGCAACAGAAAGACGACGAACAAAACCGAAAACGCGGATGAAAGCATTCTATGCCTGTGAGAAAATCTCATAATTCGGGGTCAGAGCACGAATTACGTGCGTGCCTTCGGGGCTGAGCACGCATCTTGCGATTGTGCCCTGACCCCGCCGACTCACCGACCCCGCTGACTTGACCCGCTGATTAAGCTGGCCAAGAGTTTATTCCGGGCGCGGCGCACGAATTTCACGATTGTGCTCCGACCCCGCTGATCAAAGAGAGAATTATGTCACAACAAGCCAACTCCACCGAAGCATCGACCCCGCGCCCGAACGAATTCAACCTGGTGTGGATCGACATGGAAATGACCGGCCTCGATCCGGACAACGACCGCATCATCGAAGTGGCGGCCGTCGTCACGGACGCCAACCTGAACGTGCTGGCCGAAGGTCCCGTCATCGCCGTGCACCAGAGCGACGCCACGCTGGACAAGATGGACAACTGGAACAAGGGCACGCACGGCCGCTCGGGCCTGATCGACCGCGTCAAGGCGTCGACGATCGACGAGGCCCAGGCCGAGCAACAGCTGATCGCCTTCCTGAAGCAGTGGGTGCCGGCCAACAAGTCGCCGATGTGCGGCAACTCGATCTGCCAGGACCGCCGCTTCATGGCGCGCGGCATGCCGAAGCTGGAAGCGTTCTTCCACTACCGTAACCTGGACGTGTCCACGCTGAAGGAACTGTGCCGCCGCTGGAAGCCGGAACTGGCGTCCGGTTTCAAGAAGGCGCAGAAGCACACGGCCCTGGCCGACATCCTCGAATCGATCGAGGAATTGCGCTACTACCGCGAGCACTTCATCAAGCTGTAACGCGGCGCAAGCGGTTCCCGACAAGAAGTTGCAATCGTGTATGGGACCGCAATCAAGGTATGCGAGAATCTGGCCATGGCTGACATTCTGCGTACCACCGCCGGCCTTGGCGGAGAGAGCGAAGTCCGGCGTCTCCTCCGGGAGCACGACTGGACCGTGTCGCCGCTGGGCCCGCCGAGCGGATGGCCGCCCGAACTGGCCACGGCCGTGTCGATGGCCTTCAGCTCCGCCTTCCCGATGTTCATCGCGTGGGGCCCGGACCTGCGCTTCCTGTACAACGACGCCTACATCCCCGTCCTCGGCGCCAGGCACCCGGCTGCGTTCGGCGCGCCGTTCCAGCACGTGTGGACCGAGATCTGGCCCGACCTCGTGCCGATCACCGACCGCGCGCTGTCCAACAAGTCCGCCTATTTCGAAGACCAGCCGTTCATGATGCTGCGCAACGGCTATCGCGAGCCGACGTGGTTCACGTTCTCGTATTCGCCGCTGCATGACGGCCAGGGCCGCGTCGCGGGCGTCTACTGCACCTGCATCGAGACGACCAACCGCGTGCAGTCCGAGCGCCGCGCCGCGTTCGAACTGGCCGTCGCCGATGCGCTGCGTCCACCCGCCTCCGGCACCGACCTGATCCACACCGGCTGCGCCATGCTGGGCCGCGAGCTGGACGTGACGCGCGTACTGTACGGCGAGGTCGACGAGGCGCAGGACACCCTGACGATCGCCTGCGACTGGAGCCGGGCCGGCCTGCCCAGCGCGGCGGGCCAGACGCTGGCGCTGGAGGCCTTCGGGCCGGAACTGGCACGCGCGGGCCGCGCCGGCGAGAGCGTCGTGCTGGCCGACGTGCAGCTCGACCCGCGTGCGGCGGCGCGCCAGGGCACGTATCTGGCGCTCGGCATGCGGGCGTGCGTCGCCGTGCCGCTGCGCACGGACGGGCATCTGCAGGCCTTCGTCATCGCGGGCCTGGAGCGGCCGCACCGGTGGAGCGATGCCGAGGTGGCCCTCGCGCGCGGCACGGCCGGGCGCATTCACGCGGCCGTCGACCTCGCGCGCGTGCAGGCTACGCTGCGCGAGGAACGCGACCGCAGCCAGACCATCTTCGACACCATCGCCGAAGGCTTCATCCTGTTCGACCGCGACTGGACCGTGCTGCAGATGAATGCGGAAGGCGCGCGCATCGCGCACCAGGCCGTCGAGCAGATCGTCGGCCGCAACCACTGGGACGTGTGGCCGGACGCGATCGACAGCGAGGCCGGCCGCATGTACCGCCGCGTGATGCGCGACCGCACGGCCGGCGCGGCCGAGTATTGCAAGCGCGACGCGGACGGCGCCGAGATCTGGTGCGACGTGCGCGCCTACCCGACGGCCGACGGCGGCGTCGTCTCGTTCTTCCGCGACATCACGGAGCGCAAGCGGTCCGAGGACAAGCTGCGCGCCGCCGACCGCCGCAAGGACGAGTTCCTCGCGATGCTCGCGCACGAGCTTAGGAATCCGCTGGCGCCGATCAGCGCCGCCGCCGACCTGTTGCGCGTCGGCCGCCTGGACGAGGCGCGGGTGCGCCAGAGCAGCGCCATCATCGGGCGCCAGGTGCGCCACATGACGAGCCTCGTGGACGACCTGCTGGACGTCTCGCGCGTCACGCGCGGGCTCGTCACGCTGGCGCGCGCGCCCGTGGCCGCGCGCACGATCGTCGACGAGGCGGTCGAGCAGGTGCGCCCGATGTTCGAGGCGCGCCGCCAGCGGGTCGACGTCGACGTCGCCGCACCGGAAGCGACCGTGCTCGGCGACCGCGCCCGGCTCGTGCAGGTGCTCGCGAACCTGCTCAACAACGCGGCCAAGTACACGCCGGAAGAGCGCCGCATCGGCGTGAGGGCGGCCGTCGATCCCGCGCGCGGCGTACTGCTGCTGAGGGTGCGCGACGACGGCATCGGCATGGAACCGGAGCTGACCGGCCATGTGTTCGACCTGTTCACGCAGGCCGAGCGTCCGGTCGACCGGACGCAGGGCGGTCTGGGGCTGGGGCTGGCCCTGGTGAAGAACCTCGTCGAGCTGCACGGCGGCACCGTCGCATGCGCCAGCCCCGGCCCGGACCGGGGCAGCACCTTCGAGGTGGCCCTGCCGTTGATGGCAGCGGTGCAGCAGCCGGGGACGGCGCCGGCGTCCGCATCGGCCGCCGACGCGATGGCCGGGGATGCGGCCGTGCAGGGTGCGCTGCGCGTGCTGGTCGTCGACGACAACGTCGATGCGGCCGAAACGCTCGGCATGCTGCTGGAGGCGTACGGGTACGGGGTGGAAGTGGAACACGATTCGCAGCGCGCGCTCGAGCGCGCGCAGGCGCGGCCCCCGGACGTGGCGCTGCTGGACATCGGCCTGCCGGACATGGACGGCAACGAACTGGCCCGGCGCCTGCGCGCCGATGCGCACACGGCCGGCATCGTGCTGGTGGCCGTCACGGGCTACGGCCAGGAACAGGACCGGCGCACGGCGTTCGAGGCCGGGTTCGACCACCACTTGGTGAAACCGGTCGACATGGCGGCGTTGACGGCGCTGCTGGGGGCGATCGAGGCGGGGCGGGGCGAAGGCGGGGACGATATCTGAGGCCTGCCGGCACGGCGCCACGTGGGCGTCGCGCGCCGCCAGGCCTGCGGCACCGGGCGATCAGCGCATCTGCGTGTAGTTCACCGGAATCCAGCGATACCCCTTGCCCTGCGTCTCGAGATGGCCGACGCCCGGGAACTGCAGGTGCGCACCGCCGATCAGCGCGCCGCTCTTCGCTGCGTCGTCGAATACTTTCTTGCGCGATGCGTACGCGGCCTTGTCGTCGCTGTCGAAACCGATCGTCACCTGCGGGTTCTCGAACTGCACCGCGCCCACGTGGATCAGGTCGCCGATCAGCATCAGCTTCTGCCCCTGGCTCTGCACGACATACACTGTGTGGCCCGGCGTGTGGCCGTGCTCGGCCAGCGCCGAGACGCCCGGCACCAGCTCGCCGTCGCCTTCGATGGCCTTGAACTTGCCGGCCTGGACGTACGGATTGATCGACGCCATCGCGCCCTGGAAGTAGCCCTTCTTCTCGGCCGGGGCCTTGTCCATGTTGGCCTTGTTCAGCCAGAAGTCGGCGTCGGCCTTGCCGGCACGCACGATCGCGTTCGGGAACACGCGCTGGCCGTCCTTGACGAGGCCGCCGATGTGGTCGCCGTGCATGTGCGTGAGGTAGATCTCGTCGATCTGCTCGGGCTGGTAGCCGGCCGCCTTCAGGTTGTTGACGAACTTGCCGAGCGTCGGACCGAACAGGGCACCGGCGCCCGTGTCGACCAGCACCAGCTTGCTGCCGGTATTGATCAGGAAGGCATTGTCGGACGTCTCGACCGGCACCTTCAGGAAATTCTTCGCCAGCGTCGCGCGCGTGGTCTCGGGTTTCTGGTGCAGCAGCTGGTCCATCGGCAGGTCGACGGTGCCGTCGCTGACCGGGGTGACTTCGATGTCACCCAGCATCATGCGGAAAAAGCCGGGCGCCGGCGTCTTGACCATCGGCGCGGCGGCCTGGGCGGCGAACGTGGCGGCCGCGAGGGCGGCGGCGAGCAGGGTGTGCTTGAGCGGTTTGATCATGTTCTTGTCCTCGATGAATGGCAGTCCGCGTGGTCGCGGGTTGCCAATCGTACAGGAATGCACCGCATCCTGCAGGCCGCCGCCGCGGCTCAGCGCGCCGTCTCCCGCTGTGCATTGCCGCGGCGTGCCAGCGGCAGCGTGCGCAGCGTAAGGCGCTCGTGTTCCTCGTCGTGCAGCGTGGCTGACGCCTTGATCAGGTCGCTGCGGCTGACGATCCCCAGCAGTTGCGGATGGCCCGTCTGCGCCACGACCGGCAGGCGCTCGATGCCGTGCACGGCGAGGCGGGTGGCGACGGCGCGGCACGTCTCGCCGGGCAGCGCGACGAGCGGCGGATTGGCGCCGAACAGGTCGCCGATGGGTGAGTCCGGCGCGCGGCCCTCCAGGGTCTCTCGCCCGATCACGCCGACGACGAGGCCGGCGCGCGTCACGGGAAAGCCGCGGTGCGTCTGCGCCGGACCGAAGCGGGTGGCGAGCACCTCGGCCACGGTGGCGCCGGCGTCGACGGTCTGCACGTCCGTGCTCATCACTTCGGCCACGCTGTGGCGTTCGAGCGGGTCGATGCCGTATTCGCGGTAGATGTGGTGGCCGCGGCGGGCGATTTTTTCCGTCAGGATCGAGCGGCCCATCGTCAGCACCGTGAAACCGTACGCGCCGGCCGCGGCGGCCAGCAGCGGCAGCAGGGCGTTGGCGTCGTGCGTGAGCTCGAACGCGAACACGACGGCCATCACGGGCGCGCGCATCATGCCGCCCAGCGTCGCCGCCATGAACACGAGCGGCCACAGCGCCGGATCGGCGCCGGGCAGGTAGGGCCCAAGCAGCGCACCCAGGCCGGCGCCCAGCATCAGCAGGGGCGCCAGCACGCCGCCGGACGTGCCGGAGCCGAGCGCGATCAGCCAGATCACGAGTTTCACCGCGAGCAGCGCGACGACGGCGCCGGCCACCATGTGGTTGTGCAGCAGGTCGTTGATCACGTCGTAGCCGACGCCCAGCGCGCGCGGCTGGAAATAGCCGCCGATGCCGACGGCGAGGCCGCCCAGCGCTGGCCACCACATCCAGTGGATGGGCAGGCGGTGGAAGCCGTCCTCGACGCGGTACAGCGCCGTCGACATCAGCCATGCCAGCGCGCCGCAGGCGATGCCGGCCACGAGGCAGGAGACGAGGGCGAGCGGTTCGACGGGCGCCGTCTGCAGCGGGAACAGCGCGCCGGCGCCGATCGCGAGCGGCCGCAGGAAGCCGGCCACGGCGCAGGCGGTGGCCACCGGCAGCAGGCTGCGCGGGCGCAGTTCGAACAGCAGCAGCTCGACCGCCATCAGCACGGCGGCGACCGGCGTGCCAAACACGGCTGTCATGCCGGACACGGCGCCGGCCACGAGCAGCGACTTGCGCTCCCCGCCCGTCAGGTGGAAGTGCTGGGCGATCAGCGAGCCGATCGCGCCGCCCGTCATGATGATCGGGCCTTCGGCGCCGAACGGGCCGCCGCTGCCGATCGCGATGCCGGACGCGAGCGGCTTGAGCACCGCCACCTTCGGCGACATCGCGCTGCGCTTGAACAGGATCGCCTCGATCGCCTCGGGGATGCCATGGCCGCGGATCTGCTCGGTACCGAAGCGCGCGATCAGGCCGATGACCAGGCCGCCCAGCACCGGTACGCCGATCACCCAGGGACCCAGCGTGTTGGCGGCCGGAGACAGCTCGGCGAACGAGAATTTGCCGTAGAAGAACAGGTCCGTGAAGAACCGGATCATGGTGAGCAGGACGCGTGCGGCGCCCGTGCTGAGCGCGCCGATCAGCGCGGCGAGGGCGGCGATGCGCAACAGGCGGACGTCGCCGGAAAAGTCGCGCCGCGGCGTGGTGGAGTGCGTGGCAATGGTCATGGTTTATGTCAGGTTGGGAACGGTGAACACGCCCTGCAGCGCGCGCAGTTCGGCGCGGTGGATCGCGGCCAGGCGCGTCAGCAGCGCCTCACCCTTGGGCAGCAGGTGCACTTCGACGCGGCGCCGGTCCTCGGCGTTCGTGCGGCGCGCCACCAGCTCGCCCGCCTCGCAGCGCGTGACGAGCGCGACGACGCCGTGCTGCTTGGCCTGCAGGCGCTCGGCCAGTTCGCCCACGGTCGCCCATTCGCGGCCGGAAAAGCCCTTGATGTGCAGCAGGAGCAGGTATTGCAGCGGCGTAATGCCTTCCGCCTGCACGGCATTTTCGGAAAAGCGCTCGTAGCGCCGCATCTGGTAGCGGAACTCGGACAGGGCGGAAAAATCGGTCTTGGACAGTGGAGGTAACTCGTCGGTCACGGGCAAATTCGCATTGAGCGTTGGCTTCGGGAACCAAATAATATATCATAACGTGATATTTTTTCGCAGCGCTTGCGTTGCCGTTTTTTTACAATCGACAGGAATGATGCTGGACAAGAGTGTGGAATGGATGCGGTCGTTCGTACCGCAACCGAATACGGTGCCGCGCGGCGAACGCCTGCGCGCGGTGGCAGGGGCCCTCGTGGGGCTGTTCGTGACGGCGATCCTCAGCGACATGCTGACGGCCGGTTCCGGCATCGTGCCGCTGGCGCTGGTGGCGCCGATGGGCGCGTCGGCCGTGCTGCTGTTCTGCGTGCCGGCCAGCCCGCTGGCGCAGCCGTGGTCGGTGATCGGTGGGAATACGATTTCGGCGCTGATCGGCATCCTGTGCTGGCAGACCGTGCCGAACCCGGCGCTGGCGGCGCCGCTGGCGGGCGCGTGCGCGATCTTCGTGATGTTCCTGCTGCGCTGCCTGCACCCGCCCAGCGGCGCGGTGGCGCTGACGGCCGTCCTCGGCGGTCCGGCGATCCACGCGGCCGGGTTCCAGTTCGCCTTCCTGCCCGTGTGCCTGAACTCGACCCTGATCGTGCTCGCGGCGCTCGTCTTCAACAACCTGACGGGCCGGCGCTATCCGCACAACCAGAAATCGGCGCTACGCACGGCGCAGCAGGCGGCGCATGCGACGCGCGACCCGGCGCCGATGGCGCGCCTCGGCTTCACGGCCGAGGACCTGGACGCCGTGCTGGCCCGCTACGGGCAAGTGCTCGACGTCAGCCGCGACGACCTGGAAGACATCCTGCTGCAGACCGAACAGCGCGCCTACGCGCGCCGCTTCGGCACGGTGAACTGCGGGGCGATCATGTCGAAGGACGTCGTCACGGCGACGCCGGACATGCCGCTGGCCGACGCGTGGCGCCTGCTGCGCCACCACAACCTGCACGCGCTGCCGGTGCTGGACGACGCGCGCCGCGTGGCCGGCATGGTCGGGCAGGGCGACTTCCTGCACCAGGCGGGGCTGGACGATTACCAGACCGTGGGCGAACGCCTGCGCGGCCTGTTCGCGCACGTGCTGGGCGTGCGCCCCGAGCGCGCGGCGACGGTGGGCGACCTCATGTCGACGAAGGTGGCGGTGGTGGGAACGGACGAACCGATCGCGACGCTCGTGCCGCTGATGAGCAACGGCGGGCTGCACCACATTCCGGTGGTGGACGAGCGGGCAGTGTTCGTGGGGATCGTGAGCCAGTCGGACCTGCTGGCGGCGCTGTTCGAAAGCAGGCTGGCCGAAGCCGCATAAATTCGGGGTCAGAGCACCATTTTCTCCGAATTCGGGGTCAGAGCACATTTTGGCGCAATAGCCGGGCTGCAAGCAGTCGATGACGACATTTGCAGCCCGGTGCGGTGCTCAGAGTAAACCCGTGCATGTAAGGACAATCGGGGACGCAGGGCGCGTGGTAGTCGCGCGCTATTTTGACGCTAAGCTATTGATCAGAAATGTGTTCTGACCCCGAATTTCAGCAGAAATGTGCTCTGACCCCGAATTTCAGCAATAACGTGCTCTGACCCCGATTTTCCTGAATTTCAGGCCTCGTTGGCCCCGCAGCACTTTTTATATTTCTTGCCGCTGCCGCACGGGCAGTCGTCGTTGCGGCCGACTTTCGGTTCGTCGCGGCGGACCGTCTCGACGGCGGCCTTGCGGCGCGGCAGCCAGAAGCGATGGATGCCCGGCAGGTTGGCTTCGATGTCCAGCGCCAGCTTGTGCGCCAGCTTCGGATCCTCGACTTCCGCGAGTTCGCTCTCGTCGATCTCGTCGGCGCCCAGCAGGTAGATCGGACGCATCAGCGGGCCGGCTTCCGACTCCCAGATCTCGTCCCACGACCCCGGGCGCAGTTCCATGCCTTCCCAGAAGCCCCAGCACCATGCCTCGGCATCGATCAGGGTTTCGCCGCCGACCTCGTGCTCGACGTACAGGGGCTCGAATTCCTTGGGCGCGACCTCGAAGGTGACGAGCACCTCGTTCATGAAGCGCATGATCAGGTTGACGATGCGTTCTTCTTCCTTCGGGTTTTTCCAGGTCGGCACGGCGCCGGGCTCCTCGCCCCACACGTGCGGCAGCCATTCGGCCGGCATGATGGTTTCCGGGCCGATCGCGATGGCGGTCAGGTAGCCGTGCAGCGTGTCCATCGTCATCGCGCCTTCGGGGCAGCGGCCGGACAGGAGGAAGTTGTCGAGTTCGTCGAATTCTTTTTCGGAGAGTGGCTGGTCGAGTTGCATTGTTGCGTGTCCTTGCGGTGAAGCCGCCAGTGTAACGCCTGCGCCGCCCGGCCGGCGAAAAAAAGGCGCGGACAGCCGCCCGCGCCCGCCCGCGTCACTTGCGCGCGAAGGCCTTTTTCAGCGCGTCGGCCGCGTACTGCTCGGCATCCTTCGCCTCGGGTACGACGGCGCCCATGCCGAAGAATTCGTGCGTCACGCCGTTGTATTGCTTGTAGTCGACGGCGACGCCAGCCTGTTTCAGCTTGTCGGCATAGGCCTTGCCTTCCGATGCCAGCGGGTCGATCTCGGCCGCGATGACCGTCGCCGGCGGCAGTCCAGCGAGCTTGCCGTTCTTCAGCGGCAGCGCGTACGGGCTCGCCGCGTCCGCGCCGTAGTATTTGAAGAACCAGTCCATCATCGGCTTGTTGAGCGGCTTCGCGTTGGCGTTGCGGCGGTACGACGGCGTATTCATGTCGTTGTCGACGACCGGATAGACGAGCAGTTGGTGCACCGGTGTCTGGGCCCGCTTGTCGCGCGCCATCATCGCCACGACGGTGGCGAGATTGCCGCCGGCCGATTCGCCGCCGACCGCAACGCGCGCCGGGTCGCCACCGAAATCCTTCGCATGACCGAGCGTCCACAGGTACGCGGCGTACGCGTCGTTCGGCGCCGTCGGAAACTTGTGCTCGGGTGCCTGGCGATAATCGACGGCGACCATGATCGCGTTCGCCATCTGCGCCAGCGCGCGGGGCGACGCGTCGTAGACCTGCGTGTCGGCGATCACGAAGCCGCCGCCGTGGTAGTAGACCATCACGGGGAACGGACCCTTGCCGGCCGGGGTGTAGATATGTACGGGGATCGTGCCGCCGTCCACGGGCACGCGCATGTCCTTGACGGTGACCCCGGCGTCCGGCGCCGTGGGCTTGCCCATGTCGGCCAGCACTTTCTTGACGGCGTCGGCCGGCGTCGGCTGCTTGCGCGCTTCCGCGGGCGTCAGGGTCTCGATCGGCTTGCCGCCGAGCGACTTCAGCGCATCCAGTACCTTCTGCATGTGGGGTTCGGCTTTCGGCGGCTGCGCCGCGTCCTGGGCGCCGGCGGCGTTCGAGATCAGGACGGCGGCGAGGGCGGCCAGCGGCAGGGCGGTGTGCTTCATCGTATGCTCCGGTAGATTGTCGAGCCTCCATGAGAGCCGAGCCTGTCGGGGCGCTCCGTGCGTCTACGCACCTTGCGGCCGCAATCGACCGAAAAAATACTCAAAATTGTTAAATATTTGTGCGAATAATCCAGTAATGGCGCGATCTTGTGTGGATGGGGCGGCAGATTCGGCGAAATAGTCGTGGCGTCGCGCCGGTCGCCCGCCGGCCTTACAATGGCGCCATGCATACCGAGTCCGACATCCCCGATCCGCACGCCGCGCCCCACGAGGGCGGCCATCCCTTTTCCCGTCTCGACCCGCTGATGGTGCTGGACGCGGTCGACAGCGTCGGCCTGCGCGGCGACGGCCGCCTGCTGGCGCTGAACAGCTACGAAAACCGCGTCTACCGCGTCGGACGCGAGGAGGGCCCGCCCGTCGTCGTCAAGTTCTACCGTCCCGGACGCTGGAGCGACGCCGCCATCCTCGAAGAGCACGCGTTCGTACAGGAACTGGCCGACCAGGAAGTGCCGGTCGTGCCGGCGGATACGCTGGAAGGCCGCACCCTGCACGAGCATGGCGGTTTCCGCTTCGCCGTGTTCCCCAGCCGCGGCGGGCGTGCGCCGGAACTGTCCGATCCGGCCACGCTGGAGTGGATCGGGCGCTTCATCGGGCGTATCCACGCCGTGGGCGCGCTGCGGCCGTTCACCGAGCGTCCGCGCCTCGACCTCGACACGTTCGGGCGCGAACCGCGCGCGTGGCTGGTGGAGCACGGCTTCATCCCGCCGGCGCTGATGGCGGCGTACACGAGCGTGCTGGACCAGGCGCTGGACGGCGTCGCCCGCTGCTACGAACGGGCCGGCGCATTGCCGCTCGTGCGGCTGCACGGCGACTGCCACGCCGGCAACGTGTTGTGGACAGGCGACGGTCCGCACTTCGTCGACTTCGACGACAGCCGCATGGGCCCGGCCGTGCAGGACCTGTGGATGCTGCTGTCGGGCGAACGCCAGGACATGGTGCGCCAGCTGGGCGACGTGCTGGCCGGCTACGAGGACTTCTGCGAATTCGACCCGCGCCAGCTCTATATCGTCGAGGCGCTGCGCACGTTGCGGCTGATTCACTACTCGGCCTGGCTGGCGATGCGCTGGGACGATCCCGCATTCCCGGCGGCGTTTCCCTGGTTCAATACCCAGCATTACTGGCAGGACCGCATCCTGGAATTGCGCGAACAGGTGGCCCTGATGGACGAGCCGCCGTTGTGGCCGGTATAAAAGCGCGAACTGGACGGGATTTCCGATTCAGCTCGGCGTGACAGCCGGCCGAGCGATGCCGCATAATCGAAGGGCGGCCCCGTCCGGGACCGCCCGACCCCAGCGAGATCTCCATGACCGACCGCGCCGACCCGCTCCATCCGACTTCCCAGCCCGCCAGGCAAGACGATGCCGACTTCACGATCGATCTGATGCCCGCCGCCCAGGACCACGCGGCGCCGCACGTCGAGCCGCAGCGCGAGCATCTGGAACAGCGCGCGATCAAGGAAGGCATCGCGCGCGTGGAGGCGGAAGCGAAGGCGGCCGTGGCGGCCGAGAACCGCGCCCACGCCGAGGCCCGGGCCCGCAGCCTGGCCGAGGAACGGGCGGCGATGGATGCCGAGGCCGCCGCCGCCGCGCTCGCCAATGCGCAGGCGTCGGAAGAAGCGATCGAGGCGAACCGCGACCGCATCGAAACCCTGCGCGCCGCCGCCAAGGCCGCGGCCGAACGCCTGGAAGCGATCCGCCAGGAAACGGCGGAACTGCGCGCCCGGGTCGAATCCGACACCCAGATCCGCATCGCCGCCGAGGCCAGGGCCAGGGCCGAGGAAGAATCGCGCAAGCGCGGCGCGGAACAGGCGCGCATCGACACCGAGATCGCCGTCCGCGCCCAGCGCGACGCCGACGAGCTGGCCGTACAGGCCGAGCACGCCCGGCTGCAGGCGGCCGAACGCGTGGCGGCCGTGCACGCGGCGCGCGAGGAAGTGCACCACAGCGCCAGCGCCGACGCGCGCGTGGCGATCCTGGCGCGCGAACGCGAACGGGCCGAACGCGCCGCCCGCCAGACGGCCGAAAAGCTGGCGCAGGCCGAAGCGGAAGCGCTGGAACTGGCGCAGCAGCGCGAGCGCGCCGACCAGGTCGCGCTGGCGTCCGCGTTCGCGCGCGCGTCCGCGGAAGCGCGCGCGCTCGAGGAGGCGCGCGCGCTGGCGCACATCGAGCAGGAGCGCGAGGCGATCGCGCTGGCGCAGGTCGAATCGGAACGCACGGCCGCGCAATCGCTGCGCATGCGCATGCAGACGGAGAAGGAATTGCGCGACGCCGCCGTGCACCGCGAGCGCCTGGAACGGATGGCCGCCGACGCCGCCGCGGCCCGGCGCGAAGCGGAAGCGCGGATCCTCGCCGCCACCGAGGCCCGCATCGAAGCGGACCGCAAGCTGCGCGACGTCGCGCTGGCCCGCGCCGCCGCCGAGGAAGAGGAATCGCAGCAGAGCCAGGCCCGCCTGGATGCCGAGCAGGCCGCGGCCGACAGCGCGCGCCTGCGCGCCGACGCCGACCGCGCGGCGCAGGAAGCGGCGCGGCAAGAGCTGGAAACGCAGGCGCGCGAGCGCGCACTGGCCGAGGAGCAGGCCGCCTCGACGCAGGCCGCGGCCGACGCGCGCGCCGCGCAGAACGCCGCGCGCGAAGCGGCACTGGCCGCGCAGGCCGAACGCACGGCGCTCGAACGCGAAGCGGCCCGGCTGGCCGAACAGCGCGCCCGCGAGGAACATGAGCTTGCGCAGGCGGAAGGGGCGCGTGTGCATGCCGAGCAGGACGCGCTGGCGCGCCAGCAGGCCCGCGTCGAGGCCGAGCGCACGCTCGCCGCCGCCGCCGAAGCCCGTGCCGCGGCCGAAGCGGAACAGGCGGCCCGGCTGGCCGAGCGCCTGGAAGCGCAGGGGCGCGAGATCGCCGCGCTGCAGGCCGAGCTGCAAGCCCGCCTGAACGCGGCCGATCAGGAGCACGCCGCACAGCTGCAGGCCCAGCGCGACGCCCTGGCGCGCCAGCAGGCCGACCTCGACGCACGCCGCGCCGGCGCCGAGCGGGAATTCGCGGCCCAGCTGCAGGCGCAGCGCGATGCGTTCGCGCGCCAGCTGGCCGAACTCGACGCGCGCCGCGCGGACGCAGAGCGCGATCTGGCGGCGCAGCTGCAGGCACGCCAGGAGGCGCTGGCGCAGCAGCAAGCCGATGTCGAGGCCCGCCGCCTCGCCGCCGAGCGCGACCTGGCGGCACAGGCGCAGGCGCTGCAGGAGGCGCAGGCGCGCCAGGAGGCCGACGTCGCGGCACGCCGCGCGGCCGCGGAACAGGCACTGGCAACGCATCTGCAGACCCTGCAGGACGCGCTGGCCCAGCAGCAGGCCGAGTTCGACGCACGCCGTGTGGCAGCGGAACAGGAACTGGCGACGCACGCGCAGACGCTGCAGGACGCGCTGGCGCAGCAGCAGGCCGAATCCGACGCACGCCGCGCTGCCGTGGAACAGGAACTGGCGGCGCACGTGCAGAGGCTGCAGGACGCGCTGGCGCAGCAGCAGGCCGACATCGAGGTGCGCCGCGCCGCCGCGGAGCGCGACCTGGCGGCGCAGGCGCAGGCGCTGCAGGATGCGCAGGCGCGCCAGGAGGCCGACGTCGCGGCACGCCGCGCGGCCATCGAACGCGAGATGGCGGCGCAGGCGCAGACGCTGCAGGACGCCCTGGCGCAGCAGCAGGCCGAGTTCGACGCACGCCGTGCCGAAGCGGAACAGGCACTGGCGGCGCACGCGCAGCAGCTGCAGGCGACGCTGGCACAGCAGCAGGCCGACATCGACGCCCGCCGGGGCGCCGCGGACCGCGAATTCGCGGCGCAGGCGCAGGTGCTGCAGGAGGCGCAGGCCCGACAGCAGGCCGAGATCGACGCCGAGCGCGCGGACGCGGAACGGGCGCTGGCCGCGCACGCCCAGGCGCTGCAGGACGCGCTGGCGCAGCAGGAGGCGCAGTTCGACGCGCGCCGCGCGGCGCTGGAGCAGGAGCACGCCGACCTGGTGGCCGCGCAGGCGGCGCAGGAACGCCGCGTGCTCGCCGAGCGCCAGGCGGCGGTCGATGCCCAGCGCGCCGTCACGGAGCACGCGGCGCGCCAGGCCGACCACGAACGGGAACTGGCCGACGCCCAGCGCGCCCAGGCGGCGCGCGCGGCCGACCTGGCTGCGGCGCAGGCCGAGCGGGCCGCGCACGAGCGGCGCCAGCAGCAACTGGCGGAAGAACTGCTGGCGGCCGAACGGGCCGGGACCGACGCGGCCCACGACGCCCTGCTGCTGCTAGAGCAGAAGCTGACGTCGCAACAGCAGCAGACCGCGGCCGACGTGCGCGCCAACGAAGCGGCGGCGGCGCGGATGGCGTCCGAACGTGCGGCCGTCGCGGCGGCGGAGGCACGCGCTGCGGCCGAAGCGGAACGCGCGCAGCTGGCGAAGATGCGCGAGACGGCCGAACAGGCCGCGGCGCAGGCCGCGATCGACAAGCGCGACGCCCAGCGCGCGCTGCTGGCCAACGCCCAGCTGGCGGCCGAGATGCAGCGCAAGACGGCGCTGGCGACGCAGGAAATGGCGGACGCCAGGAAGCGCCTCGTCGAGCTGGAAACGGCGCGCCAGGAAGAGCAGGTGGCGGAACTGGCGGCGCTGCGCGAACAGATCGACGCGCGCCAGGGCGAGGCGAAACAGCGGGCCGAATCGGAAGACCTGGCGCGCGAAGTGCTGGGCCGGTTCTCGCAGCAGCCGTCGAAGGTGCAGGCGGCGCTGCGGCTGCAGGAGGCGGTGGCCAAGCAGCGGGCGGACCGGGACCACGATCACGAGTGAGCGGCGGGCGCTGCCCGCTACGTTCGCTGCCCGCGCAGAACCGTCACCCCCGCGCAGGCGGGGGCCCAAGTTTCATGACCGCTGCGAAAACTGGGGCCCTGCCTGCGCAGGGGCGACGATTCTAGGTGTGCTCACCTGAGCGACACGACTCACGCCTTCGCATTCTTCTCCAGATACGCCCCATGCGCCGGCATCTTCGCCACCGTCTGCGCGATCAGGTCGCGCAGCCCGGCAAAGTGCCCGTGCAGCTGGCGCATGTCGACGCCGTCCGCGAACGGATCGTAGCGCCGCGGCACGGTATTCAGGCCGAACAGCATCGCGACGAACGACGGCTCGGCGAAGCCGTCGCGCTCGAAAATCGCCACGCGTCCCGTTTCGCGGAACAGCTCGATCTGGTGCGCGAGCGAGTCGGGAATCTTCATGGCCGCGCAATAGCGCCAGAACTCGGTGTCCGTGCGCTGCGTGAGCTTGTAGTGCAGCACGATGAAGTCGCGCACGGCTTCGTAGCGGCTGCCCATCACGCGGTTGAATTCGGCCGCCAGCTCGGGCCGGAACGCGCGGTCCGGCCACAGTTCGATCAGCTTGCCGACGGCCGTCTCGATCAGGTGAATGCTGGTCGATTCCAGCGGCTCGACGAATCCGGCCGACAGCCCCACCGCCACGACGTTCTTGATCCAGGAGCGCTTGCGGCGGCCGGTGACGAAGCGCAGCTGGCGCGGCTCGTCCAGCGCCGCGCCGTCGAGGCCGGCGAGCAGGTCGCGCCGCGCCTGCTCGTCCGTCGTGAACGCGTTGCTGTACACGTGGCCGTTGCCCGTGCGGTGCTGCAGTGGAATGCGCCATGTCCAGCCCGCGCCCTGCGCCGTCGAGCGCGTGTACGGCGTCAGGGGGTCGACGCGCGCGCAGGGGACGGCCTGGGCGCTGTTGCAGGGGAGGTACTCGCTCCAGTCCTCGTAGCCGGCCTGCAGGGTGTCCTCGATCAGCAGGCCGCGGAAACCCGAGCAGTCGATGAACAGGTCGCCGTCGATCGTGCGCCCGTCGCGCAGGCGCACGCCGGTCACGAACCCCGTTTCCGGATGCTGGTCGACGCCGGTGATCAATCCTTCGATGCGGGTCGCGCCGCGGGCAACCGCATAGTCGCGCAGGTAGGCCGCGTACAGGCCGGCGTCGAACTGGTAGCCGAACGAGAACGCGTCCGTGACGCCGGGCTGCGCGTCGGTCGGCAGCGCGAACTTGTTCTCGCGTGCCATCACGGACGGCATCGACCAGTTCTCCAGGTCCGGCATCTGCTCGAACGCCTGCGCCAGGCGCAGCCAGTAGTGGTGCGGGGCAACGCCGTTGATCGGCGGGCCGAAATCGCCGAAGCCGTGGAAGAAGCGGTGGCCGACGTGGCCCCAGTCGCGAAATTCGATGCCGAGCTTGAACGTGGCCTGCGTCTTGCGGATGAAGTCGGCCTGGTCGAGCTGGAGGGCGTTGTTGTAGAAGCGGATCGTCGGCAGGGTGGCTTCGCCGACGCCGATCGTACCGATCTCGGGCGATTCCACCAGCACGATCTCGCAGCGGCCGCCGAAACCTTGCGCGAGCGGCGCCGCGGCCATCCAGCCGGCCGTGCCGCCGCCCACGATGACGATCTTGCGGATGGCGTTCTGTTGCATGGGTTGTCTCCTGTTTATCACAGGAGTGTAGGGCAGGGCGAACCGGGCGGCAACAAAAATGTTTGCGCCCAACATATCGGCCGCGGCCGACGTTACATGCCGCTGGCCCCGACCGGGTTCGACCCGCCCACGACGGCCTTGTCGACGAAGTAACCCGTCTCGCCGAAGCACGAGGTCGGGACACCGACGTGCTGCGAATAGGTCAGCTGCACGCGCTGGCCCATGGCGGCCTGGAGCTGGCGCACGACGTTCTCGTCGCGCACGGTGAAGGCGAAGCGCTCGGGGATCGCGCCCGGCATGCTCGACAGCAGGATCTCGCCTTCCCACGTCTTGCACAGCCAGCCCTTGCGCGACAGCTT
>Ga0308166_1001812_pt1 | contig 21365 bp, 16 predicted proteins | sample PhyCR2_2_FD_202137 | JGI IMG/M metagenome (GOLD analysis project Ga0308166, IMG submission 202137) | Phyllosphere microbial communities from UC Gill Tract Community Farm, Albany, California, United States - DLSLCC.R2 | ecosystem: Host-associated > Plants > Phyllosphere > Unclassified | place... | reverse complement strand
TGAGAAGGTCAAAAACCACTTTCGCTTTGACGCCATAGTCCACGATTTTCATCGTTAATTTTGGTCTGCTCATGGTGTCAACTTTCCGGTAATAATCACGGGGCAACCACCGGAACAGACGCCACGCACCGGGTTTTCTTGCCAGACCAAAAACACTGTAAACGCTGGCGCTCAGTGTAGCCGCATTGTAAAGTGCCATTCCTGTATTCGGGCTGAATCCCATGAACTGCGCAGCCTCCATTGCCCCGTCTGCAAAAATTCCTTCAGAGTGCGACTCTTTGCCGTAACGGAGATGACTGACTTCCTTCGATATGCCATTTACGCCGTCAATGAACAGCGTGGCACCGGCTAGCATACCGATGGGGATCATGGAAGAGATCATGATCATCCCGCCAAACATGGCAACCCCGGATAAAACGATATGTACCGCAGATATGACGTACCCGACAATTTCGTTATTGTCCCGGACAAACTCCACTTTAGCGATGAGTTTTGCGGTCTGCATCCGTAGCAGGCGATCCTGTTCACGAAGGTTCTCAGTCTCTTCCCGTAGGTTTTTTATACAGGCTATACAGTCTTCGTCGGTCCTGGCCTGACGTGCTGCGGCAAACTGTTTCTCAACGACATCCCTGATCTCCTGAACAAACTGAAGTCGCGTGAGGCTGTCGCGCAGATGAAAGCCTGAAATTACGTTAGCGGCTTCTACCAGCTTTCTCGCTTCCAGATTAACCATTGTTTCGGCCCATGCCCGGTTGCGGCCACCTGAACGCATCATTGAAAGTAGTGCAGCATCCATTTTCACTCTCCCTGTGTAGATTTTACCGTTCCAGAGATAATAAATTATTCTCTCAATGTGTAAACCGTACGACAGGGAGGGAACGAGAAGAAGTGATAATGGAGTATATACAGATGCTGTTTAAGAAAAGAAGAGAGAGCAACAACCCTTCACACTATCGCAAATCATTAATATTTAACATATTTATTATTATGCGCATATTGCTTATGCAGGCAAAGCTAACCTGGCCGCTTCGGGCTACCTGCTGAGTATCCTGATATGACGGCTTCTTGTGCGGAGTTTTTCACGATGAACGAAGTTAACCGGCTTAGAGTTATTCAGGACGTCGTCGACCGGCGGCTGACAACCCATCTCGCTGCTGAGCGTCCAGGTATTTCAGACAGGCACTGTCGTCGCCTGCTTCAGCGCTATTATACAGACGGTCCGCTGGGTATGGCTGACCGCCGCCGTGGCAAGCAAGGCAACTATCAGCTGCCTGCAAGCCTTGCTGAACGCGAGGTTCAGATAGAAGCGGGAAGCCGTGGAGGTCATGTGTGATGAAGCGGGACTGTCGCAACGGCGTGCCTGCAGGCTGGCAGGTCTGTCTCTTTCAACCTGCCGTTATTCGGTTCAGCGTCCTGCTGCTGACGCACAGCTGTCTTTACGCATCACAGAGCTGGCACCTGAACGCCGTCGCTTTGTTTACCGGCGCATCTGGCTGTTATTGCGCCGGAAGGGCCTTCACGTCAACCACAAGCGGGTATACCGCATCTATCACCTTAACGGCCTGGGTGTAAAGCGCAGGCGACGCCGTAAGGGGCTAGCGACTGAGCGGCTTCCGATTCTTAGCCTGGATGCGCCGAACCTGACATGGTCGATGGATTTTGTCATGAATGCACTTGCCAGCGGCCGCCGGATTAAGTGCCTGATCTGCGTGAATGATCTCACAAAAGAGTGTCTGACGATCACCGCCGCTTTCGGGGTGATTGTCTGAATGAGCACTGGTTCAGCGATGTTCTTCATGCCCGGAAAATTATTAATGACTGGCGGCAGGACTATAAAGAGTCAAGACCTCATTCATCGCTGAATTACCAGACTCCAGCTGAATTTGCAGTAGGCTGGAGAAATGGAAAATCAGAAGGTAAACAAACCGACATTAGTAACTGATCGTTGTATCTAATACTGGGGGCAAATCAGTTCTGAAACTCCGAGTGCCCATTAACAGGCCGCCCCCGCCCCGGCCCGAAGGGCCGGAACAGGAGTGGCTTTAATGGATGGTGTAACTAATCCTCTTAGGTTTACTGTCCATAGTGAACAGTAAACCTAAGACCCCGGAAATCACGCCCTGTACGTCGCTCTGCGCCGTCCAGCCCGCTCACCGGGGCTCTGGGATTAGATAACCGTAATCATCGCTTTGAGGCCGTCTGGCTTGGCAGGAAGGGGTTGGGTAGCGCCATATATCAGGCCGTAACCGGCTGCGCCGGGCGTACGGCGCCGTTTGACCACTGTACCCTGCACTGACATCATCTGGCGCCTTCATGAGGCTAGCGCGTCATTAAGAGGCTGACTGCACATTGCTCGCCATTTTAGTGCGATTCGAGGTATGCGAAATTGGCCAAATGTCCCAGACAATGATCGCTCAGTTCTGAATTAAAAAATCATAAAGGAACTTTTATCTGATTATCAACTTCATTTTCTGCAATGAAATGTCCTGATCGCCATATTTTTAAAATAGCCTCGGGAGGAGGTGAGGAAATTCTCGCCCGAAGTTTCCATCTAAAATAGGAAATTTTCGTTGTTAAGATTGCTGACTTTCATTCATTGCCAATCCTTGATGCTAAAGCTAGCAGAAAATTAGCAGCGCTTTCAGGCAGCATCAAATTTCTCAAAGCCTTTTAAAAGGCCGTTCATATTATGGTCTGGATTTTATGCCCGGTCAGGGCTTGCATATAAGGACAAGGTTTACAGAGCCGATCATTGAATTCAGAGCCGGTCAGAGTGGGTCATTTAGCGATTAATGACTCCGCTGCAGCATTGAGATCGGCAAAGGCAGGGCTTGGGATAGTGACGGCATAACCGGCATAACCGCTATTTCACGGCTTGCCGGTTTATCCTTTTTCAAAGAATGCAATCAATAGATTGAAGTGGCAGTTGGTGAATGTTACTCCCCTTTAATAATCTCATCCGCATTAACTAATGTAGTCTCTGCCGGGAGGTGAAGCTTAAGCGCAGACTCAATATTGTTGATGTCCCCGACAATTATCCAGTGGGTTTTATGTGGTTTAAAAAATTGTTCAGCCACCTCATGTAGGTTTTCAGGTTTTAATATGCTAAGTGAGTCATAATAATCTGACCAGTAATCGACAGGTAAATTATTTTTTTCGATGTAGGTTAAATTATTTAATAATTGCAGACTGTCAGTGCCATTGGCGATCAGTCTTAACTGCTCACTTACCAGGCGTGTTTTCAGTTCCTCTTCTGCAATCGGCCCAGCTGCAAGTAACTGGTCATAGGCGTGCTGGATCTCCTTAATAGTTTCGAGTGTCTTATCCTTCTGTACCGTCGTTTTGATAACATGCATACGGATTCCGCTATCGGACGTAGTTGACCCCTGCACACCATAAGTCCAGTTAAGCTCTTCGCGTAAACGCAGATTAAGTTGAGAATTAAAACTGCTACTGAAAATCCGGGCTAACATAGTGTATGAAGCGTGAGTTCCTTCTTCAAGCGGTGGAATAAGATTTGCGGCAACAACCGTTGTCTGTATTGAGCCAGGTTTATGTATAAGTAAAGCTCTTCCGTTTAAACTTTCAGGAATATTTAAGGAGGAATAATCCTGTTTATTCTGATGCAGTGAAATCCAGTCAGAAAGGCTTTCCTCGATGCTATGCTGAATAGTTTCAATGGTTAAATCTGTAACTGCCACTATTTTGATGCCAGGACGTTGAATGAGTAAATTACGCTCTGCAACAACATCCTCATAACTTATACCGGATAAAGATTCCGGTGTGCCCTGTCCGTGATTATAGCGTCGATAGGGGTGCCCATCAGGATAAACAAATTCTGGCAGTAAAAACTGAATAAGGCCACTATGTGAAGAGAGTTGTGAAGCGATATTCTGAAGGCTTTTTCCCTGTATCCTTTTAAACTCTTTCTCAGACAGCGGCGCGCTTAAGAGTTGTTCTGACAGGTAACCTAGTGCCTGATCGAAACATATTGAGAGTGTTTTCAATGTGATGATTGTTGAATCGAATCCATTCTCAATGGTGAAGCTCGCTCCAATCTTTCCCAGTGATTTAATTAAGTTTCCATCATCTGCTTCGCTCACCAGTACGCGGCAGGTGAGCGCCGTAAGGCCTTCTTTGTTAGCAGGGTTACCTGCAGTTCCATGGGGAATGATGATTCTGATGAGCGTGCCAGGTACAGAACTATACTGAATATGGCTCAACTTCATGCCATTGGATAATATTGAGGTGCGACCAGAAGGAATCTTCATTTTTGCTGGAGGCAAAATTGCTGGAACCGCAGGAGCAGCAGATCTCAATGCATTAGTTGAACCTGGACTAAAGGGCACAACATACATCGTGAATCGGTTTTCATTTAGCCAATCGCGTGCAATCGCCAGAAGTGATTTATCAGTGACGCCGAATAGTACGTCGAAAAAGTTCTTATATGTATTTGGCGATCCGTTCATAAATGTAAACCAGCCAAACATATCGGCAATGCCAGTCATGTTTTCTGCACCCCAGATAAAATCTGTAAGAGAACGTGCACGCGTCTTCTCAAGTGCATCGCTATCGATATTTTGGTTTTTAAGTTCTTCGATAGCGTCGAGTAACCCATTTTCAAGCTGAGTCAAAGTAACGCCCGTTCTGGCTACCGCAGTGATAGTAAACTGACTACACAGTAATCCCTGCTCCACATACGCACTCACCTGACTGGCTAGCTCAGCTTCAATAACCAATTTTTTATGCAAATAAGCATCATTGCCCATGGTCAGCAATGACGAAAGGACTAAAAATTCTGTTGTACACTTTTCGGAGGCCGGCGGCAGGTTCCATGTCAGGTGTAGTGCAGATTGAGCTACACGCGCCTCAAGAGTCTCACGCTTACCGATACTGATTAATGGATAGTCTATAGCGGGTCGCAGCAACGGTTTTCCACTGGCAATACTGCCAAAATATGTGCTGATCTTATCCCTGATCTGCTGGCTATCAACATCTCCTGCAAGAGTCAAAATGGCGTTAGACGGAACATAGTAGGTATTAAACCACGCTTTTAACTCATCAAGCGTGATACTTTCCAGGTGCGATTTCTCTCCAATTACGGTATGAGAATATGGGTGAAATGCCGGAAATGTTGCCAGACTCCGGCGTTCGCTGAGCCTTCCCAGCGGTTCACCGTCACGCTCATCTTTTTCATTAAGCACGACCGATCGCTGCCGCTCCAGCAAGTCTGATGTCAGGTGTTGGCCAAAATAGGACATCCTGTCTGATTCGGCAAATAAAACGTAATCCAGCATACCAGGAAGAACCGTTTGATAATAATTGGTACGGTCCCGGCTGGTAACACCATTCACATCAATGGCGCCATTATTTAGCATATTTTCAAGGTATGAGCCTGGCAGGGCTTCAGTTCCACCAAACATCAGGTGCTCACACAGATGAGCAATGCCAGTCTTATTCTTAGGCTCATCTTTTGAACCGACTTTATAGGTCATATTTACTGCAACAACAGAGGCCGCTGGTTTTGAATGGATAACCACTGTCAGTCCATTTGCTAATGTAAATAACTCCGCACTCAGATCAAGATCAATATTTTTTAAGTCGAAGGAAGTGTTTTTTTTCATTTTATCTCAATTCTTTTCCATTTTAGTAAAATTATCCGCTAACGATAAGTGATCAGAATTTACCCTGAATGCTTAAAACAAAATTGCGCGGCTCACCATACCAGTTTCCACCTTCAACGCTGCCCAGACTTGAATAATATCTGCGGTCAAAAATATTATTAACATTGATCGCGGCATTCCAGTTCTGATTAATGTCATACCCCAGGCGCGATGAAAAAATACTGTAAAACCCCTGCTCTGCAACCAGGTTATCACAAGTGCCAGCGGCGTAATCACAGGACGTAGAGACGACGGACGTTTTTGTCTGTGCAGTAATGCCCAGTCCTAACTGTGTTTTATTGAGCCATTCATTCCCTGTAAGGTTAAAGTTATTCCACAACTTAATCTGATGCTTAGGTGTAAATGAACTTAAGGGAGTGTTTTCACTTTTGTCATAGAAGCTTGTCTTTTTATTTATGTTGAATGTATAGCCGAAGTTAATTCCCCACCAGGGCAAAGGCTCACCAGAGATTTCAAAATCGATGCCTTTACTCTGTTGAGCACCACCCGTGATATAGCAAAACTCATTCTTATCAGGGCCACATTCCTGCAAACTATAGTCAGGATTAGACATATTTTTTTTATTGGACTTATATAATGCCAGTGATGAATTCACGGTGCCCTTATTGTATCGGATGCCTATTTCACGCGTACTGCCGGTCATTGGAGGCAAAGGCTTATTGTCTATGGTCGGCTGAAATGGTTGAAACTGATAAACATCAGAATAACTTCCATAAACCGAAACGGCTTGCGTGAAATCATAACGAAGTGCGTAGGTCGGTACTGAGAAACGCGTCTGGGTATTCTGCTTATCACTACTTAGCTCATTGTTATAGTGGAAATCATCCCAGCGCAACGCACTTTGAAAATGCAAATCAGGCAGGAATGGCAGAAAAACAGAATCAATTTTACTGACCAGGCTCGATTGTATGAATCGGGAACCTATAGGTTTACCTTTGCGCCAGTCCGGCTCGGGTGTATTCATGACTGGCAGATCAGAAGAAAATGCATCCTGGGAGGAATCTGTACGATTATGATAAAGACTCTGAGTATAGCTACTTCCAAAACTGACTCGTTGAGGAAGAGAAAGAATGTCGAAATCTCCATCAAGATTGATATTCGCAAGCCACTGCGTATTACGTGAGGTACTTCCTGAATCAATAAGGTATTGCGAATCCTCGCCCGTAAGGGAAAGCGGACCATAGAGTGCCGCGGTGTAAGCTGTCTGGGTCTGATACTGGCGGTTTAAATTAGCTGACAGATTCCAGCTACTATTAATTTTCTGGTTAAGCTGCAAAAACTCATTTTCTGTACTGACATTAGTCCGACTCCAGGGCAATGCATAGCTGGTATTTCTGGGCAGTGCAGGGTCAGCTGCATTTTCATAACGTGGCAGACCGAAATTCCAGGGGAGGGCTTTAGTCTGTTCATAGCTTCCTCCCAATCGCATAACCGTCGAAGGAGTGAGATCGAACTCGAGTACGCCATAGAAAAGACGCTTTTTCTGGTTAGCGGTGTCATAAAAATAATTATTATTCTGTGCAGTAACAACTGCCCGGCCACGGACACTATTATTACTGTTTAACGGTCCGGTAGCGTCAAGTGATGTGCGGTAATCGTCCCATGAGCCAGCAGAGGCCTGAACTAATACCTGATTGTGATCTAAAGGTCGCTTGCGGACAAGATTAATGGTTCCACCGGGGTCGCTGTTACCGGTTGCGTTTAAACTGTCACTTCCGCGCAGCAATTCAACATGATCGTACATTGATAAATCGAATAAAGAGCTGGAGCGTGTTCCATCGGAGAAATTCGAATTGACAATACTGAGCGGTGGAGCGCCATCAACCGAAACAGAGCCAATCTGCCAGCCACGAGAATAGTAGCTTTGCGTATTCGAACTAGTTTGAGTTGTTGTCACCCCTGGCAGCGTTGCCATAGCTGAATTTAAATCATTAACATGCTGGTCATTGAGTTGCTGCTGAGTCAGCACGCTTACACTTTGCGTAATATCTTTTAGAGATTGGGGGGCTTTACCACCGATTGAAACATCTGTCGTGCTATAGCTATGGGTTCCCTCAGTTGCTGTTACATCCGTACTCCCATTAGCTCCGGCTGGCTGCCCCTGCAATGTCCCCTCAACATTCACCGCCCCGAGTTGATTTTTAATATTCTCAGGCAGCCGATAGATAGTGATTTCATTACGATTAGGCAATAAAGTGTAGCCCAGCCCTGAACCAGCTAAAAGACGGTTTAATGCCTCTGCAAGGGTAAAACGCCCCTTCAGGCCAGGAGTTTGGTGACCTTGCGTAAGTTGACTGGAGACAACAATCTGAACATTGTTTTTTGCCGCAACTGTTACCAGAGCGGAACCAAGATCACTTTCACCTAGCGAATAATTTACAGATGCAGATGAAACAGACTCTTCTGCCGCCCTGACAGGTACACTATTAATCCCTGTCAGAATAAGTATTGTTAATGTTGAAATTGCGAATTTTTTCATAGAATACGCCGCTCATATAATGTGATTTCTTCTGGAAAACGTCTGAGCGAAGCGAATACCACACAAATTTTTTCTTTTTTTTACTAAAACAAATTATATGTAACTTATCTGTTTTTTTTCTAAGCTAAACCGTCTCTTTTAATGGCATAATCTGGCGCACTGTAAATGTCAAAGTCTTCCCATAGGCTAAATGCACATGAATGCTGAGTCCTCAAACCCCAATGCTGACAAGCATGCTCAGGAAGCAGCTGAATGGCTGACCCGACTGCTATCGGGAGAAATAACCTCTGCAGAACGGCACGACTTCGAAATCTGGCTCAATGAAAATGAGCACCATGCCGCTGCACTCAACGAAATGCGACAGATGTGGTTAGACCTGAGAATTCCACTTGAATCTGAATTGCATCAAATTCCTTACTCAGCCGGTCTTATGTCGCTGAATAAGCATCCCGGCAGCCACCGAAGACAATGGGGAATGGCGGCATGTCTGCTACTACTTGTCACTATGGTGATGTCTCAATGGTTGAACACATGGCGATACCCTTACGTCACGCGTACTGGCGAACAGAAAAGCTGGATACTTGAAGACGGTACGAAGATGTGGCTTAACACCAACAGCGCAATGGATATCAAGCGTGAATCTGGTGAGAAACACATCAGATTGGTTCGGGGTGAGGGATACTTTGATACAAGTAATCCGCAGACATCGGCATTAACGATTGAGGTCGGTAGCAGTATTATCACTGCATTCAACACAGCTCTGAATGTCTTTCAAAGAAATGATGATACCGTTATCACTGTGGATAGAGGCCAGGTAGTGGTCAGGCAACCTGGCGGCAAAGGCGTTATTGTTAACGCAAAAATGCAGTATCACACCGGTCAGACAGCGTTAAACGCCGACTCTTCTCCTGAGCTTGCTGCTGATAACCAGTTTAACTGGAAGGGTGGGAAAATTGTATTTGAAAATCAAAGCCTTTATACAGTGCTTCAGAGTGTGAAACGTTACGATAGCCGTTGGGTCCTGGCAGATTCTTCATTTACGAAACGATTAAAGCTGAGTACGGTTATCGATATTCATGATCTTGATGGGTGGTACCGACAGTTGGAGCTGGCTCTGAGTCTCAACATAAGAAAAATTGGCCCTGTCATCTGGATTACTGAGCCCATGATAAAATAAAAAAAATTTTTGCGGTTTTACATCCTGCCAATCGTTTTACAGATATGTTCAAAACGATTATACGGATTTAAAATGATTTTTTTGATTTCAGTGGTCGCGAGCGAGCATCATGAATGATGCTAAAACGCTACATGCGATGCGTGCGGACTACAAACTTTCGCGCTTATTTTTTTCACGTGTATGGCGTCTGACAAAACCTTTCTGGCAATCGCGAACCAACATGCGGTGGTGGTTTATTGGCCTATTCTTGCTGGCTACAACGCCACTTCTTGCTTTTATTGGTTATAAAGTTGCGGCTCTTACGGCTGAGATGACAAATGCTATCGTCGCAAAAAATCGTGACGAATATACTAAATTATTCTGGATGGTTACTATCGCCAGCGGCGGGCTTTGGCTGACAAGGACGCTATTATATTATGTGGCTAACCGACTGAACGTTCGCTGGCGAGAGTGGCTGACAGATTGGCTTGTTACACGCTATCTGAAAAATCGCACTTATTATGACATTGCCCTAAAAGAGGATCTTGATAATCCCGATCAGCGTATCCAGGAGGATGTTAATCCTTTTGTAATGATCATCTCTCAGATCCCACAGCAGATCATTGCTCAGGTTTTTTCCTTGCTAACCGGGGGGTTAATCATTGCCTCCATCAGTCCAGCAATGATGTGGTATGTCGTCATTTATGCAATTTTTTCCACAATTGTTATGCTGGTTTTATATACCCCAATGATACGGTTGAGCTTTGCCAGCACGGTCGCTGAAGCTGATTTACGTTATGGCATTCTGCATGTCAGGGATAATGCAGAGACTATCGGCTTTTACCGTGGTGAAGCTGCAGAACATCGACAGATAACATCACGTCTGCATACCGTCATACAGACTAACCTTGCAGTGCTTTTGTATCGTTTGAAAATGTCGGCAGTAAACTTTGGTATGGGCGAGATATGGCAACTGGCACCTTTTTTCCTGATTGCACCGTTATTTTTTGAGGGAAAAATAGAATACGGCTCCATTGCTATGGCGACGACTGCCGCTGGACAAATGCTAAACGCCCTTACAACACTCTCATCAAGCATCCCTGACTTCGTTAATATGGCACCTAGTGCTGTACGTCTGGCTCAAATAATTGAACGTTTTGACGAACTTGATGAAAGCCGTAAATCGGAAAATAAAGAAAGCATTAAAAGGGAAAAGGGCGATAGCATAAAAATTCGCGATCTCAGCCTGCAGACACCGGGCGGTGAACAGCGACTGGTAAAAAATTTATATCTGAATATCTCGACGGGTGAAAACCTCATCATATGTGGCCCGACAGGTGTAGGAAAAAGTTCTCTGCTACGTGCGGTGGCAGGATTATGGGATAAAGGCACTGGAGAAATTACTATGCCTGACATAAGCCAGTGCTTCTTTTTACCCCAAAAGCCCTACATGATTTTAGGGAACCTTAGGGATCAACTCCTTTATCCAAAAAAAGAACACGCACTGAATATTGTTCACAGTTTACCAACGGATGCTGAACTGGCGGAAGTGTTGAAAAAAGTCAGATTACCTAACCTGATTGAAAAAAGTGGCGGTCTGGACGCCGTTCGGGACTGGGGCAAGGTTCTGTCATTAGGTGAGCAACAAAGGATTGGATTTGCACGTGTCTTAATAAACAACCCAAAATATGCTTTTCTGGATGAGTCGACAAGCGCAGTTGACATTAAAACTGAGGAATCTCTGTATTCCCTGCTATCAGCAGCAGGAACTACTTATATAAGCGTAGGGCATCGTCCTAGCATTATAAACTTCCACAAAACTGCAGTCGAGTTGGATGAGAATGGCGGATGGCTGACTTTTCCTGTAGATAATCTACAACAAAGAATTAGTTCATAAAAATAAAAAAATTTAATCGTCTTTTATAAGGTAAGCTAATGAAAATACATAACCTTTTCCCGTTATCAAAACTAACATTTAAATATTTTTTACCTTTTTCGATATTAATACAGTCGCCACTCTGCTTTTCAGCTGATGTGGGTGATCAAAGTTTTAACAAGGTACTCCCTATCACCGCCACGGGTGAAATATCGCCTGCAATGCTTTATCAACAGGCTGATTCGATTGGTCGTGGGGTTATGCTTGCTTTAGCGATTTTTTCAGTAATCTGCTGGGCGATACTGATAGTAAAAATTTTTCGTCTCTGGACCGAACGTAGGAAATTAACCGCTGATCTGAATATCATATCAGGTGCCAGGTACGAAGCTATCCCTCTGACGAAATTAGGCGCAATCTCTCAACAGATTCTTATGGGTGTCTCGTTAGAATTACATAACAGGATGACAAACGATACTGATGAACACGTCAGTGAACGAATAACTTCTCGTCTCTTTTTTTATGAGTCAAGAGTGATAAGAAGCTTAAGCAGGGGAACAGGCCTTTTGGCTACAATTAGTGCCGTCGCGCCATTTATTGGGCTGTTTGGTACTGTATGGGGCATTATGCATAGCTTCTTGTCTTTGGCACAATCCGGGACTACAAATATTAATGTCATCGCACCAAGTATAGCTGAATCTTTATATGCAACTGCGCTGGGGTTAGCTGTGGCAATTCCTGCTGTTATTTTTTATAACTTTTTATCTCGTCTTGTTAATGACTATCAGATATTGCTTCATGAGGTTAGCTTAGTTATAAGAGATTACACTGAGACTATGAAAAGACAATAAATAAAGAAAAGGGTAAAAAATGGCTATCATAATTAATTCCGGCAATAAAAACCTGCAAAATTTTCCTGTTATGAGTGAGATAAACGTCACACCATTCATTGACGTCATGCTTGTTTTATTAATAATATTTATGGTCGTCGCTCCGCTTTCTACAACAAACGTGTCGGTTAAATTGCCATCTATCGAAAAGAAAATTGAACCGGTCACCGGCTCACCATTAACTGTGACGATAAAAGAAAATGGTGATGTCTATATCATGGATGAAAAAATAGTAATGTCAGATTTTTCTAATGCCCTTATTAAAGAAGTCGGCGTCAAAAAGGATAAGCAGGTTTTTTTACGTGCTGATAAAAACGTAAACTATGGCGAAATCATGACCCTGATGAATAATATTCAAAAGATTGGTGTAAACAATGTCGCATTAGTAGCTATGGATTCAGGCAATGAGTGAGATTTGGCATTCTGAAAAAAAATATCCAGTATCAGGTCTGATATCAGCCACCATACTGGCCATTGGTCTTCACGCTATTTTTATTTACTACTATCTGGCTAATAATGTTGACAAGCCTCCCGTTAGTTTACCAGTTTTACCAAAAGCAGCCCCCATTGTTGTGCAGGTAGCGCCTCAATTAGAATCCGTTCAGATTGCCAATAGTTCCAGTGCCTCTGCCAGCTCTCTGTCTGAAGATAGTGCTCCTCCGCCTGTAGCCGGTATTGATCATTCTCTGACGCACATCAATACACAGTCAGAGATAAAAGTGGCAAAGGGTGATTTGAGCAGGCAGATCATCGATTCTGTACCTCACCCTGACAGGGTAAAAAAAAAGCAGGAGAGTTCGCGTAAAAATCCTCATTCTTTGCGGACTCAACCGGTTAAGCAAAAACCAACACTCAGTAAAAATAATCAACCTAAAGCCTTGCCTGTGCCCGTTATTGCACAAAGCAGCAATAATCAGGTTAAATCAGTTATGAACAAGGCTCCTGAGATAGGTGCTGAAAGTAATAGCGCAGTGAATGCATTAAAAAACTGGCAATCTGTCGTATTGGCAAAATTACAGGCATCAAAGAAATATCCTGCCTATGCTCTGCGTACACATATGGAGGATACCGTATTAGTCACTTTTCGTGTAAATGCTTCAGGTGAAGTATCCGAACCCGCTATACTCAAAAGTGCTGGATATACCTTGCTGGATAATGAGACATTATCGTTAATATCAAGGGTGTCACCATTGCCAAAGCCGCCTGAGACGGCGCTAAGCAATGGCTATACTGATATCGTTGTACCCATTATATTTACAATTAAATAATAGTGTGACAGGCTTTTTTTGAAGAGTATCAGCTCTATTACTCTTCTTTAAGCGCCTGTTTACAGTGTAGCAATGTCCTTACGGTATATTTCTCTACTAAGCTGCGTGAAACCCCCAGTTGCTCAGCTATCTCGGCATGGGTCATCCCCTCAACCCGGCTCAGATAAAGAATTTCCCGACATTTTGAAGGCAAGTTATTTAATGCTTCCTCAATTTTTTTAACGTTCTCATTGAAATGATAATCCTCTTCTGGATCATGACTGTACCCTTCAAAAAGGGTCGCAGCGCCTTCCAACAACTTCATACGGCGTTTTTCAGCACGCACATAATCTGTAGAAGCGTTAATCGCAATACGAATGAGATAATTTCTCGCATCATCATAGGATGGAAATTCATTGGCTAAAGAGATTACCTTAAGGCAAATATCTTGTGTTATATCCTGTGCAGCTTGTTTAGTGCCTGTTCGATATAAAGCTATACGGTATAGATTTTCCCTGGAGTCAATAAATATATCTAATGTATTAACGGTGGTCGACATCAAGCACCCCTGAATTAAAAAAATATGAAGGCAAAAGATATTCTAAAATTATTTTTTTTCATAATGCTTTTTTTGCATTTTAAAAACCATTTCTTGAAATATACGAGTGTCAACTTTTTAATTTTCAACTTCATTAGTTTGCAATATTTATGGTTTTAAATCATCCATTGTTTACACATAACAATTATACTCACAAAATGTTTGTTACTTTGTGAAATTTTACTTCAGAGCTGATAAATCGACTGGTTATGTGGTGGTAACATTCTGGCGATCACCGCCGCTTTACGTTCTGGTGAATAGCTTCCCATGATCATCTCCAGCCCCCTGGATTTTTTCAGTTAGAGGCGACAACTACCCTGAAATTGGGGGCAGCACAGGCCGTCAGATACGCCGACATAAATAAAACCGTCCATACTTTTACTTTCACAATCATCTTCTTTAAAGTTAAAACCCCCACCTATACCTTCGTGGAAGATTATTGTAATAGATATAAGAAAGCGCTATCGGTTAATTCTTCGCTGAAAAATCGGGAACCGGATGGTGTGGAATGTGAAAGCTATCACGCGACCTGACTCTCTTTCATTTTTGCAGGGTTATCCTGTCGGGGCTGATCGCTCAGTGATGCCTGACTGCGAGTGGGTGTCGGAAATATCGGCGGTTCCAGCGTAGAACCCCATTAAAGTTCGCTGGCAATGAATGAGTTAACTGTTGCTGCTACAAGTGTTCTTTTCTTCGCATCTGAGGTCAGCATTGAATAGCTGGCTGTTGTCCAGAATTGAGTAATAAAGGGAATCCGTTTTCTGAGATATAAGGAAGAGGTTGGGTAACGCAATATATCAGGCCGTAACCGACTTCGCCGGGCGTACGGCGCCGTCTGACCACTATACCCTGCTCTGACATCATCTGGCGCCTCCATGACGCTAGCGCGTCATTCATAAGGCCAGCTGCGCACTGCTCGCTGGCCTTTAAAAAAAGAAGCTGAATTGGATTATCATCAAACACCAGCATTTGAAAATATCTCATATTCTTAACAGTTATTCTGCTTTTAGCAAAAATGTCATAATTGGTATAACGGAGGCTCACTGAGTGATTACGGAAGGAGTCATTACATGGGAATTAACCACAAAGGTACTTTATTAATTGATTCTAAAGATATTATCTTAAGGCCTTTTACAAAAAATGATTCAGCCAAGGTCTACGAGAATTGGGCATCTGATCCAGAAGTAGCGAAGTATCTTACCTGGAAAGCACATAAAGATATTAATGAAACTAATGCAATAGTAAGTGGATGGGTTGAGAATTACAGTAATAAAGAATTCTATCTCTGGGCATTAGAACTTCGCAATTCAGGAGAGGTTGTGGGCTCTGTGACCCTAAGTCATGTCGATAATTTCAGAGAAAGCGCCGAACTCGGCATCGCTTTGTCACAGAAGGTATGGAGAACTGGAGTAGGAACGCGGGCGGCCGGACTTGTCATAAGTCATGCTTTTAATGTGCTTAATTTCAAACGCATCTCTGCGAATCATCAGCCAGATAATCACGCATCTGAAAAACTGCTCACTAAACTCGGTTTCAAACTTGAAGGTGTTGCACGTGGTTATACAAAAAACAAAGATGGTGAACTAACTGATGTAGTACAGTATGGATTGCTAAAAGAGCCAAAGGTAAAAGAAACGAGCCGTTTCAGAACAGATCAAACCTGGAAAGATACGAGCAACCATTATCTGAAAGTGCTGGGTAAGCCATGGTATCAATTGTTGGCGGAACTTCAAAATACACTTTCTTTTGCTACTTTCGAATTTTACAACCTGCGAAAAATAAAAACACTTCATCTGCCTATTACAACCGGATCTATTTCCAGCCCGATGGGTAAAGGCAGTGACTCGCTTCCGGTTAAAGTAAAAATGTTTGAGCAGGATGTTTATCTCGCCGACTCAATGCAGTTTATGCTTGAATACGGTACAAGATTATTCGGAAATGGTGCATGGTACATTATGCCATCTTTCCGTGGTGAAGAGAATGATAAACGCCACCTCTCTCAGTTTTACCATAGTGAAGCTGAAATACCGGGTACGATAAATGATGTGATAGTACTTGTTGAAGATTATCTTGTTCATCTCGCAAGACACATATTGCTTCGACATGGTGACTTATTGAATGAAAAGTTAGGTGACATTTCTCATTTGATTTCTCTTGCGGAGAAGAATACTCCTTTCATAAAAATAACATTAGATGAAGCTGATGCCCTACTTAAACAGTTATCCCCTGATAATTACACTAGCTACATTGAAGACGTAGGTTAATTCAGGAATTTAACTCATGCGGGAGAACGGCGTCTCATAGAACATTTTGGCGGGTTTGTATGGGTAACTAACTATGACATTCTGAGTGTGCCGTTCTATCAATGCAGAGATCCCAACAAACCACATTCTGCACTGAATGCAGATTTATTATTTGGTCTTGGCGAGGTGGTGGGAGCAGGTGAACGTCATAGTGATGGCGCCGGGGTGAGAAAAGCACTCGAAGAACATCAGGTTGCTCCTGATGATTATGAGTGGTACATCAGAATGAAAGAGGAATATCCAGTAAGAACCGCAGGCTTTGGGATGGGGATTGAAAGATTTTTAATGTGGGTAACAAGAGAAAATGATATTCAGGATTTCCAGTTGCTTCCACGCGTTAATGGTGAAAATATTGTACCTTGAATGAACGATAACGCTACCGGATGGTAGCGTTAGTTTTTGTGATTATGTAGGGAGAATAATTGTGCTTAAAAGCAGTGCAGCCGTCAGATTCACTGGCATAATGTACTCCGGTGTAAGGATGTTGATTGGTGCATATTCTGTTATATATATGCTCCAGAATGGTCTTTCCGTTAGCCAGGTAGGCCTGCTAAAGACATTTCAGGGAATCATTATCGTCTTTTTGGATATACCCCTTTCTTATTTTTCTGACCGCTATAGCAGAAAGTTTTCAATCAGCGTCAGTATACTTTTCTCTTCTGCATGGCTGCTTACTATGGCAGTGGCAGATAATTTTTGGTTTTTCATGCTGGCCGAACTTTTCAACGCCTTATCTTTGGGAATGATGAGTGGTACATTTGATAGTTATCTTTATGATCATAGTAAAAATGAGAACAATAACATCTCTTCCCAAAAAATATTTTCCTTATATTATAAATACCAGTTTATGTTTATGGGGGTAACATCTCTTATAGGAGCGACTGCTTATTTTTATATAGGGAAGTCCTCTATTTTTATATCATCTTTATTAATGTTTATAATTTTTTTAATGTCAGCCTTCTTACCTTCCGATCGTCAATTTAAAAGTGAGGAAAAATCAAAGTTTTTTTCCTTCACCATGCTATGTAATAGTATCCGGCAGGTTTTCGCAGGTCGTACAGGATTGTTAACGTTATTAACCGTCATTATATCTTCATTCTTCCTCCAGTCTCTCATTCAATACTGGCAGGTTATAGCAGGACAAGATCTACCGGAAGATGGTCAGGCTATAATTCTCGGTATCGTTTTCTTTTTAATTATGCTTGCACAGTCCGCAACGGGCTTTGTGACAGAGACTCTACCTTCATCTTCTAATGCTAGATTTCATTTTATATTTTTCCTTTTGGTTATAATTTCATCAGTGTCTTCTCTTTATTTTAACAATATCTACATGTCAGCGTTTTTCCTCTGTATTATCTTCTTTTATATCAATTTTGTTCAAATTATTTCTTATGCCAGGATGGTGTCACATACTGAAAGCAGTCTGCGATCTGTCACATTGTCTACTATTGCTACAGTAAATAAGATAGTGATGTTTGTCATGATTGCACCTTTTGGTTTGTTACTACAAACGTACGATTGGTTATTCATAATCCCTGCTTTTTTAATAATCACCCCTCTGTTTTTCTTATATTTTAGAAGTGGCAGGTGAGATTTATGTAGATCCTAATTAATTTTTTCCCTGCCCTTTAGGCAGAAGAACATAAAGACAAAGATGAAAGCGTCAGGCAAAACGCTTTCTTATTTCAGAGGATAAATAATCAGGTACAGACATGGTGACTGCTGATTTTCCCCTGATCATACCGGTGAATCATCAGCATGGGGTTTTCTCTGACTGGCGGGACACTCGCTGAACCGAACCATAATGGATTGGCTGGACAGACCGAACCACAGATATTTGCCGGGATCCTCGCAAAGTTGCCAGCAACAGGTCGGTGGACATGTCCTGAAGAAACAGCCAGTATCCTGTCAGGATATCTTTTTATCAGGTCTTCAAACTCACTCAGTCCCCTGCACATCGTTTCATCAAGAGTGGGTATGCCGGAAGGGAAAATGTGATGGTGAAGAAACAGCAGAACCGGAGCACCATCAGCCTCGCCAAGTTGCTTTTCCAGCCATCTCATACGTCCCGAAAGTGATCCATAGCTCTGTCCGCTGACGGTTGAGTCCACGCCCGCCAGGCTTATTAGGCCCGCGTTATAACTGAAGTGCAGCAACTCTCCCGGTGAGTCAGGCAACCAGCGTTCATTACCCCACATTTGTCGCATATAGCTTCGATCGTCTGAATTACCGGGCAGCAGCAGGGAGGGGTAAGCCTGTTTTTCCAGCTGCGCAGCTATCTGTTCGTATCCCTCATTCCAGCCCCCGTCCGTCAGGTCACCACTCAGAACCATTATGTCCGGCCCCACCTGTTCAAGCCACGACAGCGCCTGCCCGAAGCGCTGAAGATGATCATTATCGGGAGCGGCGTGGATATCTGTTATCTGTGCTATCAGCATGAATACCTCACGAAGAGCCGATGCCAGCAGTCATTTCAGAATCAGACCTGGGTTGGCCAGCGAAACGTATGACCCGGCCTCATGCAGCGACAAAGCAAGGCGTTCGTGGTAAACACCCGTCGCCTCCATAACCAGGTCAAAGTCACCGTGTCCGCTGTGCTGCAGGAGCAGCCAGCGGAATATACTGGCTACCGCGCTGCGGTCATTTTTTACCTTTTTCCCCGTATGTGTTCTTTTATGACGTAATACAGTATGCAGAGATCAAGAGTGTCTTTACTTACGTCTATGCCTACAGGAAACATCGCAATTCTCCTCTCACAATGGCCGTCACGCCTGTTAGCCTTGTATATACGGAGTCGGGCACCCAGTAACCGTTCAACAAAATGTGCTGGCGTGAAAAGTGAAAAAGGGGGGCATAAGCTGTCAGACGGGATCGATAATTAAATCGTCCGCAGGGAGGGGACTGGCTCACTCTGCTTCGTGTGATGGTAGCTAATCACCACATAATGTTAGATACAAGAATGAGGTTTGGCCGCGCTACGTATCAGTCCGTAACCAGCTACGCCGGGCGTACGGCGCCGTATGACCAATGTCCTGCTCTGACATCATCTGGCGCCTCCATGCCACTAAGCGGCATACAGAGCACAATATTTATTGTTTTACCAATTATTAAGTAAATTTTCCGTACACGATTTATTAGGAGGACAGACTACAGTGACGCTGACACATAAATCTGGTCATCTGGCCTGGTGCGCTCTGGCAGCCCTTGCACTAGCACGTCAGGACGGTACCGTTTGCTCTGCTGCTCAGGAAAATCTCTTTCTGACACGCTGGCTGGCAACCGCCCTGAAGCAGCGTCGCTTTTCCCGTGAGGTGGCTCCCGACATTGAGTGGCTGCTAACGCAGGGGCGCCAGTATGGCGTTGGCGCAAAGCTTGCCGGCAAGCTGGACTACCTATGGCGTTCATGCACAGGCGAGCTGTCCCAGCAGAATGACCTGTTCCGTCTGACATATGCTTTAGAGATGGCGAAAGATATGTGCTGGGCTTACCAGCTGTTCAGCGACCGGGAGTGGTCAGGAAGGCATGCCGCTGTTCTGAACGCTGGCGTAAACGGAATTTATCTGTCCCGGAGCAGCCTGGATGCTGCATTTGACGATGACGGCCAGCAGGTCGCACCGGTGATGGCGCGACTGACAGGGCGCGTGCAGGGGCTGGAAACGCTTCTTAACCGCTGTGGATGGCAGATAGCTATTGATGGGCCTTCCGGGCTTTATTTGCTGACGGCAGAAAAATATGAACTAACGATGGGGCAGTAAGACCCAGGGCGGATGTACCTGGCGGAGCAGCAGTGCGGCCGGAGAGGCCGCTAAATAAGTCAGTGGCGGATCTGCGCCAGGTCGTCATCAGTCAGTCCGGTCATTTTCATGACGGTATTACGGTCGAGACCGTTCTGCAGCATGGTACGGGCAACTTCCAGCTTGCCTTCATTCCGGCCTTCCTGCCTGCCTAACTGGATACCCTTCTGGATGCCATTCTGTTCGAGCTGTTGTGCGATGGTCATAAGTGCGTCTCCGTGTTGCGGCACACGCTGTGCCAGTTCGCGTACAAAACCTTCGGCGTCGGCTGTTTCGCCTGTCTGTACAATATAGTGTACCAGCGATATCACCTGTGATGAAGACAGATAGCCGGCCAGCAGAATGGGCGCCAGCCGGTCAGTCAGTTCTGCCAGGTCCCGCTGATGAATATGTTTCTGCAGTAGGGTCAGGGCGGCCATGCTGCGATGGCCGGCGATTTCATCATCAGGAATGACGGTAACGTCAACCAGCGGGAAAGCGCTGCTGTAGAGTTTGCCTGCCAGCGCCGGATCATCAAACTCATTCAGCCACCGGGTGGAGTAAGGATACGGGCTGCGTTTACCCGTATAGAACAGCACGGGTATCACCAGTGGCAACTTCTTATGGCCCGCCTCAAGGTGGCGCTGCATGGCAGCCACCGCATAACGCATCAGGCGAAAAGCCATGTGTTTATCGGGTGAAGACTGGTGCTCAATGAGCACGTGGACATAACCCTCACCGGCTGTGGTTTTCAGACTGTAGAGCACGTCGCTAAAGTACTGCCTCAGGTCATCCTCGACGAACGAGCCGGATTCCAGCTTTAGCGTACTGAGGTCACAGATAGCACGCAGCTCTGCGGGTAAGTGGAGTTCCATGAAATCACGGGCGACATCCGGGTGGGTCAGAAACTGCCGGAACGTGGCATCGTGAGGAGTAGGTGTGCGGCTTTTCTTCTTCTTCTTCAGTCCCGACTCTGAAAAATAACCGCTGTATGTTACCACAGGCAGAAAATCGTCTGTATTGATGGCGAACAGATCTGCAATAACTGCAGGTAGCCGTTCGGATTATTTTTAATTTTTTCGGATATACTGCTTCATCGTACGATCTCTAATAATCGAAGCATAATCATTCTTCGTCGCAGTTCGCATAGCCAGATGAGTAATGGAATCATAAAATACCGTCAATACGGCAGGGAACCGATGTGGCTATTTCTGTCATCATTTAACATAAATTACATTATGCGCACTTCTGCAGATGGCCAATTTGGTAGTGTCACTTGATAGCAGAAACGGCAAGCTATCAGCGTCAGATGGGAAGGGATGAAGACGGTCAGGTGAAAGGGTATAGCCGGTGCATCAGCAC
>Ga0308166_1001810_pt1 | contig 21384 bp, 20 predicted proteins | sample PhyCR2_2_FD_202137 | JGI IMG/M metagenome (GOLD analysis project Ga0308166, IMG submission 202137) | Phyllosphere microbial communities from UC Gill Tract Community Farm, Albany, California, United States - DLSLCC.R2 | ecosystem: Host-associated > Plants > Phyllosphere > Unclassified | place... | reverse complement strand
CATGGTGACCAAGAGGTCAAATTCTAGTGGAGTCAATGAAACCGCTTGATTGCCACGGGTCACTTGGTGCCCAGCAACATCAATGGTGACTTCGCCAACCTGCAGCGTTTCGGCTGCGTGGGTTTCATTAGGTCGCAGGCGAGCACGCACGCGCGCTACCAATTCTGCTGGCTTGAATGGCTTGGGAACGTAGTCATCCGCGCCCGATTCCAGACCGCGAACTACGTCAGCGGTGTCGGACTTAGCGGTCAGCATGACCACCGGTACGTCGGACTCAGCACGAATCTGCTTGCAGACCTCAATGCCATCGATGCCCGGGAGCATGAGATCAAGCAGGACTAAGTCTGGGTTGAATTCACGGAAGGCCGCTAAGGCGCCTGAACCCTCATAGCAAAATGCGGCGTCAAAGCCATCATTTTGCAAGACGATACCAATCATTTCCGACAATGCTTCATCATCGTCAACGACTAAAATCCGTGCTTTCATCCTTTATCCCCCTGCAACCTAGCTCTGAGGTTTCAACCATCTGTTCAAACCGGGCAGATCAGCATTACCACTCTTTCAAAGATACATGATTTACCGGTAATTTCCGGCTGTGACCGGCAGGGATAACACAATCGATTACGCGTCGACGCGAGTTTGCTCCAACGCTTGGGCATAGGTCGAGAGCTTCTGAAGAGTGTCCACTGCTTCAGAGCTGGAGCAAGAACTGAAATCGCCTCTAGGCATCAATGTCAAAGATCCAAGTTGCGCATCTGAGAGTCCCAGCTGGTGCCACGGCCTAAGAATCGAATGCACCGCGTCAACTACGCCGGGGGCAGGTAGCTTCGGGGTGAGAACCTGCAGGAAGATCTGCCCGGCGCCCTCAACAAATCCGGCGATGCGCTCCCACTTTCGGTGGTTTAGTCCGTGCGGGTCCAAAATCATCGCGGTGATGCCAGCCTGGTTCAGCAAATCAATACGCTCAATCCACCGCTCGTCGGCGGTTGGCAGATTAACAACCGGTTGAACGGAAAGGTTCGAGGATTCGTCCGTGAGCACCTTGAGAAATTCTTGGTAGGCGCTACGAACTTCTGAGCGAGGAATTGAACGCAGGGTTCGATAACCACTGGAAGTCTTAATCGTTCCGTCAAGCACGTCACCGATAAGGGATTCGTCTAACTGCACGGTGAAGGATCGCAAAGTGGTAGCTCGGGCGAGCCGCGCTACGTGTTCCCTGACTCCATGGGCGTACGCAGCAATGATGTCACGGCGAGCGCCGTGGTCACTGATCGAGCGTTCCCCATTGCTCAGGTACACGCTGGCCACTAACGACCACGGGCCAAGCACACTGAGCTTGATCCGCTGTGCAGGTTTTTGCTCCGCGCCAAGGACATCTGCCAGCAAGTTTTCGTCGCTGCGCAGAATGCTGCGTGCGCGCCGTGCGTCGATGCCGTCGTTAACTCCGACTCGCCACCCATGGGGCTGCAAGTCAAAACCGAGGTCTGCGAGCAACGTGGCGCTGCGCCCTACCGCGTCTGCCCCTACCCCGCGGTCTACGAGTTGTGGGAGTACAGCGAGGTTGGGTTCGCCCAGTTCCCCGCGCACTACTTCATGTATTTCCAGCGGTTCCGTGCCGGGAAATTGACAGAAGGAGGTGACAAAAACGTCAGTGCGTTGGCCGAGGTGTTCTTCAGGCATCGTTATGTGAGTCAGAAATATTCTGGTGATGGCGGATGACTTCAGAGATCACAAAATTCAGCAATTTCTCTGCGAATTCTGGATCGAGATGCGCTTCAATGGCTAGGGCGCGTAGGCGTTCGATTTGCGCCTTTTCACGATTTGGATCGCTTGGTGGCAGCTTGTGCTCAGCTTTGAGGTGTCCAACGCGCTGGGTTGCTTTGAATCGTTCGGCCAGCAGGTAAACCAACTGTGCGTCGAAGTTATCGATGCTGCCCCGGATGGCGTACAACTCGTCGAGGACTTCATTCTTTACCTCGCCGTGCAACGAGCTGGCGTGCGGGTCGAATGACTCGTGTTGTGCAGGGTTTTTCGGCTCGTTCATGGTCTCAAGTTTACGGGTTCACCTCTCAAAACCACCACAAAGTGACATGCCCCAGCTGCGGCGGGTCGCGCAACTGGGGCACGGGCAAAACTGCCGGGCTACTTGGAGGCTTGGTTCAGTTCCTCAATCAGCGCTCGGCGTTGGGCCTGTTCACGTGGGTCTGGCACAGGAAGTGAAGCAATCAACCGCTGTGTGTATGCATGCTGAGGTTGCGCCAAGACCTTGGAGCCAAGACCTTCCTCAATCAAGCTACCGCGGTAAAGTACGCCCACCCAGGTAGCCAGCTGATCTACTACCGCCAAGTCATGCGACACAAACAGCGCAGCAAAGCCGAGCTCCGTTTGCAGTTCCCTAAAGAGTTCAAGAACCTTGGCCTGCACCGACACGTCCAACGCGCTGGTTGGTTCATCAGCAATCAAAAGTTTTGGATCCAAGGCCAAGGCGCGAGCCAAGGAGGCACGCTGACGCTGACCTCCAGAAAGCTCATGCGGGTAGCGCTGGGCAAAACCTGCGGGAAGCTGTACCGCTTCAAGCAGTTCGTTGACCTTGCTCCTACTTTGGGAAGGATTCAGCTCGCGGTGCACAGCCAGCGGCTCGGCTACACATTCTCCGATGGTCAGATGCGGATTGAAGCTGGCGGCAGGATCCTGGAAGACAAACCCGATCTGCTCGCGCAAGGGTTTGAAGCTACGTTCCTTGAACGATGCCATCTCATAGCCCAGCACCTTCAGGGAACCCGAGCTGATTCGATTCAGACCTGCAATGCTTCGACCGATGGTGGTTTTGCCAGATCCGGATTCACCCACAAGGCCATAAACCTCGCCTGCGTGAATTTTCAGGTCAACATCTTTGACCGCGGTGAAACCTGGTGAGCCAAAGCGACCCGGGAAATGCACCCCTAGCCCTTGAGCTTCAACAATGACTGGCGCGTCCTGGTGCGGACGCTGGGTCAGCGCAGCCGAAGCGCTGTCTCTGCCTAGGTGAGGCACAGCAGCCAACAGTGCTTTGGTGTAGTCCTCTTGTGGGCGTTCAAACAGCTCCAGGGCCGGAGCTTGTTCGACAATCTTTCCCTGGTTCATCACCACAACTCGGTCAGCGATGTCAGCTACCACGCCCATATTGTGCGTGATGATGACAATGGCGGTACCCAGTTCTTCGCGCAAGTCTCGCAATAAGGAGAGAATCTCGGCCTGTACCGTAACGTCCAACGCTGTGGTTGGCTCATCGGCGACAATCAGTTTTGGCTTTAGCGCCAGTGCCGCTGCAATGACCACACGTTGTTTTTGACCACCGGAGAATTGGTGCGGGTAGTAATTCACGCGCTGCTCTGGATCCGGAATACCCACCTGAGCCATCGCTTCAATCGCGCGCGCCTTGGCTTCCTTCTTGGAAATCTTGTTGTGGGTACGAATCCCCTCCATGATCTGCCAACCCACGGTGTACACCGGGTTCAGTGCCGTGGAAGGTTCCTGGAAGACCATCGCGACGTCGCGTCCGCGCACTGCACGTAGCTCATGCCCACCAAGGGTGAGCATGTTCTTTCCGTTCAGGTACACCGCGCCGCGGGCTGCACCGTTTTCGGCCATGATTCCCAGCGCGGTGCGAGCGGTCACGGACTTGCCTGAACCGGACTCGCCCACAATAGCCAGAATCTCCCCTGCCTTGACGTGCAGGTCCACGCCGCGCACGGCTGGAACTGCTCCTGCGTCGGTGACAAAGTCAATGTTCAGGCCCTGAATGCTCAGTACGTTCTCGGCGTCATTACTCGACGGCGAAGCTGCAGAACTGTGTTTCACTTGCTTGCTCCTGCCTGTGCGGACTGGGTAATTCGCTTTGCCTTTTTACGGCTGAAGCGCCGCAAACGCGGATCGTTGAGATCATTCATGGATTCACCAACCAAGGTCAGGCCCATCACGGTGAGCACGATGGCCAGTCCTGGGAACATTCCGGTCCACCAAATACCACTGGTCGCATCGGACATCGCGCGGTTCAGGTCATAGCCCCACTCGGAGGCGGCGGTCGGTTCGATACCAAAGCCCAAGAAGCCCAACCCGGCGAGGGTCAGCAGTGCTTCGGTAGCGTTCAGAGTGAAGATCAATGGCAGGGTACGGGTGGCGTTACGCAGTAGGTGGGTAAACATCACCCGCCATGGGCTTGCGCCAATAACCTGTGCGGATTCCACAAATGGTTCTGCCTTCAGACGCATCACTTCGGCTCGGACCACACGGAAGTACTGAGGAATGAAGACCACGGTAATAGATATGGCTGCGGCCATGATGCCGCCAAAGAGCGAGGATTGCCCTTGAGAAATCACAATGGACATCACGATGGCCAACAGCAGTGAGGGGAACGCGTAGATAGCGTCTGCAAGGACCACCATGATGCGATCAAACCAGCCACCGAGGTAGCCGGAAATAAGTCCCAGCAGTACGCCGATGAACAAAGACATGACTACTGCGGCCAGGATGACCCAGATTGCAGTTTGTGCACCGAACAGGGTGCGTGAGAAGACGTCGTACCCAGTGGAAGTGGTCCCCCAAAGGAACTTTGCGTCCGGGGCAGCTTGGCGTGGGAAGTCACCAGATGCATCTGAGGACTGGGCAAAGCCAAATGGTGCCAGCAGTGGAGCCAAGAGCGAACTGAGAATGAATACTGCGCACAGTACAAGACCAGCCACGAGCATGCCACGTTGAAGTCCAGAGGACATACGCAGGTGTGAAATGACCGGTAATGATTTGAACCGTGAGCCGGCGGAGCTAGGCAAAGTTGGTGTAGTCATGTTTAGTACCTGACTCTCGGGTCGATCAATGCAGCCACAACGTCAACAATAAAGTTGGTCACGGCAACGATTATGGCCAGTAGCACCACGATGCCCTGCACTGCCACGAAGTCACGGGCGGTGAGGTATTCGGCGAGCTTGAAGCCCAGACCGGACCATTCAAAGGTGGTTTCGGTCAGTACCGCGCCACCGAGGAGCATGGCAATTTGCAGGCCCATCACGGTGATAATCGGAATCAGTGCTGGGCGGTAGGCGTGCTTGGTGGTCAGACGGAATTCGCTAACACCGCGGGAACGTCCAGCTTCAACGTACTCACGTCCCAAGGTTCCGATGGCGTTGGTGCGTACCAGGCGCAAGAACACGCCGCCAGTGAGCAGACCCAATGCCAGGGCAGGAAGCAACGCGTGCATGGCGACGTTCCAGAACGCTTCCATATTTCCGCTGCGCAGGGCATCTAGCCAGTAAATGCCTGACGGGCTCTGCAAACCGGTGAGGGTTAGTTCGGTTTCCCAGTCGGCGCGTCCGCTAATTGGCAACCAGCCCAGCCACACACCAAATACAAGTTTGAGGATCAGACCTGCAAAGAACACAGGGGTTGCGTAGCCAAGAATCGCTAGGATGCGCAAGATGGCATCTGGGTAGCGGTCGCGGAATTTAGCCGCAACTAGTCCCAGTGGGATACCAACAAGCAGGGCTACAATCACTGCGTTGATGGCCAGCTCCAGGGTCGCTGCCCCGTAGGTGGTCAGTACTTCGGTGACGGCGCGGTTATCGCTCAACGTACGACCCAAGTCGCCGGTGAAGATCTGCCCGAGGTACTCAAAGTACTGAATCAGCATTGGTCGGTCGTAACCGGCTTCATGGATTCTGGCGGCCAGCTGGTCTGGGGTCAAGCGTCCACCCATAGCTGCAGTGATCGGATCTCCGGTCACGCGCATGAGGAAAAAGACCACTGTGATGAGGATGAAAACAGTGGGAATAATCAGCAAGAATCGGGTGATCAGGTAACGGAGGAATCCGCCGCCCTGGCTCTTGGCTTTAGGTGCTGCTATCGGGCTAACTTCTTGCCCGGGTGGTGACGTGATAGTCATCGTCAGTCCTTATGGTTCAGGATGCGTGGCATGAGCCCAGTACTGGGTGTTATCTGGGAACATGCCAAGGGGATCTAACCTGCGCTGGTACTCACGCACACGTCAGATCCCCTTCGATTTGATGTTTTTGAGCAGAGCTAAATTACTTGCTCAGTACGCCTAGACGGAACTTGAATGAGGCATCCAAAGTCTTGTCCACGTTCTTAACGTCCTTGCCAGCAATGGCAACCTGGGAACCCTGCAACAGTGGCAGTGTCGACAGGTCTTCAGCCACCATGGTCTGCAATTTCTCAATTGCCTTGGTACGTTCGCCTGCATCGGTCATGCCACGTTGATCTGAAATCAACTTGTCGACCTCTGGGTTGTCGTAGTTGTTCGACAGGAAGTTGTCCTTGGCGAAGAACGGCGACAGGTAGTTATCGGCATCCGAGTAATCCGGCATCCAACCCAGCTGGTAGGCAGGGTAGTCGGTGACGCGCTGCTTCTGGTAGGTCACCCATTCGGTGGACTTCAAATCAACGTCAAACAGACCGTCGGCTTCAAGCTGCTTTTCAACCAATGCGTATTCGTCACCGGAGTTTGGACCGTAGTGATCTGGGTTGTACTGCAAGGCAAGCTTGACTGGAGTCTTGACCCCTGCGTCTTCAAGAACCTTCTTGGCCTTGGCTGCATCTGGCTTGCCGTCGGTGCCGTACAGATCCTTCAGCGGCTCGGCAGCTCCGGTGAATCCCTGCGGAACATATGAATACGCAGGGGTGAAGGTGTTCTTGTAGACGTTTTTTGCAATGGCTTCACGGTCTACCAGGTGAGCAGCGGCCTGGCGCACAGCCAAAGACTTCTTCTCATCGGCGTCACTGGTCTTGGCACCATATGGCATGGTGTCGAAGTTGAAGACGATGTAGCGCAGTTCGCCACCTGGACCCTTGTGAACGGTCAGCTTCTCATCTTTACTGAGGTCTTCGATGTCAGTTGGGGTCAGTGAACGCCATGCGACGTCAATCTTGCCCTGCTGAACTTCGAGCTTCAGGTTATTGGCATCCGCGTAGTACTTGATCGCAGCCTTGTCGTTGGCTGGCTTGCCCAAGACACCTGCGTAGGAATCATTGGCGCTGAAGGAGATCAGGTTGTTTTTGTTGTACGAATCAATCACGTACTGGCCACCGAAGGCCTTGCCTTCAACGATCTTCTGGTCATCCAGAACCTTGTCGGCTGGGAAGACTTCGTCATCAATAATCGGTCCAGCCGGTGAAGTCAAAACCTGTGGGAATGTCTGGTCATTAGCAACCTTGAGCTTGAAGACCACAGTGCTGGCGTCAGGTGCCGTAATGGAGTCAACGTTGCCCAGTAGCGAGGATGGTCCGTTTGGATCTGCGATCTTGAGCTGGCGATCGAAGCTGAACTTTACGTCCTTGGAATCCAGGTCGTGTCCGTTGGCCCACTTCAAACCAGTCTTGAGCTTGACCGTGTACTCGGTAGAAGTGGTGAATTCTGCCGACTCAGCCAGGGAGTTGGATGGATCTGGGCTGCCAGGCTCGGAATTCAACAGGAACGGGAAAATCTGGTTCATGACCATGAACGAACCGCTGTCATAAGATGCTGCTGGATCCAGGGAGGTCACTTTATCGGTGGTTCCTAGAGTGATGGGGGCGCTAGTCTTGCCCGAGTCACCGGAGTTGCTGTCTTCTGCGGCTGAGGTGCAACCGGTCAGAGCTAGGGCAGAAATACCCACAACGGCTGCTGCGAGTCGCAGTCCGTTCTTTGTGCGAGTCATGAAAGGTCCTTTTCTAGGTACACGCATGTGCGGTGATGATTAACACATGTTTCACATATCCTAAGTGATGCACCGCACCAAATACGAACAAAACCTACGGTTACCGGCCAGATTTGCGTCTGGCAACGGATCAATATGTGCTTGAGACCACGGCGTTTTGCACGGTTTGATGCTCCTAGAAAAAATTCTTCCCACCAGAAATCTTTGGTGACATAAGCTAGATGTCAATGATGACTCGTAGAGACGCGGCAATCGCGTTAGATATCCCTGTAGAGATGGCCAAGCGCCATGGAGTTCCGTCGCGGATGACCGAAGCGGAATTCCGAGAGTTGAACACCAATCCACCGGCGTGGCTGGCTCAATCGCGCGAAAACCGCACCGGCAAGCGTCCGGTCTGGATCCATCTGGTCTGCGCAGTCTGTGGATTCAGTGAATACGAGCGCCCCAAAAAATGGTGGCCTACCTTTGACTTTGTCCATTGCCACATCCACTCCCCAGCTCAGCTTCCCAAACTAGAAGCCGGTAAGACTCGCGTGGAGTACCAAGACATTTCCGCCCACATGTTTGGCATTGTTGACGAAGGCTAAGCACAGAATGAACTACTACCCGCCAAGTGGGTAGCTAGTTGTTTTTGGGTAAAAAAAATCCTCGCCCTCTCAGATTTTTGCATCTGGAAGGCGAGGATTTTGTCTTTGAACTAGTTGACCTTTTCAGAATCCCACGCACTGGAACGGGCCGAATCAAGGGTCGCCTGGCCTAACACTCGACTGCCCTGGTAAACGACCATGGTCTGGCCCGGTGCCACGCCACGCATGCCCTCAGGCAAGTTGACTACGAGCTCGTCGCGTCCTTCGGCGGAACGCTCCATATGCGCTACTGCCTCGACTGGGTCGCCGTGGGCACGCACCTGAACCATGCAGTCAAACTTTTCGCCGGTGAAGACCTCAGCGATCGGAACACCTGCCCAAGAGATCCTGATTCCGCGCAGCTGATCTACCGCCAGCAATGCTTCAGGACCGACGATAACTTTGTTTTCCTTCGGACGGATTTCGAGCACAAAGCGCGGCTTACCATCGGCTGCCGGACGGCCCAAGCGCAGACCCTTGCGCTGCCCCACAGTGAACGCCTGTGCGCCTTCGTGCTCGCCAAGGGCATTGCCCTCATGGTCAACAATTTCGCCGGGCTTCATTTCGATTCGCTCAGCAAGCCATCCGCGAGTGTCGCCGTCAGGAATGAAGCAGATGTCGTAGCTATCTGGCTTATTGGCCACGGTCAGTCCGCGAGCAGCTGCCTCGGCACGTACTTCAGCTTTAGATGGAGTTTCTGCCAGTGGGAACATGCAGTGCTCAAGCTGTTCATGAGTCAGCACACCCAGTACGTAGGACTGATCCTTAGCCCAATCGGCGGCACGGTGTAGTTCTGGTGCACCGTTGTCATCACGCAATACCTTGGCGTAGTGACCGGTGCATACTGCGTCAAAGCCTAGAGCTAGTGCTTTTTCAAGCAGGGCAGCAAACTTGATCTTCTCGTTGCAACGCATACAAGGGTTTGGGGTGCGCCCTGCCTCGTATTCGTCAACGAAGTCCTGAACCACGTCTTCGGCGAACCTGTCGGAGAAGTCCCACACGTAGAACGGGATCCCCAGCTTGTCGCAGGCACGCCATGCGTCGTTAGAGTCTTCCACCGTGCAGCAACCGCGCGAACCGGTACGCAGGGTTCCTGGCATGCGTGAGAGGGCTAGGTGGACGCCGACGACATCATGGCCGGCTTCAACTGCGCGAGCTGCGGCAACCGCCGAGTCCACGCCTCCGGACATCGCTGCTAGTACCTTCATCGTGTAAACCCTGTTCCTGCCGTGTGGATGCTGCTTTCATCGGCTGCCATGCCAGCCTTCTTTGCCTTTACGTACGCTTCTGGCAAAGCTTCTATTAATGCGTCAACGTCTGCGCGCGTGGATGTATGCCCCAATGTGAAGCGTTGCACACTGCGAGCGCTGCGCGCATCTCGTCCCATAGCCAGCAAAACATGAGAAGGCTGTGGAACGCCAGCGGTACATGCCGAGCCGGTCGACGAAGCGATACCCACCATGTCCAAGAGGAAGAGCAATGAATCTCCCTCACATTCAGGGAAAGTGAAATGCAGATTTCCAGGCAACCGGGTGCCCTCGTTGGCCGCATCACGTGGTCCGTTGAACTGTGCCTCAGGAATCAACTGGGTAATGCGCTGTACCGCGTATTCGCGCAATTGACTCAATCGTTGGGCTTCGTCACCAAGCTGTGCACGCACGGCGTTGGCCGCTGCGGCAAATCCTGCGGCGCTGGCCGCATTCAACGTCCCGGAACGAAGCTTTCGTTCATGACCACCGCCGTGCTGTACCGGGGTGAGAACAATGTCGCGACGTACCAACAGCCCGCCGATGCCTACCGGCCCACCAATCTTGTGCGCACTAATGGCCATGGTCGCTAGGTTTGACTTGGCGAACTCCACTTGAACTGCGCCGAATGCCTGTACCGCATCTGAGTGAACCGGAATGCCGTACTGAGCAGCCAGGGCGGCAAAGGCCGCCACCGGCTGTACGGTACCCACTTCGTTATTGGCCCACATCAATGTCGCTACAGCGATGTGCTCATGATGTTCAGCAAATAGTGCAGCCGCCGCTTCAAGATCAACTACGCCGTCGTGGTCCACCGGTAGCCAGAGTAGCGTCGCGTTTTCGTGCTCTTCTAACCACATTGCAGTATCAAGTACTGCGTGGTGCTCAATACCGGTCAAGGCAATTGTGCGCGCTTGATCGTTTTTTGCCACACGATTCCAAAACAGTCCCTTGATGGCAAGGTTGTCTGATTCGGTGCCGCCTGAAGTAAAAATGAGCTCACTGGGGTGAGCGCCGGCAGCAGTCGCGACCGCTTGGCGTGATTCATCAACTACACGGTTGGCGCTACGGCCTGCCCCATGCAGTGACGAAGGGTTGCCAGTACGCGAGTATTGTTCGGTGATGGCAGCCAAGGCTGCCGGATTTAGATCAGTAGTTGCCGCATGATCCAGGTAAACGGCGGAAGTATTCATAGCTCTTTAATGGTACGGCTTTAGTCAGCCTCGTTTGAATGCCCAATCCGTGTGAATTGGCCGACCTCAATGGTTTCCAAATCAGGGTTTGCCAGCACCGCTTCGATCAAATCTGCGGGGCCACCAAGAATGGTGCAGTCATCAAATGGTTCGGTGGACAGCATCCACCGGTGATCAGTGGCAAAGGTCAATGCCGGGCGTTGAGTCTGCTCACCGTCGGAGGTCCGCGCCCACACTGGGCGGGCCAAGAACTCTTTATCCACTTCAAACAGGTGGTAGTTCCGGTAGCCGCCACCCAATTCCAATGGTGCGGATTCCAGCACTTCTGCGCCGAAGGCTGGTTGCTGGGCCAGCGCCAGTGCCGCCTCAAAGGCTTGCTGATTTTCTTCTTCACTGAGCTGAGGGTCGGGTTCCAGATCAATTTGGATTCGCTCCCCACCCTCGATGAAGGCGTAGCCTGCCCACAGACCGGCAACGTATCGCTGGTCTGTCGCGTCAGTACCGGTCAAGGTCTTAACCAGTGACTGCCACTGACCTTCGGGAAGTTGATCCAGAGGCAAATCCGTATCCACCCATGAGTCTTCAGCGGTGGGGTTTCCTTGCGCGTCCAAACCCGCCACGGTTTCAAACAGATCCGCAGCGGTAATGATGTGATTACGACTTTGCGCTGCAGTGGCCCAGCTGACCAATTGATCATCTTCGTCCAGGGCTGGGTGCAAGATCCGAACGTAACGTTCGTAACCTACGGGAACTTGGGCGACCACTGTGGTTGGGTCGGCCGATGCGCAGGCAGAAGCTACCCACTGGCCACGTTCTGCTGGGATATGTGAAAACTGCATGTCTTTAGCCTAGCGAGGTCTGACACCGAATTCTGCCTTGCCCGGGTGCTCAATGGTATGAATGAGTCAGGACCTGTTGGCACCAACCGTTTACTGCAAGGGAGAAGTTATCGATGTTCAAGCCTGACCTGTTGGTTCCGGTGCATGAGTTTTCGCGGAAAACCATCGATTTCTCCCGTCAAATTGCCGTCATGGCAGTGATCAACCGCACCCCGGATTCTTTCTATGATGCAGGTTCCACCTTCGTTTTGGATCAGGCAGTGAACGCGGCGCTTCAAGCCGTACAAGCCGGTGCGGACTGGGTTGATATCGGCGGAGTCCCTTTCTCTCCCGGTCCAGAACTAGCGTGGGAAGAAGAAGCTGAACGCATCGTTCCGGTGATCAAGGCGGTGCGCGAAGCCAGCGACGTAATCATCTCCGCCGACACGTTCCAACCTAAAGTGGCCCAGGCAGCCATCGAAGCCGGCGCCGACGTCATCAACGATACGACCGGCTTGGCGTATCCCGAGCTCGCGCAGGTTGTTGCGAAAAACGACGTACATCTGGTGATTACTCATTCGTTGGCCAAACCGCGAACGATTTACCCACGCCCTACCTACACCGATGTAGTGGCTGAAGTGCGCGAGTATCTGAGTCAAAAGGTTCAGGTGGCTCTCGATGCCGGTATTTCACCGTCCAAGATCATCGTGGATCCGGGCCACGATCTGAACAAGAACACCGCACACACTTTAGAGCTCACCGAACGCTTCGAAGAGTTCGCCAACTTGGGATACCCTGCCTTGGCCGCTGTATCGAATAAGGACTTCATCGGAGAGACGTTGGACCTGCCTAAATCGGAGCGCACCCTCGGCTCCATGGTCGCAGCGACGATCTGCGCCATGAACGGAGCGCGCATCTTACGTATGCACAACATCGCAGAGTCGGTACAAATGGTTCGCATGATTGAAGCCACCCACGGCTGGCGAGAACCTGCGTATCAAATTCATAATATGGGGGACGTAAATCCTCCCGCTCATCCGGAACGCAGTCAAAGCAACTAGAAGGAGTTCAACCGATGCGAGCCTTGCTACCTGAATCAATCACAAACATCAGCGACGAACAGCTTCTGGAACGCTACAACAGCGAGCAACGCCCCTTTGTGCGCTTCAACTTTGTGAGCAGCATCGACGGAAGCGCCCAGGTTGATGGGCTCTCGGCAGCGTTGGGTTCAGAGGGTGACCATCGAATTTTTGCCCTAATACGTCGGTTGGCCGATGTCATAGTGGTGGGCTCCGGGACTGTTCGTGCCGAAGGCTACGAAGGAGCATTGGTCTCTGCTCAAGACAGCCAATGGAGAACTTCTCACGGGCTGCGCGCACACCCAGCATTGGCAATTATCTCAACAGGCCTAAATTTGGATCCTGACGCCCCCATCTTTACCCAGTCTCCAGTACCGGTCATGGTATTCACCACGGTTGACGTCACCGCCGAACTGCGTCAGTCCTTCGGAGAGGACGTTGAGCTGATCCAGGTCGCACAGCGCGACGGTGGTTTCGACGCCGCCGAGATTGTTGCCTACCTTGATCAACATGATCTGGGATTCATCCACTGCGAGGGCGGGCCTCATATTTTCGGTCAGTTTGCTACAGCCGGCGCCGTTGATTCGGCCTGCGTGAGCTACTCCCCTGTTCTGGTGGCTGGCGAAGGCAAACGCATCACCGCCCACGACAAGGAAACCTTTCAGCAGTTCTCGTTGCACTCCCTCTTTGAGGAAGAGAACATGCTGTTCAGCGACTATCGGATCAACAAATCAGCTTGATGGCCGCAGGGATCACGCGTACTCGAAAGTTTCCTGTACCAACGTATTCCCCGTCTGCGTAGCTATCCTCGCGCGTCTGAATGTGGGCTTCCGTTAGTTGCCTGCTCACCTTCCGCGAATGCTTAGCACCAAGAATGATCTTGGGAATCAGCGGTAGAACGGGAATCAATTTTAAGCCGCGGACCATGGCCAATTCCAATTGGCCATCGCTGAAGTCAGCGGTTGGAAAGAGCCTAATGCCACCGCCCAGTGAACGAATATTGGCGATGCTCGCTGCCAGTGCGGACCCCTCATATCGATATGGTCCTGACTGAACTACGGTGTGGAACCCTTTAAGTTTGGGGAGGCTCAAGGCAATTCCAAGAATGTATCTGAAGGATCCGAGCTGGCGCGGCAAGGCATTTGCCGCAGCATTGATCTTGGCTTCGGCTCCCCATGAAACCGCCCCCAGCGCGTACTTGGGCTGCGGATCGGTAGCCACTTCAAATTGAAGTTCCAGTACATCAACGCCCGTAGTTTCGGTACCAGAGGAACAATATGAAATCACCTTGTCTAACGAGTCTTCAAAGTCGCGGTGTCCGGTCATGCGCCACAAATCATTGCCACTGCCAGCGGGGATGATTCCGACCGGCACAGTTGAACCAAGCGCTTGAGGGATCATTCGATGAATTAGCCCGTCTCCCCCAACAATGATCAACGCCTTGTGGGCGTCGGTCAGCGCCGGAAGTTCTGCGTGTTCTGCGAAGCTAGTGTCCACGAGCTCATAGCCAATGCCTCTTTGCTTCAAGGCCGCGGCGCCCTTGCGCGCACGCGCCAGCGCTCTGCCATTGCCCGTTGACGGGTGAAAGACGATGCGGACAATGCTTGGGGCGTCATTGGGGGCCATGTACATAAAGATTACTGAGGCAGTCAACACAACCCAAGTACTTGTCAGAATCAATTAGCTAAAATGAGATGCAGCGGCAAGAGGCCGTTGCCGTCGAAAGGATCCCACTGGACCATGAGCATACCGAGCCCGTATGAAATCCTTGGTGTTGCTCCTTCGGCCAGCCTGGAAGAAATCAAAGTAGCTTATCGTCGGGCTGCGCGTGCAACCCACCCCGACCTTGGCGGCAGTGAAGAGAAGTTCAGACAGGTCCAGCAGGCTTTTGAGGATATCTCTGAGTACAACAATCCAATCAGCCACGACCAGACTTTCCAGAAACCCGGCGAGGCACCACGCGCCGGCTTTACCGCTCGCCCGTACGATGAACGACTTCGTACAACACCGCAGCAGCCCAAAGCACAGCTCTCAACACACTACGTCCCCGAGCTGTCGGATGAATCATTCACCTGGCTAAGCCGCACACTCTCAGAGCAAAGAATCCACGGTGAACCACGCAAACGTGGATTGTTCGCTAACCGCTCACGACTCGTACGTGAGGCCAATACGATCAATCTACTCAATAAGAACGTACTCAATGTGCTCCCGGCCGCCCGCTTAGTAAATGGCCTAAATTCCCCACATGGCGGGCAGTATGACCACGTGATTCTTGCCGGATACCGCATGGCCGTCATTAACACGATGACCCTGCCCGAGGGCTACTACTCGTTTGATGGCAGCGTTTTGCGCCATGGAAACAAGATGACGCAACCGCCACAATTCTCAATCTCGTCGCTTCAACGAAGTTTTATGCAGATGAATGTGGTGCCCTTTACTTTGGTGCTCTCCCCCAATGGGAACCGCCATGAACCGGTCATCGAATACCACCGCAACGCTGATCCAACGCTGGCTACCACCCCGAATGTGCTCAATGCTGCAGCACTCATCCGCGAGCTAAAACTCTTCTTGGGATCAGGTCCAACACCAAATGTTGTGGACCGTTTGGCCTTGGCACACCTGCGTGAGGCGATGTACTAACCTCAATGGCGCAATAGCGTGCGAAGAACGCTTAAACTGGTTATGTGTTTCGTATCGTATTCAACGCCCCAGAGATCCCGGGTAATTCCGGTAATGCCATTCGCCTATCCGCTATCACTGGTGCCGAACTGCACTTGGTGAAGCCCCTAGGGTTCAATTTCGAGGACGCAAATCTGCGTCGTGCGGGTTTGGATTACCATGACATGGCTAACGTCACCGTGCATGAGAACCTCGATGCTGCCTTCGAAGCTCTAGGCGAGGGGCGTGTCTTTGCGTTTACCTCCGAGGCAAAAACCGTGTACACCGAGGTGAGCTACGAGCCAGGTGACATCCTGTTTTTCGGCAAGGAGTCGGAAGGACTGAGCGCCGAGGATAAGAAGCACCCACGGGTTACCGATCTGGTCAGCCTTCCCATGCTGTCCGGACGTCGTTCGCTTAATCTGGCTAACACCGCGTCGATTGCTGTCTATGAAGCCTGGCGTCAGCACGGCTTCGCCGGCGCATAAACTACCAGTCTTCAACCGCCACGTATACAGCTGTACCTAATCTTTATAAAGTAGGCTCATACTGTGCTTGCAGCTTTGCGAGTATTGAACTGTGCCGACAACATTTCGGGAGAATCCAAGACAATGAACGGTAGCGAACCACAGCACCGCGATGAGCCTCAGGACGACGACCTTGGACTTGATCTGGTGAGCCATGTGGCCAGCAGCTCACCAGCCGAGCGAAAGACCAGGCCCAAGCGCTGGATTTTCATAGTTGTTGGAATTGTTGTTATTGCCGTCGTGGCAGCCGTCCTCATTTCCTTGCTCACTGGCGGGCCTAAAGCATCTAAGGCGTCCAAAGCTAGCGATGCTCAGAGCGTGAACGTGCAGCTCAAGAGCGGTGGCCAAGCTACGCTGAGCACTTCTGAGTCAAAGGACGCCATCGGCGTGGAGCTAGCCTCGTTGCCTCCACTAGATGAATCAGAAAAGTACGTTGCTTGGGCAGTTCATGAATCGGGTAGCGTGTCGGTGATTACTACGAGCTCCGGTGAGGACGAGTCCGCTGGATTCAGCCCTGCAGAAGATGTGATTGCTATTCACATCACGGTAGAAAATTCAAAGATCCCGGCAGCTCCTTCTGAAGATACTGAAGCCTCGGTAGACGTACCTTTCACCAAAAAGGCTGACGCTCAGAATACCGAAGGTTCCTAACCAAGGATTCAAGCTTTAAACGAATCAGTGCCCGTGGACGGTGTGGGAGAAATTCCCTACCGACCACGGGCACTGTCTTTTGTTCAGGTACTACAGGTTCAAACGCTCCGGCTAAAAACCAGCAATCGTATCGTCAGCATTAACTGCAACTAGGTGGAAAGCCTCTGCAAGCTTTTCATCCGCGAAGTCAGCACGTTGAGCGTTCGCAGTACATTGCTGCACAACAAATCGTTCCATCGCCTCAACATCGGGGTGCTGAGTGAAGTGAGAGCGCAAAGCATCCATCTTCTGATCGAAAAAATCGGTGATGTCTACAAAACCGTTCTCCCGTTCCTTCGGCGCTCCATAGAGCCACAGCCACGGCACCTTGTAGGCGTCTAGACCTTCGTCGCGAAGCAGCTCAGGATAGGCGAAAGGGTTCTCCACCGCTGGGTAAATGGCACGAGTAACCGCCTCACCACAGGCCAAATGATCAGGATGCGAGCGTTGAATTCGATCCCAGTTCCGTTCAGGGTGCATGGCCATCACGATTGTCGGCTTGACCTCACGGATCAGTCTGACAACCTTGCGCAAGACTTCCTGATTGACTTCCAGGAAGCCATCGCGTTCACCTAAGAAATGTACGGTCTGTACACCAACTTTGCTGGCGGCCTGCTTTTGTTCCTGATGACGCAGGGCAGCAGTTTCTGCTGGGTCCCGATCATCAAATCCGCCAGCATCACCGTCAGTCATGATGCAGTACTGAACTTCTACTCCGGCTGCGGTGAAGGCTGCGATAGTCCCGGCTGCGCCGAAGTCTAAATCATCAGGATGGGCTCCGAAAGCGAGAACTCGCTCGGTGTTGCCACCAATGAATTTTGTCGTATCAATCATGCTTGACGGCGTCGAATCTCTTCTGCAGCCTGTGGCAGGACCTTAGCAAGGTCTCCGACTATTCCAAAATCAGCAATTTCGAAGACGGGTGCGTCCACGTCTTTGTTGATGGCAATGATGCACTTGCTGGTCTGCATGCCGGCCTTCTGCTGGATAGCGCCAGAAATGCCCGCGGAGATAAATACCTGTGGAGAAACGGTAACACCGGTCTGCCCGATCTGGGCGTCGTGTGAAATCCACCCGGCATCGGTTGCTGCACGCGATGCACCAACGGCACCGCCCAGTGCGTCAGCCAATTGCTCTACGGCACCGAAGTCGCCGTTCACACCGCGGCCACCGGCCACAACCACGCGAGCTTCGGTGAGCTTAGGTCGGTCAGAGACAACCTTCTCTTCGGTACCCACGATGCGAACCTTTTCCGCGGCGCTGGTCTCTATAGCCAGCTCGTTGATGGACACTTCAGCGGCTGCACTCTGTGGTGCATCCTCGATGCTGTTTGGCTTGAGAGTGACAAAGAGGACTCCGCCGGTAGCCTGCGCCTGGGCGCTGTAGCTTCCTGCCAGTTCGTCCTTGGTGACTACCAAATCGGCGCTGACGTTGATGGCATCGGTGACGATTGATCCCCCAACGCGCACAGCGATGCGGGCGGCGACTTCACGGTTGAAGTTATCGTTAGCCACCAAGACTACGTCCGCGGCGGACTGCTTCACGGCGGCTTCAAGAACCGAAAGTGAATGCTCTAGGAACGAGGCCTGATTAGCCGGTGCGACCAGAAGCTTGGCTACGCCGTAGCTAGCCAGCTGTTCTGCAGTTGCTTGCGAAACCTCTGAGGCCACAGCCACGGTTGGTTCGCCAATGCTGGCGGCAAGGGTCAGAAGCTCACGCTGCGCCTTCGAAGGCGCGTCGGCGAGTTCAGTGAAAAATACTAGTGCTGAAGGCATGTTCAAAATTCCTTAGATCAGCTTTTGTTCGGCCAAGAAATCAACCAGGGCAATTCCAGCCTGGCCGCTGTCGTTGATGACGGTGCCTGCTTCGCGGGCAGGGCGAGCTTCAGCGCTAAGCACAGCAACGCGGGAACCAGCAGCTCCTACAGCTTCGGCGGCCAGCCCAAGATCGGCCACGCAGAGTTCAGTGATGCTCTTTTTCTTGGCAGCCATGATGGCTTTGAAGTTTGGGTAACGAGGATCGTTTGCCTGATCTGTCACGGACAAGACCGCAGGAAGCGCAGCAGCCAAGGTCAGCGTGCTCTCGGCATGATCGCGGCGAATGCTCAATTCGCGGCTTGCACCATCAAAGTCAACGCTCAACGCGTGGGTCAGCTGTGCGAAGTTCAGCCGTTCAGCCAACTGTGCTGGAACGACTGAGGTTTCCGCGTCAGTGGAGGACATTCCCGTAACAACCAAATCAACGTTGCCCACGTGCTCCACCAAAGCTGCCAAAGCCTTGGATGTGACCACGGTATCTGAACCGATCAGCGCTTCATCGTTAAGGTGCACGCCTGAGCTGGCGCCCATCTGCAAAGCCTTCTTGATGGAATTGCTGGCGCTCTTACCACCCATGCTTGCTGCGATGACCTCGTGCCCAGCTGCAAAACCGCCCTGGGATTCAACCAGTGCCACAGCTGCTTCAACCGCGTATTCGTCCAGTTCCGACAAAACGGATTCTGAGCGATCTAAGCGTAATGAGCCAGAATCGATGTGACGATCAAATTGCACATCTGGAACGTGTTTGACCAACACCACTATTTTCAGCGGCGCCGTGTTTTCCTCGGTCATTCGAGCCTTCCTACAAAACCATGGCGCCCATCGGGCCACTGGCACCGACGGACTTTCTTATTCACTAACTATCGTATCGATACATCGAGGGTGACTCGTTGTTTATCGACGAATATGCAGGAAGTGACGCAGGCAAGTTGGTCACTTGCCTGCGTCACTGAATTCACTACGTCTTCATTACGACTTTATTTAGTTATTTGACAAGGTCCCTACGTTGACCTTGGCAGTCTGCTCCTTGCCGTTACGGGTGAATCGAATTTCAGCTTCGCCGTTGGCGGGGATTTCTCGAATGGCCGCGGTGACTGTCTGCGAATCCTTCACCGAACGACCATTCACACCGGTGATAACATCGCCCTTTTGAAGTCCGGCCTTAGCGGCGGCTGAATCGTCGCTCACGCTGACTACCTGAGCACCAACCGAGAAGGACGAAGCGTTCTGTCCCCCACTGGTATCCGAAGCCTGAGCGGTGACGGTAGCGCCAAGCAAACCGTGGGTAGCCGAGCCATTATCAATCAGTTCCTGGGCAACACGCTTTGCGTAATCAATCGGGATGGCGAAGCCAACACCAATGGAGCCGCCTTCATCACCTGAAGTTGTGCTAGAACCCGAGGAAGCAATGGCTACGTTCACGCCAATGATTTCGCCGCTGGAGTTAACCAACGCGCCACCGGAGTTACCGTGGTTGATCGCTGCGTCCGTTTGAATGACGTTGACGTAGATCGAACCGCTGGATTGCTGCTGTTGCTGCTGTTCTTCTTGACCAGGGAACTGGAAGTTGAACTGGTTATCGTCCTGGCTTTCCGATGAACTGCTGTCATCAGGCACGGCCGAGGAAGCAATGGAAATCGTACGGTTGACCGTTGAAATGATTCCGTCGGTCACGGTTCCGCTCAAACCTAACGGTGCACCGATGGCTACGGCGGTGTCGCCGACGTTCAGCTTAGAAGATGAACCCATGGTTGCCGGCACGAGGCCGTCAGCTTCAATGTTGATTACTGCCAAGTCCGACATTGGGTCGGTTCCAACGACCTTTGCAGAATGCACTGTTCCGTCGTTCATCTGAACAGTGATCTTGGGATCTGATACTTCTCCACCAAGGGTAACCACGTGGGTATTGGTGAGGATATTGCCCGATTTATCCAGAACGATGCCCGAACCCGAACCGCTGTTTCCGTTTCCGGAGACCTCGATGGTGACCACGCTTGGGCTAGCTTTGGCTGCGGCCGCGGTAACTTCGGTGACCTTATCAGGATTGTTGATAACAACACCCTGATTTGTGCCGGAATTCGACGATGCGGAGGAGCTACCAGAGTCATCGAGCAAGTAGGTGGTTCCGGCTGCGGTGATGCCACCGACTAAAGCTGCAGCCACCATGCCTGCGATTAGCGTGCTTCCTGCAAAGCGCTTCTTTTCGCGTGGATCCTTCTGCGGAGGAACTGGGTAGGTTGTTTGGGTTCCGGTGCCACCTGCGTAAGGTGCACCGTAGGCCGAACCGTTGCTACCGTACTGTCCTGCACTCTGCTGGCTTTGGTAGCCAGCGGTGCTACTTGGAGCAGCGCTGATTGGCTGAGTGTATGGAGCAGAGGTTTGATTTCCGTCATCCGCTGGCACGTTGGAATTTGCGTCTTCGTTTACGTGTGGGTACCGAGCGGTCGGCTCGCTGGAGCCAGCGCCCGCGCTGCTCGGATCATTTGATGGCCTAGCGGAATCACCCAAGTTGTCTTCGCGTGGCTCATTCGGGGTCTGGCTCATGGCTTGCCTCTTTCGAACTGTCGTTTCTCTTGAGTTCTATTATTCTGCTCTGGTCTGTGGCATCGAATTGTGATGACTTTGTGCTTCCTGTGAGTTAAGTAATCTGCAAGCTGAATGTCATAGACGTGCTTCATTAGGCCAAATAGAATCAATCCTAAGTGTGAATCCAATCATTGGATCCACCAGGTCGGGTACAACTCGATCTTAGTTTGACTTAGCTTTTCGGGCGGGAACAAGACATGGGTATAAAAGCTAGACAAATGATCACTGGTGCAATTGTCGCATCGATAGTTTCGCTAGGTGTAACCGCACCGGCAATGGCCGAGTCCCCGGTTACTATTCCAGCTGGCGACTTTGTCATAGACAATTCCGGAGTCCTCGGATCAGACCAATCCCGCTTGGAAAGCGAAATCAAGGAGCTTCGGGTCGACACCGGAATCAGTCTCTTTGCCATCTACGTTGATGAATTCTCCAATCCCACTGAAGCTGCGAAGTGGGCA
>Ga0308166_1001809_pt1 | contig 21398 bp, 22 predicted proteins | sample PhyCR2_2_FD_202137 | JGI IMG/M metagenome (GOLD analysis project Ga0308166, IMG submission 202137) | Phyllosphere microbial communities from UC Gill Tract Community Farm, Albany, California, United States - DLSLCC.R2 | ecosystem: Host-associated > Plants > Phyllosphere > Unclassified | place... | reverse complement strand
GTTTATTTTCTGTAAATAAAATATCGTGAGAAAATTTATTGTTTAGGTTGCGTTTATAATAAAATAAATTACATTCAACCAGATTGAAACAAAAGGACAATTAATTTTGTTATATTTTTTTTATTTTATCTTTTTATGTGGTTTCCTGATACAAAACCACATTATTCGGCTTATTCAATTGATGCGGCTTAAGTGAATGATTAACAATGACTTTTATATTATTTTAAAAATTTAATTAATTACTTCACCGATCAGTCCCGCCCCAATACATAGCCACAGCCTATCAAGACATAAGAAACCATCGACCTTGTCGATCAAAATGAAGTTGCTATAATTGCTGCATCAAAACCTGACTCGGTAAAATAAAATGCATGCAAGCCATGACTCTTTAGAGAAAAACTGTATGAACTTCCTCACCTGTAAAAGAGTCGAAGAGGCGATAAAAGGCTATGGCTTTTCCGAGATCACCGATATTCTTGCATTCCTTAACTTCTCTTGCTGCACCGAGTTAGATGCCAGTGAATTAGCGTACATTCGGGAAAAAATAGATATCTGTCTGAGAAAAAATGACAACGGAGATAATTACTTTATACCGCTAAGGGAGTTTGCAACAGAACTCGACTGCCTCAGAAAGAGAAGTTAATCCTGACTGAAGTATCCCCGAACGAAAAGATTGATAGCGAAGTTATATTTATCAGTATCGCTACGTGCTGATAAATATGGCTGTGCTTCAGCCTGTTCAGAAAACGCATGTCTTAATGCGCTTATATTAATAATCAGGAGTGTTTCAAAAATGAAACTTAATACTATTGCACTGGTGCTGGGTATGGGACTGTCCGTTGTGGCCGGTTCGGTTATGGCTGGTGGAGACGACGATACTCCGACTCCGACTCCGACTCCGACCAAGACCATTACCGTTAACGGCGGTACCGTGCATTTTAAAGGTAAGCTGGTTGCGGCACCCTGTGCCGTCAGTGCAGATAGCAGTGACCAGCTGGTTAAACTTGGTGAATACACCACCCATCACTTTAAGACGGCTGGCACGCTGGGTTCACTCGTTCCGTTCCAGATCAAACTGGAGGACTGCGATACCACTGTTGCTCAAACCGCTGCCGTGGCTTTCTCCGGACGCGCTGACAGCACCAGTGCGGACAGCAGCCTGCTTGCCGTAGATCAGGACCTCTCTTCAGGAAATGCCGGTACAGCAACCAACATCGCCATCCAGGTGCTGGATAACCGGTCCAGGCCGGTGAAATTTGACGGCTCTACATTTGTCAATAAAACCACGCTGATTGACGGCGAAAATATCCTCAAATTCGCTGCTCAATATAAGTCTACAGGTGTCGCTACTGCCGGTGATGCAAACGCGGACGCTAACTTCATCATGCAGTACAACTAAGCGCGTGTCTTGCGGGGCGGCAGCTGTACGTCGTCCCGTCCATTTTTCCGGGATACCTTTATGAAATATCCACGGCTCCTGATATCGCTCTTATTCGTGATCTTAGCCTATTCCGGGGGGGGAATGGCGCGAAACGTTCGCGTCATTATTCCGGGAGGCGAAGTGCACATGCGCGGGCAGTTGACGAATGGCGCCTGTGTTGTCAGCGCCGACAGTCAGGACCTGCACGTCGATATGGGGCAGTACACGACACATGCGTTTGAGCGGGTTGGCGATCTTTCCGCACCGGCCATTCCGTTCACCATCAGCCTGACGGATTGCGGCCCGGGTCTCGAAGGCGGGGTCGGTATAACCTTCTCCGGCGTCACGGACCCCAAGGAGCCGGATGTCTTTCTGGTCGCGGGCCCTTCTGATGACACCCGGCCAACGGGCGTCTCCGGGCGGGGCGGCTACAGCGGCCTTGGATTATTAATCACCGACCCGGCAGGTCATCAGGTCATCCCCGGCAGGGAGCCGGATGTATTTTTCCATCCGGCCGGGGGCGATATCTCGCTTCATTACCTGGCCCGCTACCGGGCCACCTCCCGGAGCACCTGGCCCGGAGAGCTGCGCAGTGAAGTGCGCGTTGATATTGCCTATCCGTAATGTTTGATGACTTTTAAAACAGGTTACACCATGCAGAAAACAGCTTTTTTATTGCCTCTTGCCGCTCTGATACTTTCAGTATGCCATCCGGCTATGGCGGGTGGTATTGCGCCCGGTGCCACGCGCGTGATTTACCCGGAAAGTGACAGTCAGGCTTCGCTTGCTGTCACCAACAGTGACGGCCACGAGCGTTATCTTATTCAGGCCTGGGTGGAAAACGGGAAGGGCCAGCGTGACCGCGATTTCATTGTGACCCCGCCCCTGTTTGCCGCAGCACCCAAAAGTGAAAACACGCTGCGCATCGTTTATACCGGCAAGCCCCTTCCCCGGGACCGGGAGGTGGTTTACTGGATGAACGTCAAGGCTATTCCCGCCGTAGACAAAGCTGCGGTCAAGGGAGCAAACACCCTTCAGCTGGCCGTTCTGTCGAGAATGAAACTGTTCATGCGCCCGGACGGGCTGAAAATGAGTGAGCCTGAGTCTGCAGAACAGCTGCGCTTTCAGCAGACGGCCGGGCAGGTCATTGTTAAAAACCCGACCCCCTATTACCAGTCGCTGGTCAACATTGACGTCGGTGGCCATAAGCTTGAAAACACGATGATTGACCCTTTTGGACAGGGCGTACTGACGCTGCCGGCAGGCGTCTCAGGTCCGGTACATTATCAGACGGTAAACGACTATGGCGCTATTACCGCACAGAAAACGGGTAAGTCCTCTTAATGTTTTGTTGCAGGCCGTACTTTTATCCGAATAACCACATCCTGCATGGAAAATCAGTCAGTTCAGACCGGAAAACAGAATCATGCAACATTTAAGGCACAAGGTACGGCGTAATTCATACCGGGTTTTCCAGCTCCGGTACTCTGCGCTTGCAATATTAGTTGCGATGAGTGGTTCTGCCCGGGCTCAGGACTGGTTTAACCCGGCCTTTTTATCCAGGGACGGCGGGGATGTGGCGGACCTGTCCCGTTTTGAAAACGGTGCCGGACAGCTGCCTGGCGTATACCGGGTCGATATCTGGATGAACGATGAGTTCGTGACCACCAGTACCTTACGTTTTGATGCGGTAAAGGCTGAGCAGAAAACGGCACCTGGCGCAGAACGGGCAAAGGATGACGGCACGGGCCTGACGCCATGCCTGACCGTTAAATGGCTGAATCGACTTGGGGTGAACACCGCATCGGTTGAAGAGCTAAAGAATCTGCATGACGACGGCCAGTGCGTGGACTTCATGCGTCTTTTTCCCGGCGCCTCATCTTATTATGACTTTTCATCACAGCGCCTGACGCTGTCCTTCCCGCAGGCTGTCATCCGGAACAGTGTCAGAGGGTATATTCCACCTGAAGAATGGGATGAAGGCATTAATGCCGGCCTGCTGGACTATACCCTTACGGGCAGCCGGGGTAACGACAGCAGCAACTACTATCTTAACCTCACCAGCGGCCTGAACCTGGGGGCCTGGCGTCTGCGTAACAACGGCGCGTGGACCTACTCAGATTACGATGGCGGCTACCGACAGCAGAAGTGGCAGAATATATCCACCTATGCCGAACGCACCATTATTCCGCTGAAAAGTCAGCTGATACTGGGCGACAGCAGCAGCGCGGGAGAAATCTATGACAGTCTGGGTTTTCGCGGCGTACGGCTCTACACATCTGACCCGATGAATCCGGACAGCCAGCAGGGGTTTGCGCCGACTATCCGTGGCATAGCCGCAGGGCGCTCACAGGTAACTGTCCGGCAGAACGGGTATGTGATTTACCAGAATACCGTCCAGTCCGGTGCCTTTGAAATCAACGACCTCAGCGCCACATCATCAAGTGGAAATCTGGAGGTGACGGTTAAAAGCGAATCGGGTGCCGTACAGACGTTCGTGGAGCCCTACTCAACAGTGCCCCTGCTGCAGCGCGAAGGCCGCCTGAAGTATGACGTGGTGGCCGGACGCTACCGCAGCGGCCTGTCTGGCAAAGGTGCGCCATTTTTCGTTCAGGGTACGCTTGCCCGGGGATTTACTGGCGGTGCCACCCTGTACGGCGGGAGCCAGGTGGCGGAGCGCTATACCTCTGTCGTGGCCGGTGCCGGCATGAATCTGGGCACCTGGGGTGCCGTGTCGACCGATGTCACCGCGGCCCGCAGTGAGCTGGCCGACGGCAGTACGCACAACGGTGAGTCGGTGCGTTTTCTGTATGCGAAAGCACTGAACAACTACGGGGCCACTTTCCAGCTGCTGGGCTACCGCTACTCCACCCGGGGGTTCTATACCCTGGACGAGGCGACGTGGAATGCCATGAACGGCTACCAGTACGAGTGGAAGGACGAAGGCGACGGCCGGGGACGCCACCAGGAGCCGGTCAGTTACCATAACCTTCGCAACAGCAAAAAGGGACGTCTGCAGATGAGTGTCTCACAGCAGGTGGCAGACATCGGTTCGCTGAACCTCTCAGCCACGCGGCAGGACTACTGGAACAGCACCGGCAGCGATACCTGGTATCAGGCGGGTTTCTCCAGCGGCTTGAACGGCATTAACTACAACCTTTCTTACTCCCTGAGCCACAGCTACGGAATGCCGCGTACGGACCGTCTCGTGTCGCTGAACGTGTCAATACCCTTTGGCCGCTGGCTGGGGCATAACATGGCGGAACATGACCGGCTCAACAGCATGTATGCCACGGCCCAGATGAGCCGGGACCAGGACGGGGTGACGCAAATGCAGACCGGCGTCAGCGGGACGCTGCTTAAGGGTAACAACATGAATTACAGCGTGACCCAGGGGCACAGCAGCCGGAGCGGCAGCAGCGGCAGCCTGAATGCGAGCTGGCAGGGCGAAGCCGGCCGGGCCAGCGGCGGTTACAGCTACAGCCGGAATGAACACGCCTGGAACTGGGACCTTTCCGGCGGCATGGTGGCTCATGCAGACGGCGTGACCCTCAGCCAGTCCCTGGGCAATACTAACGTGCTGATTAAAGCGCCGGGTGCGAAAGGTGTTCATGTGGAAAATGCAACCGGAGTCAGCACGGACTGGCGGGGCTATGCGGTCATGCCGTACGCCACGATGTACCGCCGTAACCGCGTGGCGCTGGACGTGAAGAGTCTGGATATGCACACGGACCTGGATGACACGGTACAGGATGTGGTGCCGACGCAGGGTGCCATCGTGCGCGCAGAGTACCGGACGCGTGTGGGGCTGCGGGCCATGTTCAGCCTGACGCATGACGGACATGCAGTGCCGTTCGGAACGACGGTGACGGAAAAGCATTCCGGCACCACGGGTATCGCCGATGATACCGGGGAGGTCTATATGGCGGGCGTACCGATGAAGGGGGTTCTCGAAATGATCTGGGGTCAGGGTGACCGGAATAAATGTCAGGTGCCGTATGCACTGCCAGCAGGAAGTGCGTCGCTTCCGGTGGTGAAGATATCTCTGGAATGTATAACATTGAAGAAAAAGAATAAATGAAAAGATTAATAGGTTGTATTTTTTCCACTGGTATGTTGATTCTGGCCAGCTATCCTAAAGAAGCGGCTGCATCTATGGGCCCGTGTTCGCCGGCGAATGGCGTGATGGTTTACCAGTTTGATAATGTCCAGAATGTAATTACAGACGTGGATAAAAACAAAGCTGGAACAATACTCGATAACGTATTTTCCTTTAATTTAGCCGAAACCTATAAAACTACGGGATGTGCATATGACGGTCCAGCATATATTACCGCAACCAGCGATCTTCCTGTTATTGGCGACAATAGCAATGGAGGCAAATGGTTTTCATTAAATGATTATCTGGCCGTAAGTATGACTGAGTATATTGCGGGGAGTGTGGGGCTATTTTTTCCAGTCCCATTTATTTCCAAGTCTAATGGAGCATCGTCTGTCACCGACAATGCGAACTGGAAATCAGGAAGCAAAGGGACTATCTCTCTTATGATACGTAAACCATTCGTTGGCTTTAGCGCATTTAGTAAGGTAGTTATGTATACGCAAATATCAACCGATCCCAACACCGGAGCCAATGGGCCTTACGTTTCAGAACTAATGATTAATGGTCAGATTGATGTGCCCCAGAGTTGCGACCTGAATGGAGGGACAACAGTTCAAATGAAATTTGGTAATATTGGAGCGAATACTTTTTCTCAGGCGGGTGCAGGAAATAAACCTGCCGGGGTGAATCCACAGACGCACACGATAGCAATAAAATGTAAAAATATGGAGGCCGGGGCTATACTTTCCCTGCGTATTGAGGCTAATAATATCTCAGGTAACGCCATCGTCTCCGATAATCCGGACTTGGGTTTTATTATCGCGGACAGCACGCAGACCCCGCTGACGCCGAATAATATTAACAGCAAAATCCCCTTTAACCTGGATGATAACGCGTCTGCAACAGTTCCCATCAGCGCCTGGCCCGTCAGTGTGACGGGAAACAAACCTGCTGAAGGCAGATTCACTTCGGAGGGATACCTGCGTGTCGATTTTGACTGAATCCGGCAAAAATATGCAACGTCCATGGTTTAAAATTAGGGCCAACTCTGTTATTCTTGGCGCTCTAATCAGCCTCCTCCTGAGCTGTCTGACGGCGCATGCGGATGGACAACTTGGCGGGATTAACATCAGGCTTTCAGGCACGGTGGTTGCGCTGGGCTGCACCGTTGATCCGGGTGATGTTGACAAGCCAGTTTATCTTGGCGAATGGACAACCAGACAGCTGAAAAAAGCAGGGCAGACAACATCGCCGGTGCCCTTCACTATCCACCTGACGGGCTGTACCGCAAGCGGCGTCACGACCACCTTTACAGGCACGAAAGATAAGGTAAATCCCGAACTCCTGTCTCTCAAGAGTGACGGTGATGATTACGCGACCGGTATAGCCGTGCAGATTATGGACGCCAGCGGCCAGCGTATTTCCATAGGGAATACGGCGCCACGCGGCGTGGTGGACGGGAACGGGAACGCTACCCTGAACTTCAGGGCGAACTATGTTGCCACGGGAAATGACGGTGTCAGACCCGGTACGGCGGATGCTGACGCGGAGTTCATGCTGTCTTACGACTGAACCGTCCCGGTTTTCCTGGAGAGTTTTTTGTCTGCGGACTCAGGCAGCCTGATCCTTATTCCTGATAGAAGCGTAGTCATAGACCTGTTCCGCTGTCGCATTAAGCGGCCGATCAGGTAGCATGCTGTTTTTTTTGGCACTGTTGCAAAGTTCGCGATGAGGTAATCTTTTTTTATTGAAAGACCTTACATTTCAAAGACTCTGCTCACCAGGCGCATCTCGCCCAGCGGATCACCGTAATAAAATGGTGAGGCCTGGCCTTTACATAGTGCACGCATCACCTCAATACCCTTGATTGTAGCGGAAGCCGTCTTCATTGATTTTAAATCCCAGCATGGCGCCGATTATCCTTTTCAGCTTGCCATGATCGCATTCAATGACGTTATTCTGGTACTTAATCTGTCGGTATTCAACGGCAGGTGGACACCGACCTTCACGTTTAAGCAGAGCTAGAGCCCGGCTATAGGTGGGCGCTTTATCCGTGTTGATAATGCGCGGGATCTGCCACTTCTTCACGTTGTTGAGGATTTTACCCAGGAACCGGTATGCGGCTTTGCTGTTACGACGTGGGGAGAGATAAAAATCGATGGGGCGACCCCTGCTGTCGACTGCCCGGTAAAGATAAGCCCAGCGGCCATTCACCTTCACGTACGTTTCGTCAATGTGCCACGGACAAAGATTAGAAGGGTTACGCCAGTACCCGCGCAGTCGTTTTTCCATTTCAGGGGCATAAGGCTGAACCCAGAGGTAAATCGTGGAGTGATCGACATTCACACCACGCTCGGCCAGCATCTCCTGCAGCTCACGGTAGCTGATGCCGTATTTGCAGTACCAGCGTACTGCCCACAGAATGATGTCACGCTGAAAATGCCGGCCTTTGAATGGGTTCATGCGCTGCTCCGTCAGCAAAAGGTGTCCATAATTTTATCACCTCCACATTTTTGCAACAGTGCCGTTAATCCAGCGACCAACGTTTGAGCGGGCACAGCAAAGCGTTCTGGCGACGTCGCTGACACGATCACCCCTGATGTAGCTTCAACATGGCGATAAGCCTGCAGGCATGGTTTTTATCACGTGTTTTATGAATGATTCTCTGCATCAGGCGTCGTTCAGTTCGGGGGATGGGTGCTATGATTGGCATCGCTCAATCCGGTGGGTGATTTGGGATATTCAACGATTGATCAGATCGTATAAACCGGGCTGAGTGCCTTCAAAGTGATCTACTATTCGGAACGCTTATTTAAAAAAATCCATTACGAACAAAAAACTTGCAGAGCGTGGTTTTGGTGATAACTAACCGGTACCCTGCCTCAATGTACGGCAGTTTTTCTTCAAAATGGAGACGAAGGCCTCAGGGGGGAGCCATGTCCGGTGTTTCACGCGATAGTGTCCATTAAAAATAATGGACACTATTTTCCCGGAACCGGAGTCTGCTGCACAGACGGTCTAAATGAGATGCTTACGCTTGTTTTCATTTATCATCAGTTATCGATGCTTTGGTAATCGGTATTTGAGGGCAGCACACGATCTCTAAGGTATAAGCGCCAGCGTTCAACCCTGGTACCATCGGGCAGGATGCAGTAGCCGGTTTTGCCAAATAGCCGCTTTTCATAAGACAGAGTGCCACCCTGTTGACGACAGTAATGATCTGCAGAGCTTTCACGCTGTGATGATGAGGAACCGCAGGCAGTAAGGACATTCAGACAGGCAATCAAAATTAACAATTTCATATCTTTTCTCTTTAGTGCCGTTCAGTGTTGAAACCTTTAAGAAAAGGTTCGTTACTTTATGGAGACGGTCAATCCATTCCACGGAGGAAAACATGGACTGACAAAATTGTAGCGGTATTAGGATCAGTTAGTTAGTATGAAGCATGAGAGTTACCTCGTGTTTTGTATAAGGATTGGACTGCCATAGCAAAACCGGGAACTCTCAACCTTGCAATGTCAAGTGTCAGATAAAGTCGCGACTAATACACATTCATATAACAGAACCGTTCTTGGTTCATTCCCGCTTAGATATTTCTTTTAACATCAAGTGAGGTAATGATATAGTTCTGAACAGCTTCTAAACTGGCAGATACGCCCTCTAAGCCACACCACATATGATAAATACTATTTTTCATCAAAACGTTTACATTATCGCCTGACTTACAGCATACAATAAGCGTCCTGCAACTATCCTTACTTCCATGAGCGTCCTCAAGACTGAATATTCCTTCATCGGTACGCTGAGAAATTCTAAGTGTGATATCAATGGTCGTATCATCAATTGAATCCTTTGCTTTAACCTTCAGGAATGAATAACCCTCACTATGAACTAATGTACCAGAAAACTCTCTGAATAATAAATCACTATTGAAAGACTCTATATCTGTCCAGTCGGAATCAATATCAATAAATAACTGACCCGGCAGGATGTCATAACTTGCTGCTAATCCAGTAGTGGTTTCATATTTATTATCTCCCAGGTGATCTTTTATTGACTCCCACACATGAGAACCCTTTGTTCCCCGGAAAATATTTTCACCATCCATATCACTGGGGTCGGATGGATATTTTGATGCCACGCCCCATAACATTCCCATAACGGTAGATCTTTTTCCGGATATTATAGGTGAGCCGGAATTGCCGCTTTCGGCATAGCAATCAGTTCGGATCTGTTGTGCAATAGTTGAAGGAATAGAGCAGCGTTGTGATAAATCATTTGCAGAAAAATAAGATATTGTCTGTTGACCGTTGGATGAGATGGGATAGCCTGGCATGAGGGCAATCTCATTAATATGCTCACTTTCATCATCACAATTAAGGCTAAGCCCGCCGACTAAATCTGAAATTCTTGAATATTTGAAATCAAAGTTATCCAGATCAACCACACCATAGTCTTCATTGTGCTCCTTTGCTGAGGGGGTAGGTCTGTATTTTCCCATGGCAACAAGAGTGCCTTTCGGTCCAATAAGAACTGCCTTTGACGTATCAGTGGGGTCTATCAGAAACCTTACCCAGCCAGTAAATTCTCCGTCATTATTAATGACTTTGTTGTAAACATGGGCACAACTTACCAAATAGCTACTTTTCCCCAAAAACCACCCGGTGCCACCTGTCGTATTTGACTGTGAACTGCAAATAATCCCAGTGGGCTGAGCTAATCCGTAAGCTTCCGGATCGAATTTTTTTAATGCTGATGAAGAAAATCGACCATAATTATCTGCACCATCTCCTGCAAGGTTGGCGGGGGTAATATTATTGTTATAAGAAATCGAATCGAGTAACAGCTGTGTATCAGAACTGGAAGTCCGACAAACAACCTGTAAAGTAAACTTTTTTCCTTTTATTGGATGGGTAAATATTTTATCTTTCCCTTCACCTGTAAGTTTGTTTTTATTTATGAGTTGAAAGCTACGATTATTCTCGCTAGCCAGAATGATAACTGAGTCATCCGACATATGGATATTGGAAAATAAAAAATTATATTCCCTTTCTTCATCCATTTCAATAGTAGCTGTATGCCCGGCGGATAGCTCATTTGATATACGCCTGTCAAACCGTTGTGTAACTATGGAAGATGTGATTACTTTTTCTTCAATAAAATTATTGGTTGATGATAACCTGCATTTCATGCATACACTCCATTATAGACATATAATTCAACTTATACCCGGCGGACTGAAGTTCGTAATTATTCTGCAGGTATAAGCAGCTTACCGTTTCTCCCGTGTTAACTTTTTTAAAGGGAGATGAGATATTGCTATTAACGGTCGTTAATAGTAAAGCACAGACTATGTATACAGAAGTTCACTGAAAGTGGGGTGTCTACCTAAAATGGTAATGTGTAAAAGAAATTATTGTGCAGGGGGAAACGTCACATCCAAACGGTATTGACGTTCAGACAGAAGTGAGATCCATCTGCAATGGCAGCCGCGCATCTCCGCTTTGATGACATACAGATCACCGATGCGCTTCAGCGCTTTGATTATGATGTTGGTCGGGGTGCAGGCATGCACGCCGTGGATTTTTCGTCGGGCGTGCGCCATGCAGGCCGCTTCCGTAATGCAGCCGTTTTCGTACGGCGTGTTATATATAGCCACCGCAGGGATCCGTCTGAAGGATACCACTGTCCCCTCAGGGTGTTGCTGTGGATGCACGTCCTTACGGTCCGGCGAGTACTCAAACCCGCTGCCGTCCAGGCGGCAGCGATGCACTGGCGAAAGAAAGGGATAACTCATCGGGAAGACGCGTCAGCCGGACCCGGAGACGGGAAATCACAGAGAAAGCGCGGGTCCTCATAAAAACTCAGGCAGCCTCTCTGACGCCAGCCAGCCGCCTGCGACTCGTCCTGCTGTGCCCGGGCAATACGCATCATGGCATCGGTCAGATACGCGTCGTTATGAACGGCCAGCCATGGGCCGGCCTGGAGCCGGAAGCAGTGCAGCCACGCCACATTACGCGTATTGTTAAAACGTAACAGGTTTCCTTCGGCCAGGTCAAACTGCAGTCGCTCCGGCTGCGCCAGCGGATTAATGACATCTGCCAGCGGCGTAGTGTCGTGCAGGAGGGTGCGCTCGGCGGCCCGGATGCAGAAGGCGGACTGCAGGCCGGTGGCCATGAATACTATGCCGGTCAGGCAGGCACACAGGATTAGCGCCTGAACCAGACGTATGCTGGCCGCATGGTGCCGCGGAATGCAACGGCTGCGTCGCGCCCTGACGGGCAGCGCCTGCCACAGAAGGACCACCATCAGCACGCCGTGCACGGCCGAAAGATAAAAGGGGAACTCGGTCATGACGTGCGCCATCAGCGGGAGCGTGAGCGCCCCCCGGGCAATGACGTGCCGGGCGGCGGGCCGCCGCCAGAGAAGTGCAGGGACGGAGCGAAACGGGACGCCCCAGAGCGTCAGCCAGCACAGCAGTCCGGCCAGGGCCACCACGCCGCCTTCGCTCCAGACATACAGGAGCTCGTTGTGCGGATGGATTACCGTGACCGGGAAGGGGTTCGCGCGTCCGGTGCGCGCCAGTGCGCGGGGAAAGGCGGACTCGAAGCTGCCAGAGCCATTACCGGCCAGGGGATGCGCCGCAATTAATGACAGCGCGCCCTGTATCATGATGCGTCGCTGGTGATTAGATTCAGTACGGCCCGTTGTCAGCCGGCTGGTAAGGGGCAGGGCCTCAGCTTTCGCTGCTACGCCACCTGAAGGGCTGGCGATGACCGCCGCTGGCCGGAGCGATGAGGCCCCCATGCCAGCCAGCAGGCCGGCAAGGATAACGCCGGCAACCTGAATGCGCTGCCGTGAGGCGTATATGCAGAGCATCAGCACGCCGGTTCCCGACGCGGCTCCGAGCCAGGCACTGCGTGACTCACTCAGCACCAGCGCGGTGAGAAGCGGAACCGTGCCCGCAGCGGCCAGTCTGCGACACCACTGGCGTGAAGACGTCAGCATCAGCCAGAGCGCGCAGAGCAGGGCCGTGGCCAGAAAAGAGCCCAGCAGGTTAGCCTGCCCAAACGCGCCCGTGGCACGACCGCCCGCATGCAGAAAGTCATAGCCCAGCCACCGGGCTGCACTGGCCGGCAGCAGCACCTGCCAGCAGCCGAGTCCCGCCTGAAACAGGCCGGCCACTACGATGACGGCATACATCGCGCGGCGCCTCCCTCCCCGGACAGCAAGGGGCAGCAGCAGCCACAGCAGCCCGGCCAGCGCAGCGGTGCCTGCCATGCGGAAAAGCGCCTCCGGAAGAAAAATGCGCGGCGTCCAGAGTGCGGGCAGATTCATCAGCAGGAGTCCGGAAAGGAGAAGCCCCCCCGCTTTACCGGTCCGGAGGCGGTAAGGCAAAAACTGCAGTAACCACACACCCTGGATACAGACCAGAATCCAGGTGAGCATATTTATCGTCTGGTTCAGTCCGCTGCCGGGCAGTGTGGGCCAGGGGTAAAGCAGAACGCCACAGAATAACACAGACATAAACATGACAGGCTGGCGGCTAACAGCCGGCCGGAAAAGGAAGTACATAAATAATCCGTTTCTGTTACAGAACAGATTATTCAGTATTCATCTGTTCCGGATATAACTTATCGGGTCGGACGTCTTACCCGGAGAGTAATTCACCGGGAATAATGAATACGCTTAAAGCGTCCGCTATATCGCTGCGCTTTGACTGCCTGTAATCAGGTGTTAACAGCAGGCGAAAAAGCGCAGCATGAATACATAAACTTTATTGCCTGATAATATGGCTGTTTAATCGGCTCTGCCAGCCCTGTCATCCAGTATTATTTTATCATCAGGGCAGAGACAGAAGTCCGATGACAGAACCAGAAAACGGCCCCGCTTCGGGTTTTCCATTAACAATAAGTTCGCTGTCAATCGTCACATTAACGGGGGAGTTTTCCTGCAAATCAAATCGTCTGCCCTTATCTGACGCAACGCCATCAATGGTTAATCGGGCAGAAAGCGAGTTGTCGTCACGCAGACGGACCACATCAGCATCAGCACCAGCACCGGCAGCTTCCGGGTTGAATACGATAAAATCTACGGTCGTAGCACTATTGCATTGTATAGAGGTGTTGCCTGAAGCATGCAATCCAGACAGGTTATTGGCTGAGACCGAACCATAGTCAATAACCACGTCACCTGATATCTTACAGTGACCTGTCGGGGGGGGCGGAGCTGCACACAGACTCGTAGGATAAACCTGAGGCGGAACATCAAAGCGTAAGTACTCGTAGGCAGTCCCAGCTGTAGTTCCCGGGCCATACAACATAGCTGCACACATGCCCTGATTCAGGATATCTTGTTTAGATGTTAGCCTTATGGCCCTGGCTGGCAGGCCTTCCTTTTCTATGAAGGCACGCCTGACCTCACCGATTGTTTTCATCTCAATAGCATTAACAGCATCGTTGACAGAAGCCCAATCGTTAGCGCCAATGCTTTTCAGTCCGGCGAAAACCCAGCAAGAGTCATACTGATTCCCATTATGATAGCAAGGGTTGGGAAGACCATCGCTTTCGGGCGTCCACATCGTCGCCTGCAGCTCAATACGAGTATCAAGCCCCATAACAGCGCTGTCGTATGGATATTCAACCTTGGTAACTTCTGTAAAAACAGTAGCATAAGCACACTCAGATCCCACCAGAATTAACAGCAGTGGTAAGATAGCTGCTACAGCAATCGCTAGTTTTTTTATTTCAGACATTTGAGATCCCTGCTGACAAACAGTTAAAGTGCTGACCGCCGCTGAACATAACTGAATGGAAATATTCGCCTCTGACACTCAGCTTATTCCGGTTACTCATAACTCACCTCCAGTACTGCAGCCGCACTAAAATTACCGGTCTGTATCGACCTTTCTTTTACCGCCTCCGGCTCGCCCGCGATAAAAGCCTGAAAACCCAGCTCGTTATTGCCGGACAGCAGCGCATAAGATGCCGTTGCCTGATTCACTTTTATCTGCGCCCCACCGGCGCCCTCCAGCCCGATGGCGATACCCGATGCGCCCGGCAGCCCGTCGTCAATGGCCAGATATCCCGGCAGCACCGCGTCCTCCGCACCGCTAAAGGTCACGCTCACCCTGCCGGCGATGCGGGTATCGCAGTCCTGCAGGTGCAGGATAAAGGGTATCCGGGGCATGGCCTGATGCAGATACAGGTCATGGGCATTAATGGTTCCCATGGGCACCCGGATTGCCCGGTCGCTGTCCGGAATGGTGCAGGGCAGGGCAACCAGCGTACCGCTGAACTTCACGTTTTCCCCGCCCGCGACGGCCCTGCCCGCCGCCAGCATCAGCAGGGCCATAAAAATAATCCGCTTATTCATCTGCACGGGCTCCGCTCCCTACTGATAAAAGGCGATCAGGGTGGCCCCGGCCGTAAAATCACCGGCCGCGAGCGGTCTGTCACCGTCCCTGACGGGCACGGCACTCAGGGCGGGAAGGGCCGTCAGGTCCACCCGTATTTGTGAACCCAGCACAAAAGGCTTTTCTGCCTGCCGGATTTCAATCGCCAGGTTGTCGGCAGAGGCCTTCACCGCAGCACTGTCCCAGGCCACGCGAGTCCCGTCGACCGAGAGATAGAGATTATCCGGACTCTCTCCGTCACAGGTAACGGTGTAATCGATCTTTCTGGCATAGTTAATCCCGTCCACTTTGTTAACCCCGACGTTGCCAAACGTCACCTCAATGGTCTGCCCGTTGTTGATGTGGCAGTCGGGTGCATTGACCAGCGTACCGTGAAACTTCATGTTCTCTGCCGCATGCACGGTAACGCTCATGGCCAGCATCAGAAGTGACTGACCGGTGCGAAATAAGACACGCTTCATCGTTAGTTCCTACTCCCAGTCCACAATCATGGTGGCACCCACGCTGAACTCGCCGGTTTCCAGGGTGGCGCCCGCTTTCTTCACCGGTACGGCCTGCAGCGCGGGCAGTTCTGGCCAGGCAAAAGTCACTGCCCTGCCCAGCGCCAGCTTTTCACCGTTGTGCTGAAGCTCAATGCCCAGTCCGCCGTGCCCGGCGTCCAGCGCAGCACCGTCATCAAAGCTCGCCGCCGTGCCCGCAATGCTCAGCTTCATCCTGTTACTGCTGGCCCCGGAACACTCAAGCGTGTAGCGGATGTCTTTCAGGTAGTTCTTACCATCCACCTTACTGATGTCCACTGCATTGCCGAAGTCAACGTCAATGGGCACATTGTTGTTTATGGTACAGGGGGGCGGGGTCAGGATGATGCCCTTAATGGTTACATTGACCGACCCGGAGATTTCGCTGCCGCCCAGCCGGACCAGGCCGGCCCCGGCCCCCCGGGCCGCGAGGAGGACAGCACCGGCCAGGCAGAGCGCTGCGGACTTTGTCAGGATTTCGCAGAGCTTACTCATAGCTGAACCTCATACTGACCACGCTGCGCCAGGGGCCTTCGCGCAGGGCTGCCCGGGTGCGTTGCGGATATAACCAGAAGGTCAGCTCGTCGCTGCCCGCCTGCAGCACCAGCGGCTCCCCCCGGTGATTGATGGCAACGGGGTGATGCGCGCCGTCCTCCAGTCTCAGTCCGAACCCCTGCGCACCGTCTGCCGCAATCAGCGCCGGATTGTCCGCGTCCTGCTCGCTGACGAAACTGATGCGGACCTCCGGCTGGTCAGATACCCGGACAACCTCACCTGTCTGCCGGCTCGCTTCCTCAATGCCGCTGCTGATGCAGTCCCGCAGGCGGAGATGAAAGGCCTTCCCGTGCGCCTGCGAGCCCGGATAGGACAGCTCTCCGCTGCTGATACTGCCCATCGCCAGCGCCTGCCAGCGCGAGGCGGTATCGATGTTACATGCACCCCGGGTCAGCTCTCCGTTCACGTACAGCACGCCACTGTCCCCGTCCGCCACATCCATGGCGGCGCTCAGCCCCGGCACCATCAGCACAACAGCAAGCCAGGCGGCGCGGCCGGAAAACTTCATCTGGTTCATTGTTTCTTCCTGTAACTGACCAGCCGGCGGCGCCGGCCTGACAAGGGCATCAGTGTTTAAAGTCTTCGTTCCCGGTAACCCGGCACTGCGCGCCCTGGCAACTGAAGGTCAGCACCCGCGTGCCACCGTAGTCATTAATGTAGGCAAGGGCTGGCGCGTTACCCAGACTGGCGGCGGAAACACCCAGGGACGCGTGGCCCTGTGGCTCAATCATCACCGGGTGAAAAGCTTTAGACCGTGCCGCGTCCGCATTTTTTGACCCGGCCGACACCAGGCTGATGTAGTAGGGTGTCGGGTTGCTGACCACGTAGCCGTCGCCCTGCCGCGACAGGGTCAGCTTATCCTGCCACGGCGTGGCCATCTGGGTGCGCGTAAGCTGAATATTTTTAGGCCGGTAAAACAGCTTTATCCGGGTCTGGAGCGCCAGCTGAAGCGTGTTCGGCTCTTTGCTTCTGGGCGGGATTTCACGCAGGTTGAAGTAGAATACCGACTCCCGGTCCTGCGGCAGCGTACCGGCTTCGGGCAGCGCCTTTATCTGAAGCTGTGTGGAAGCCCCCGCCTCCACGCGCTGCAGCGGCGGCACAACAACCAGCGGGGACGTGATTTTGCTGCCCTTTGTATCCTCCAGCCAGGCCTGGGCCAGGTAAGGAAGCGACGTGTTCTCGTTGCGTATGCTGACCGTAACGGACTTTTCCCCGCCCGGAAAAATCACCCGGGTGCGGTCCAGCGCCAGCGCGGCGCCGGCCTGCGGGATGCCGGCCAGGCTGGCCAGTATCCCGGCCGTCAGCGTCACTACCCGAAATGTATTCATGACTGTTTCCCCTGTATTTCAGTTTTTGTCTGCGTTGTGGTGCTGTTTCTGCGCTCACAGGGCAGGAACAGCGCCGGGACGTCCAGCACCGCCGGAAGCGTGACCGTGCACTGCGTTTTTCCGTCCCACTCTACGTCCATGCTTTCTGAAGGCTTCATCCCGGTCAGCCAGGTGTTGCCACTGTCACCCACCAGGCCCGTCTGCTGCCCCCGGGCATTTTTTACCGTGGCGCCGAAAGGCGCCATCTGTCCGTTTTTCAGGCCAATGACCACCATGGACTGCCTGCCTGACAGGACGTCGAAGTGGCGGTAGCCAATCGCGCCCTCCGTCAGGGTGGCCGCTGCAACGGAGCGGCCCGCACTCACGTCATCCGGCAGGTGGTCCATATCAATGCTTGCCTCATTATGGTAGTAGCTGCTGACGTCGCTGATGACCGCAACCCCCATAATATTCGTATCGGTGCTGCTGCCGTAGCCACGTACCGGCACGCCAGGCACGCCGTCCGTGCCGAGCATCAGCCGGGTACCGCCGGGCTGACCGGTACGGTGCAGGGCAGCCCCGCGCGCCGTGGCGGTGAGGCCGCCGCGCAGTGTCAGGTTACCTGACACGTAGCGACCCTCCTGCCAGCCCGCGCTGGCATCAAGCTCGGCACTGTCCCCCTGGTGCATGAAGGCTGCACTGCCTGTGGTGCCGGCCTGCCCGCCACCGGCACTCACCTGATAGCTATTGTGGTCGTCAAGCCTGCCGTAATAGCCTGCCGACTGCTGCAGCGTCCCGTTCATTACGTTACCCGACCAGGTCAGGGTGTTACTGTCTCCGATCGGGAGCGATACCGACAGATATCCGCCCCGGTCCCACGTGTTGCGGTACTGGTTACGATAGGCCGACAGCGACACGCTCACGTTTTTAAACGAACCCACGTCAAAATACTTCGATGCGGACAGGGAATACCGGAGGTCAGGCGGCGCGTCGTTCCAGTAAGTCTGCTGGCTGATATTGACGTTAGTGCTCAGCCCGGCGCTGCGAAACTGTTTGTTCAGGGATACGGTATACATCTGCTTGCTGCCCGCCGGCCTCACGCCCTGCTGCCCAAGGGCATCCAGATACGCACTCAGACTCATGTAGGTGCGTTGCGAAAAACGATAGCCGGCAAAGGTCACCTGGCTGTCAATGGCGTCAAAGGTCTTTGAGTAACTGAGTCTGTAGGAGTTACCGGTGGTGCTTTCCTGCCCGTGCAGGCTGGCCCGTGCAACGGCCACGTCGGCTGACATCGCACCAAACACCAGCAGGTCGCGGCCGACCCCACCCGACGCCGCCTGATAGCCGCTGCTGGTAAGGCTGCCCGCGTAAAGAGACCAGCCGTTGTTGATGCCCCAGGAAAACTCGCCAGCTGAAAACAGGGGACCGTTCACCCGGTGCCGCAGGTCGTCAGGCCGTCCCGCCGCCAGCCGCCAGCGCACCATGCCGGGTCGACTGAGATAGGGCACACTGGCCGTGCTGACCTGAAAGTGCCGGACCGTGCCGTCCTGCTCGTCCACCGTAACGTCAAGCGTGCCGTGTGTCGTGTCGCTGAGCGTCTGGATACGAAACGGGCCGGGGGCCACCTGACTCTCATAAATCACACGGCCCTGCTGGCTAATCGTGACTTTGGCATGCGTATGCGCCACGCCGGTCACCTCAGGTGCATAACCGCGCAGGTTCGGCGGCAGCTGCCTGTCGTCCGACATCAGCCTGACACCCGCAAAGCGCGGGCTGTCAAACAGGTCTGAACTGAGGTAGTCTTCTCCCACAACCAGCCGGGCCCCCAGACTCCGTACGGCACGGTAAAGGTAGTAGCGGCTCCACTGCCACTGCTGCCGGGTTTCCCCGCCACCATACTGGCTGCGGCTGGCCTGCCAGTCGGCCCGCAGGCGCCATGGTCCGGCGTTCATGCCCGCCGTGCCGTTTCCGCTCAGGCTGGTACCCGACCCGCCCTGTTCAAGCCCCTGAACCTTCATCAGGTTGAGGTTATAGTCAGACAGCACGCCGGGCACACCATCATCCCACCGGGATGGCGGGTCCCAGGTCGCACTGGTATATTCCAGGTAGGCCTGAGGAATGGTCACGAAGAGCGTGGAGGTGCTGATATCGCCCCTGACCGTCATTCCCCTGACCGCATCAGCGTTAATATCCAGACACTGTCCGTCACGCCGCCAGGTCAGACGGCGGGCAACGTCTTCCCGGAAACCAAACCGCTTTACCAGTCCGGGCGACAGGCAGGCCTCACTGGCCTCAGGCGCCCCGTCGGGCCGGGTAAACGTGATGTTCTCCTCCTGCAGGCTGCTGTCATTGACGCGGACAGCCAGGCTGTATTCGCCCGGCATGATATAGCCCGCACGGGAGAACCGGTTCAGATCGATGTTGCTTCTGTCCTTTACGTCCAGGACATCGGTATTAAAGTCCACGCTGTCATCCGCAGCGAGCGCCAGGTGACAGCCGGACACAAGAAACAGGCAATACGTGAGATAGCTGAGTCGCATATAGATAGCCCTTATCCGTCATATCAGAAGTAGCTGATCCCGAAATGAATGACGGCGTGGTATTCCCCCTTCACCAGCGGCCGGTGATTGCTTACGAGCTGCAGCGTAAAGGCCAGCGCCTGATCGCCCTGCACCAGCTGCATGCCCGGCAGCGGTTTACCCGGCACCGCACGGTGGCCGTCCGCGTCTGATATGCGCAGCGCGACCCCGCCAGCGGCTCCGTTTGCGGCAAAGTCCTCTCCATCAGAAACACCGTCGAAGGTGATGGAAAGCCCCTGCCAGTCGGGCAGTCGCCTGTCAAACCGCTGAAGCACACAGTCCCTGAGCCGGACGGTGAAGGGGACGGGCTGCCCGGCACCGTCACGGGCAATAATTCCGACCGGCGTTGCCCCCATCCGTATCGTCTGCTCCTGGCTGCCTGGATCAATGGTGCAGGGCGTATCAAGAATCCGGCCCTCAACGATGACGCGGGCCCGGTCGGACGGATCGCCTGCCACGGCGTCGCGGGCAAACAGGCAGCCCAGTAAAAGGCTGCAGAGCAGTGAACTGAGGATGGTTGCCTTACTAAACACGGGAGTATTCCGCCTTAAAAGGGGGAATACTCCCCCTGCAGAAAGTTACTGGTAGGTAAAGGTCACGTTGGAAACGGCAGAGAAATCACCGGGAGTGACAGACGCGCCATCACCTTTCAGCTGAGCGGCAAACGTAAGGGTGTTACTCCCCTCAGTCAGATTTTGCTTCGAGGTTGCCTGGCCGAGCGTAACAGGCTTGCCCTCGGCCAGGATCTGAATACCGGCACCTGAGGCCTGGCCGCTGCCCAGGGAGAGCAGGCTATCATTCTGCGCATCGGATGCGCCGCCGAAGGTCACGTCAACGGTGGTACCTGCCGGGCAGTCGGCCAGGTCGAAGTGGAACGGCTCGGCGGCCGAAGTGCCGCCGTCTTTTAAGACGTGAGCGGCAATGCTGCCCATCTTGACGTGCTGGTCACGTGACGCATTAGGAATTGAGCAGGGTGCGTTAGTGATGGTGCCGTCAAAATAGACGTGGGTGTTATCCGTGCCTGTAGCCATAACCGAACCGGCCATAACGGTCAGTCCCATACCCAGCGCCAGTGCAATAGTATTCAGTTTCATCTTGAAAGACTCCATTAATTATTAATATAAGCGCATCAGGAAATGCGTTTTCTGAACAGGCTGAAGCACAGCCATATTTATCAGCATGCATTGATACTGATAAATATAACTCCGCTATCCACCTTTTCTTCGTTGCCGGATGCGTCAGTCAGCGTCGGCGTAAATTTCTATCAGGCAGTCAAGTTCTGTCACAAATTCCCGCAGCGGAATGAAATAATCACTTTTATCGTCATTCCTCTCCAGGCAGGCCCCAATTACTTTTCGTACATACACGATTTCATTCATTCCCATTTCAGCGCGAAATAGGGTATTAAGGAATACCAAAACATCGGCGACTTCAGTAAACCCGTAGTCTCTGATTCTTTCCCGCACGACTGCCCGGGTCAGGCAGTCAGGGGTAGAGTTTTT
>Ga0308166_1001807_pt1 | contig 21401 bp, 19 predicted proteins | sample PhyCR2_2_FD_202137 | JGI IMG/M metagenome (GOLD analysis project Ga0308166, IMG submission 202137) | Phyllosphere microbial communities from UC Gill Tract Community Farm, Albany, California, United States - DLSLCC.R2 | ecosystem: Host-associated > Plants > Phyllosphere > Unclassified | place... | reverse complement strand
GAGGGACTTGTGCGGATGCGGGGGACCTGAGGGGGCCGGGGGATGCGGGGGACCTGAGGCGACGTGGGGGACGGGGAGAACGTGGGGTGCGCGGGGAACGCCGTCCGCGAGAGGGCGGGTCAGGGTCGTGGGGGACGCGGGAGACGCGGGTCCGCGAGAAGGCGCGTCAGGGTCGGTAGCCGCGCGGGGTGCCCTGCGTGCTGTCGCGCTCGAGCAGATGGTGCGAGAGGGTGAGCGCCCGCGGCGGCGTCGTGCGGTCATCCATGCGCGACTCGAGCAGCGTGAGCGCCGCGTCGGCGAAAGCGCGTCGGTCGAAGGCGATCGTCGTGAGCGACGGCGACGTGTGCCGCGAGAACTCGACATCGTCGAAGCCCGTCACGATCACGTCGCCTGGCACGCTGACACCGTGGTCATGCAGGGCGTGCAATGCGCCGAGGGCCAGCGAGTCGGTGAAGGCGACGATCGCATCGAACGCCACTCCTCGCCGGAACAGCGTCTCGACGCCATCCGCACCACCGGTCATCGACCATGGCATCGGATTGATCTCGAGCGCTGCGTCGCGCGGGATCCCGGCCTCGCGCAGAGCATCGTGCACGCCCTCGAGCCGCAGGCGGCTGGTCGCGGTCGCGACCGATGCGTCGTCATCGGCGCCGACGACGGCGATGCGCGTCGCGCCTCGGGAGAGCACGTGCCGTGTGACGTCGGCCGCCGCACGTCGGCTGTCGATGCGGACATGGTCCGCCCTGTTCTGCTCCACTTCGCCGAGCACGACGAGGGGAGGCAGGCGGTCGGAGTACTTCAGGACGCTGTCTTCGAGGCGGATGGGATTCAGGATCAGCCCGTCGACCAGGTGAGCGCGCGCCCGGGAGACGAGTTCCCGCTCGCGATCGGGGTCGGTCGCCGTCTCCTCGATCTGCACCGCGAGGCCGCGATCGTGCGCAGCGTCGACGAGGCGGTGCATCAGCTCGGCGGAGAACGCCGTGGCGAGGTCGGGAAGGGCGACGGCGATGATTCCGGAGCGGCCCTTGCGGAGCCCGCGGGCGTTGAGGTTCGGCACGAAGTCGAGCTGCGTCATCGCCGCTTCGACCCTGAGCCTGGTCGCCTCGCGCACGGCGACCGTGCCGGTGACGACGTTCGAGACGGTCTTCGGCGAGACGCCCGCGAGTGCGGCGACGTCTTTCATCGTCGCGCGCGGCGGCATCATCGCTGTCATGCGGTCAGCCTATCCATGACGACCTGCATCGACGGCAGCGGAAGGATGCACGCCGATGCGCTGGCTACTATGGCCCGATGACCATCGAACGCAACTGGGCCGGCAACCTCGCCTACCGTGCATCCGCCGTCGAGCACCCGAGCTCGATCGACGAGCTGCGGGCGCTGCTCGCCCGGGGCGGGGCCGTGCGCATCCTCGGGTCGCGGCACTGCTTCAACGACATCGCCGATACCGACGGGGTGCTCATCGCGCTCGACCGGCTGCCCACGGTGTTCGAGGTGAACGAGGCGCGCGACGGCGTGCGGGTCTCGGGCGGGCTCCGCTACGGCGACCTCGCTCCCCTGCTCGATGCCGAGGGCCTCGCGCTCGCGAACCTCGCCTCGCTGCCGCACATCTCGATCGCGGGCGCGGTCGCGACCGGAACGCACGGCTCCGGCGATGCCACCGGCTCACTGGCCTCCGCCGTGCGCGAGCTGACGATCATCACTCCGGCGGGGGAGACCCGCACGCTCGCACGCGGAGACGACGACTTCGACGGTGCGGTCGTCAGTCTCGGGGCGCTCGGCGCGGTGGTCGATGTGACGCTCGACGTCGAGCCCGCCTACGAGGTCGCCCAGCATGTGTTCGAGCATCCGTCGTGGGACGCGATCCTCGCCGACTTCGATGAGGTCACGAGCATCGGAACGAGCGTCAGCATCTTCTCGCGGTGGGAGCACACCGACTTCGCCGACCAGATCTGGGTCAAGCAGCGTCAACCCGAGGCGCGCGAGAACTCCCGTGCCGACCTCTTCGCCCGACTCGGGGCGGAGGCGGCGACCGCGAAGCGGCATCCGATCATCGGCGTCGATCCGGTGGCCTGCACCGAGCAGCTCGGCGAGCCGGGGCCCTGGTTCGAGCGGCTCGCGCACTTCAAGCTCGAGTTCACTCCGTCGGCCGGCGCCGAGATCCAGACTGAGTACCTGGTGCCCCGCGCCGACGCGGTCGCCGCCATCCAGGCGGTGCGCACGCTCGCCGGCCAGATCGCGCCGCTGCTGCTCGTGAACGAGATCCGCACGGTCGCGGCGGACGACCTGTGGCTGAGCTCGTCGCAGGGCACGGATGCCGTCGGCATCCACTTCACCTGGAAGCCCGACGAGGCGGCGGTGCGCGAGTTCCTGCCGACGCTCGAGGCGCTGCTGCCGGCCACCGCCCGCCCGCACTGGGGCAAGGTCTTCACGCTCGACGCCGCGGAGGTGCGCTCGCGCTACCCGCAGTGGGATGACTTCGCAGCCCTTGCGGCGCGATTCGACCCCGAGCGCCGGCTCGTGAACCCGTACCTGGAGCGCCTCGGGCTGTAGCGACGGGGGGCGCGCACGCGATCCATTGCACCATCACGGTTGTTCTCGGTAACATTCTCCGAGGCTCGGCCGACGGAGGTGTGCATGGCGAACGTCGGTTCCGACAAGCCCAACATCCGCCAGGTCGCGACCATCGCGGGCGTCTCGCACATGACGGTCTCGCGGGTTCTCAACGATCACCCGAACATCAAGCCCGACACGAAGCGCCGCGTGCTCGAGGCCATCGAGGAGCTGGACTACCGTCCGAACCTCGTCGCCAGAGCACTCGCCACCCAGCGCACCCGGCGCATCGGCGTGATCGTCGAGAGTGCGGTCGCGCATGGGCCGACGAGCATCCTGCGGGCCGTGGAGCTCTCGGCGCGTGCCACCGGATACTCCGTCACACCGATCGCGCTGCACGAGGGAGACCCGCTGTCTCCTCAGGAGGCGGTCGATAACCTCGTCACCCAAGGGGTGGACGCGCTCTGCGTGATCGCTCCCCGATCGTCGTCGGTAGCGGCTCTGCGGCGCATCGCCATCACCGTGCCGATGCTGGTCGTCAAGGCCGACGCCGACCCGACATTCCTCACCGTGTCGATCGACCAGCACGCGGGCACGACGTCGGTGGTCGACCACCTCGTCGCGCTCGGGCACCGCGACATCCTGCACCTCTCCGGCCCGCTGGACTGGCTCGACGCGAGGGCGCGCGAGCGCGCCTTCCATTCCAGGGCCAAGTCGTGGGGCATCCGCGAACGGCCGATCGTCGTCGGCGACTGGTCGGCGGACTTCGCCTACGACTTCGCGAAGGGTCTCACGCGGCTGCCGGACTACACCGCGATCTTCGCGGCCAACGACGACATGGCGATGGGGCTGATCCACGGCCTGCACGACCGTGGCTTCGAGGTGCCGAAGGACCTGAGCGTCGTCGGATTCGACGACATCCCGCTCGCGCGCCATTTCATCCCGCCGCTCACGACGGTACGGCAGGACTTCGGAGCGCTGGGCGTCGCCGTGGTCGAGATGCTCCGCGCCGCGATCGAGGGCCGTGACATCCCCACGCTCACCCGGATCCCGACCGAGCTCGTTGCCCGCGCATCCTCAGCCGCGCCCCGGGAGGTGCGATGACGCCCGACCGTGGCCCCGAGCCGGTCGTGCGGCTCGAGGGCATCACGGTCGAGTTCCCCGGCGTGCGTGCGCTCGACGGCGTCGACTTCCGCCTGCTCCCTGGCGAGGTGCATGCCGTCATGGGCGAGAATGCCGCAGGCAAATCGACCCTCGTCGCGGTGATCACCGGCACGCTCGCGCCGACGGAAGGCGCGGTGCTCGTCGACGACGAGCACCGCCGGTTCTCGGGAGTGGCCGAGAGCCGCGCGGCGGGAATCGCGACGGTGTTCCAGGAGACCCAGTTGAGTCCGAACCTCAGTGTCGCGGAGAACGTGATGCTCGGGCGGGAGCGCCGGGGACGGTTCGGCATCGACTGGCGGCGGACGAGGGCTGACGCCGCCGAAGCCCTGGCCAGGCTGGGGCTCGACGATCTCGACCCGAAGACGCCGCTGTCGCTGCTCACGCCGGCGCAGAAGCAGCTGGTCGCCCTGGCGCGCGCGGTCGTCGACGAGCCGAGGGTGCTCATCCTCGACGAACCCACCTCGAGCCTCGACGTCGCCGAGGTCGCGACCCTGATGCGGGTCATCCGCGGACTGCGGCAGCGGGGGGTCGCGATCCTGTTCATCTCGCACTTCCTCGAGCAGGCGTTCGCGATCAGCGACCGCATGACCGTCCTCCGCAACGGCCGGCGCGTCGGCGAGTACGCGACGCGAGATCTCGACCGCGCCGACCTGATCTCGAAGATGCTCGGCAAGGACATCGACAGCCTCCGAGCGCTCGGCTCGGAGCGCAAGGCCCACCACTACGCGTACGACGGGGAGCCGGCGATGCAGGCGGCCGGTGTCGGTCGACGCGGCGAGCTCGAGCGGATGGACGTCGAGATCCAGAGGGGAGAGATCGTGGGGCTCGCGGGGCTGCGCGGCTCCGGTCGCACCGAGCTCGCCTCACTGCTCAGCGGCTCGGTGCGCGCCGACAGCGGAGAGCTCTGGGTCGATGGCGAACGCGTGCAGCTGCGAAGCCCGTCGGCAGCACTGCGGCACCGGATCGCCCTCTCGGCCGAGAACCGCGGCACGCAGGGCATCATCGGCGAGCTCACGGCGCGCGAGAACATCATCCTGTCGCTGCAGGCGCTGCGCGGATGGACCCGTCCGCTTTCGCACGCCGAGTCGCAGGGGCTGGTCGAGGCCTATGTCGAGGCGCTGCATCTCGACCCCGCTGACCTGGATCGTCCCGTCGGCCTTCTGTCGGGGGGAACACAGCAGAAGGTGCTTCTCGCTCGGGCGCTCGCCGTACGGCCGCATGTGCTGATCCTCGATGAGCCCACCCGAGGGATCGACATCGCGGCGAAGGTCGACGTGCAGCGCCGGATCAGTCAGCTCGCGGGAGAGGGCGTGGCTGTCGTCTTCATCTCGTCCGAGCTCGAAGAGGTGGTGCGGCTGAGCGATCGCATCGTCGTCCTGAAGGACCGCGAGAAGATCGGCGAGCTGAGCAACGGGCCGGGCGTGACGGTCGACACGGTGGTCGAGATGATCGCCGCGGAGTTGAGCCACAGCGCCGAGCTGTGATCGGTAACAAGATCGCCCGGCGGTGATTTCGCCGAATATCTCGCAAACTCTTGTGTTCCAGAAATTGTTCCCGGTAACATCACCGCAGGACATGCGATGCCGCTGTCCTGCAATCACGACAGGACCATGACTGGTCCGCCACCGCCGGAGTGACCACCGGCATCTCAAAGAGGAGAAGAAATGTCCGCGAAGAAGCGCATCCGCGTCGCGTTCGGCCTGGCAGCAGTCGGCGCACTCACCATCGGCCTCGCGGCCTGCTCGACCGGAGACTCGGGCGACGGCGGCGGCGGCTCAGACGACGTCACCACCGTCGGGTTCGTGGCCGTCGGGCCCGAGGGCGCGTGGCGTGAGGCCAACGAGCAGAACATCCAGGACACTTTCACGGAGGAAGCCGGATACGACCTCAAGTACGCCCCCGCCACCAACCTCGACCAGAAGTCGCAGATCGACGCGTTCACGTCCTTCGTCGACGAGGGCGTCGACGTGATCCTGCTCTCGGCGACCGAGGCATCGGGCTGGGAGGACTCGCTGAAGCGCGCGCAGGAGGCGGAGATCCCCGTGATCCTGCTCGACCGCGGCATCGAGCCCGACGACGACAGCCTGTACGTGACCCGCATCGCCCCCGACAACGTCGAGGTCGCGAAGGAGGTCGGCACCTGGGCTGCCGCGACGTTCCCCGAGGGTGGCAACTACGTCGTGCTCGAAGGTCCCGCCGGAGTCGGCGTCGTGAACGAGCGCAACACCGGTTTCGACGAGGGCCTCGGCGACTCGTCGCTCACGAAGCTCGACGCGCAGACCGCGAACTGGTCGGCTGAAGAGGGCAAGAGCGTCTTCGAGACCATGCTCAAGGCCTCGGGCAATGACATCCAGCTCGTGTTCGCACAGAACGACGAGATGGGTCTCGGTGCCGCGCAGGCCGCCGAGGAAGCAGGGCTCGTGGTCGGCGAGGATGTCAAGATCGCCACGATCGACGGCACCAAGAACGCCATGCAGGCGCTCGCCGACGGCCAGCTCAGCTACGTGCACGAGTACAACCCGCTGTTCGGCGAGACCGCTCTCGAGGTCGTCGAGAAGGCGCTCGCCGGCGAAGACGTCGACTCGTACATCGTCGTCCCGAGCGAAGCGTTCGACTCCGCCGAGGCGGCGCAGGCCGTGCTCGCCGACCGCAAGTACTGAACCCGACGCCGGAGCGATCAGGCGCTGAGCCCGGGTGGCGCAGCAGGACTGCACCACCCGGGCTCTTCCGGAGGGAGAGACACCGATGAACCACCAACAGCCCATCGTCGAGATGCGCGGGATCTCGATCGAGTTCCCCGGGGTGAAAGCCCTCGACGGGGTCGATTTCCGTCTCTTCCCGGGCGAGGTCCACGCGCTCATGGGAGAGAACGGCGCAGGAAAATCGACTCTCATCAAGGCGCTGACCGGCGTCTATCCGATCGATTCCGGATCGATCGTCGTCACGGGCGCCGAGCGCAGCTTCGCCGGTGCCGGAGATGCGCAGGATGCCGGGATCTCGACGGTGTACCAGGAGGTCAACCTCGCCCCGAACCTCTCGATCGGCGAGAACGTCATGCTCGGGCACGAACGGAGGGGCGTGTTCGGCATCGACTGGAAGGCCACTCATCGTGCCGCGACCGAGGCCCTCGACCGTCTCGGACTCGGCCACCTCGATACGCGCAGGCCGCTGTCGACGCTCTCGATCGCTCTGCAGCAGCTCGTGGCGATCAGCCGGGCGATGGCGATCAAGGCCAAGGTGCTCATCCTCGACGAGCCGACGTCGAGCCTCGACGCCGCCGAGGTCGAGGGTCTCTTCACGGTCATCCGCTCGCTGCGCGATCAGGGCGTCGCCATCCTCTTCGTCTCGCACTTCCTCGACCAGGTCTATGCGATCAGCGACCGGCTGACGGTGCTGCGCAACGGGCGGTACCAGGGCGAGTACCTCACCCGCGACCTCGACAGGCACGCTCTGATCTCGACCATGATCGGCAAGGACCTCGACGCATTGAAGTCGCTGGGCGGCAACCGTCGCAGGGCGCCCCGAGACGTCGACGAGGCGCCCCTGCTCTCGGCATCCGGAATCGCCAGGCGAGGGGCGGTCGAATCCACCGACCTCGACATCCGTCCGGGCGAGGTGGTCGGCTTCGCGGGCCTTCTGGGCTCGGGTCGCACCGAGCTCGCGCGACTGCTCTATGGGGCCGATCGCGCCGACGAGGGCGCGATCGAGCTGCACGGGCGACGTGTCGAGCTGCGTTCTCCCGCCGATGCGCTGCCGCGGCGCATCGCCTTCTCGACGGAGAATCGACGCGACGAGGGGATCATCGCAGACCTGACCGTGCGCGAGAACATCATCCTCGCCGTCCAGGCCGAGCGCGGCTGGGCGCGGCCGATGAGCCGCAAAGAGCAGGATGCTCTCGTCGACCGCTACATCGCGCAGTTCAACGTCCGCCCGGCCGACCCCGATCGGATGATCAAGAACCTGTCCGGCGGCAACCAGCAGAAGGTGCTGCTCGGACGGTGGCTCGCCACGCAGCCCGAGCTGCTGATCCTCGACGAGCCCACGCGCGGCATCGACGTGGGAGCGAAGGCCGAGATCCAGGAGGCCGTGGCCGAGCTCGCAGAAGAGGGCGTCGCCGTGGTGTTCATCTCGTCCGAACTCGAAGAGGTCGTCCGGCTCTCGGAACGGATCGTCGTGCTGAAGGACCACCGCAAGATCGGCGAGATCCAGAACGGACCCGACGTCACCGCCCAGGTGATCGTCGATGTGATCGCCGCACACGGCGTCGATGCCGCGGCGGACACGCTCGACGACGCCGACGGCGCACTGCCGGATACGATCGGCCACACGACTGACAAGGAGGCAGCGCGATGACCGCGGCAGCCGGCACCACCCTCTGGCGGGACCTGATCCACAAGCCGTTCTTCTGGGGCATCGTCGCGATCCTCGCGCTGCTCGCGCTGAACGTCATCAAGGACCCGACGTACCTCGCGCTCTCGATCAACCCGAACAACGGCAACCTGGTCGGCAACCTCATCGACATCCTGCGCCAGGCGGCGCCGATCATGATGATCGCCATCGGGATGTCGCTCGTCATCGCCACCGGCGGCATCGACCTCTCGGTCGGTTCGCTGATGGCCGTGGCCGGAGCGGTGTCGATGGAGTTCCTCAGCGCCGCCGGCGACTCGTTCGGGGCTGCGCTCGGCGCGGTCGGGCTCGCGCTCGTGATCACCGGCATACTCGGGGCGGTCAACGGCATCCTCGTCGCCTACGTCGGTCTGCAGCCCTTCATCGCGACGCTCGTGCTCATGCTCGCCGGCCGAGGCATCGCCAAGGTGATCACGGGCGGACAGAACACTACGGCGTCCAACGACGCCTTCCGGTGGATCGCGAACGGCTTCGTGATCGGCATCCCCGTGGTGTTCATCCTCGCCGTGCTGATCGTGATCGCCGTCGGCTGGGTCGTCAGGCGCAGCGCGCTGGGTCTCATGATCGAGGCGATCGGCATCAACCCCCGGGCCAGCCGCATGGCGGGCATCAAGCCGAAGGGGCTGCTGCTCACGGCGTACATCATGAGCGGCATCCTCGCCGGGATCGCGGGCATCATGTCGGTCGGCAGCGTCATGACCGTCGACATCTCACGCACCGGATACCAGCTCGAGCTCGATGCGATCCTCGCGGTCGTGATCGGCGGGGCATCGCTCGCGGGCGGCAAGTTCTCGCTCAGCGGCGCGTTCGTCGGTGCTCTGCTCATCGCGACACTCGACAAGACCGTGCTGTATCTCGGCGTCTCGTCGTCGGCGACGCCGGCGTTCAAGGCCATCGTGATCGTGGTGCTGTGCCTGCTGCAGTCGCAGCGCGTGCGCAGCTGGTTCCGCTCGCGTCGTAAGACCCGACCGGTCGAACAGATCGTCTCGAAGGAAGAGGTGTCCGCATGAGCGTCATGACCGCCGCCCCGGCCCCGCACGCGACAGAGACCCTCGTCGACCGCGGGCGACGCATGATCACGGCGAACCCGTCGGTGCTGCCGACCATCGCCTCGGTCGTCATCTTCGTCGGCATGGTGATCTTCGGCGAGGTGGCTTACGGCCGCATCCTGCAGTTCAACACCGTGTCGAACCTGCTCATCAACAACGCACACCTCATCGTTCTCGCGGTCGCGCTGACCTTCGTGATCCTCACCGGCGGCATCGACCTGTCGGTGGGGTCGATCATCGCCGTCTCGTCGGTCGCCGGGGTGATGCTCTCGAACGAAGGCTGGAACGCCTTCGCCGTGATCGTCGCGATGATCGGCATCGGCGTGCTCTTCGGCATCGTCTCGGGCGTGCTGATCCGGTATTTCAACGTGCAGCCGTTCATCGCGACGTTGGCGATGATGTTCCTCGGGCGAGGTCTCGCCTCACTGCTCAGCACCAAGCCCGAGCGTCTGGGCGAGGAGTCCCCGATCCGCTGGATCGGCACGCAGCTGAAGATCATCGACGGGCCCAAGGTCAACGACCTCGTGATCACTCCCGCGGTGCTGGTCGCGGTCATCGTCGTGGCCGCCGCGTTCTTCGTGCTGCACCGCACCCGCACCGGTCGCACCGTCTACGCGATCGGCGGCTCCGAGAGCTCGGCGCTGCTGATGGGCCTGCCCGTGCACCGCACGAAGGTGCTCGTCTACGTGATCAGCGGCGGCCTCGCCGGTCTCGCCGCGGTGCTGTACACCGCGCGACTCGGCACCGCGCAGAACATCACCGGCATCGGATGGGAGCTCGACGCGATCGCGGCGGCAGTCATCGGCGGCACGGTGCTGACCGGCGCCTACGGCTATGTGCTCGGGTCGGTGGTCGGTGCGCTGGTGCTCGGCCTGATGAACGTGCTCATCACGCGAGACGGCGGCATCCCGCCCGAGATGACGACGATCATCACCGGCGGCATCCTGCTCGTGTTCGTGCTGCTGCAGCGTGCCGTGACGCGCAAACGGGAGTAGCTTCCGTTCCGCTCGCCTGAATGGCCCCATCTCTCGTCGAGGTGGGGCCATTTGCGTGTCTGGTGCACACCTCGCTGCCCCATATCGGAACACCGGTATACGCGACGTGGAGCAACGATACGTCCTCATATAAGGACGTATCGTTGTCGTTCGTGACCTGGGGGCGTGATGACAGATGTGGAGACCAACGAGCTGCGAGCTTTCGCGAAGAAGGCTGCCGCTCTGCGGGGTGACTTCGGTTCGGCGGTGGTCGCGCAGTCATCGGGCCTCGGGGTCGGTTCGATCACCGCAGCGGTGGCTCGTTTCGGTGACGTCTGGACGACGTCGCTGGGGCGTCGTCTCGCGGATGTCGACATGCTGGCCGAGAACCTGCGCCAGACGGCTGAGGTGTTCGACCGGGGCGATGACGCGTCGCGCAGCGAACTCGACCAGATGATCTGGGCCGAGAGCGACTACTGATGCCCGAACTCGGGATGACGACGGATCCGGTCGCGCTGGTGCCGGGCTCGTACGCCGCCGCGCATACGGTGGCGTCCGCGTGGCGGTCGCGGTCCGAGGCAGCCACGGCGCTTCGCGACGGGTTGCGTCGCCTCGAGGTCGATGCCGCGTGGACCGGGTACCCGTACGGCAAGTACCTCGAACGGGCGGACTACGTGCGGTCATCGTGGGAGAAAACCGGCGAGCAGCTGATGAGCGGGGCGGCCGCGCTCTCGGCCTACGGCGACGCTCTGCGGTGGGCGCAGGACGAAGCCGCGCACGCGATCGACCTGTGGGAGCAGGCCGAAGCAGCGACGATCACGTCGCGCGCGGCGCACCGGGTGAAGGTGCGTGAGCTGGAGCGCGACCTGCACCTTCGACACGTCGACCTCGACGTCCCGTTCATCGATGGCGGGGCGGACCTGCGCGCACAGGCGGTCGACGTGCTGACGAACGCGCGCAGTGTGCTGGATCGCTACGCCGTCGACGCCGCCAACGCCATCCACGACGCGGCGGATGCCGCGCCCCTGCAGACACCGAAGCAAGCGGACAGCGCGAAGAACTGGGCGGTCGCCGGAGCGATCGGCACGGTCATGTTCGAGACCGCCGTGCTCAACCCGGCCATCGAGCAGCTGAACTTCATCGCCTCGATGGGCACCGCGCTGATCAACCACCCCGACATCCTTCTGGAACTCCTCGGCGGAGTCGCGCTCGTCGTCGGGGGCGGCGCGATGATCGGTGGCGGAGGTGCACTCGCACTCACCGGAGTCGGTGCAGCCCCCGGTGGCGGCCTCGCCTGGGCCGGCGCGGGCGTCGCGGGCGCAGGCCTCGCCGCTGCCGGGCACGCCGGAACCCGATGGATGAACGAGGCGACCGGCGACGACGCGGTCTCCGTCGCTCAGCGCCCGCCGCCGCACCCCGTGCATGGTGGCCGTGACGTCCTCGGCCAGTACAACGGCGATGGGCAGCGCCCCTGGGTCGATACCGAGAAGATCGGACTCGAGCGTGTCGCGAAAGAGACTGGCGCTGACGTGATCAGCACCAAGGTCCGTGCAACCATCGAGGGATATCACTACAAGCCCGGTGCAACCTCAGATCAGCCCAGGTACTACGACGGCTTCTACAAGAATCCCGACGGGACGTACACAGGCATCGAGGTCAAGGGTGGCGCGGGAAGCCGCGGCGCAGCCCAGGAGGGATTCGACGGCACGGTGAGTCCCGAACGTCCCGCCACTGCCACCCTTAACGGCGAGAAGATCCAGATCACCAAGGTTCTGTTGAAAGAAGTGAAATGACGAAACCAACGCACATCAGCCAGATGAACGGCTCTTCCCGCGGCGCACTCATGGACGATCTTCGCCCCTACTCGGAGCAGATCCGTTACGCGCTGAACCAGATGGATGGTTCGTCGTTCTGGGCGTGGAGCCTGTGGCGCGCACCGGATGGTGCGGACCTGCTGAAGAGCATCCCGTTCAGCGAGGAGTACATGCAGTGCGCGGGAACAGCAGAAGCTCTTACGATCGAGGTTCGTCATGTGGATCCCGACGGGACCGCGCATCAGTACACAATCGGCAAGCCCAGCGGTGACCGCACAGGGGAGCCGACCGAGGTGATCCACTGGGACGAGGGCCGGCACTCGACCGCCGTCTACCCGCACGAGGTGTTCACCGCCGATGAGGCGGCGGTCGTCTTCTACACGTACTTCCTCACCGACAAGGTGTCCCAGCCCTACACGCTCCGCGAGCTCGACATGAGCTGGCCGACACCTGAATCCGACGAGAGCGCCAGCTGATGCGCATCCGTGTCGATCACGAGCCCCTCGCCCAGTCGATCGCGACGCTGACCGACACTGCGCAACAGATCCGCGACACTCTCGACGCACTCGATGCTGAAGTCTCCGCGCTCACCGACCACTGGACCGGTCACGCTCAACACGCCTACACGCGCGCTCAGCAGGAGTGGACAGCGTGCGCCGACGGTATGCAGACCGCTCTCACCTGCGCGGCAACCGCTGCCGCCCGCGCGCAAGCGCGCACTCGCGAGGCCGAAGCGCACGTCGCCGGCCTCTGGAGCTGAATCTCGGCGAATGGGGAGTCACAGCCTGATTCGTCACACCGCCGTGACCCAGACCCGCACGGCCGACGAACTGCACTGATCACCCACAGTGCCAAGGAGAAAGCGAATGACGAAGCCAACACACATCGATCAGATGAACGGCCGCACCCGGGGTGCTCTCCTCGATGATCTCCGCCCCTACCCGGAGGAGATCCGATTCATCCTGCACCGAATGAATGGTTCGTCGTTCTGGGCGTGGAGCCTGTGGCGTGCCCCGGAAGGTGCGGACCTGCTGAAGAGCATCCCGTTCAGCGAGGAGTACATGCAGTGCGCCGGCACTGCCGAAGCCCTCACTATCGAGGTTCGTCGCCTCGACCCCGATGGCACCGCGCACCAGTACACGATCGGCAAGCCCGGTGGCGACCGCACAGGGGAGCCGACCGAGGTGAGCCACTGGGACGAGGGCCGGCACTCGATCACCGTCTACCCGCATGAGGTGTTCACCGCCGATGAGGCGGCGGTCGTCTTCTCCACCTACTTCCTCACCGACGACGTGTCTCAGCCGTACGAGCTCCGCGAACTCGACATGAGCGGGGGCTGACGCGTCACACGGTCGGGATCCAGACCCGCATGGTCGACGGACCGCGCCGAGCCCAGTCGTGGTAGGCGATCAGAGCGGAGTCGACCGTCTCGCCGGTCGAGCGATGCCGCACCGGCAGCACCACATGTCCGTCGCGCTCGACGGGCGCTCCGGCCACGATCGCGTCGCCGACATCGGCTCCGAGATCGATCGACTCGAGCGCCAGGACCTCGGGGCCCCGCTCGATCACGACGCTGCCGCGCACGGCGTCGACCATCGGATGCGGCGACGTGGCGCGCGCCACGATCGGCAGGTTCAGCTCGACGACGTCGCCGGCGCGGAATGCGCGAGCGACCTCGACGGCACCCGCAGGTGCGGGCGACTCCGTGACCTCGCCCCCGCTGTGCACACGCACTGTCGCGCCCTCGGCCCACGACGGTACCCGTAGCGTCAGCGTGAACTCGGCATCCTCCGTGATCGTGACCCGCACATCGCCGTCGGCCGGATACCCCGTCGACACCTCGAACGCGACGACCCGCCCGTCGGGCAGGGTCGCGCGCACGGTCGATGGCGCGTACTGGTGCAGCTGCACGCCGTCATCATCCGCGGTGGCGACATACGCGGCGAGGCTCGCGAACGTGCGCGCCACATTCGGCGGGCAGCACGACACCTCGAACCAGGGCGCGCGCAGTGACGACGAGGCACGCGGCGACGTGGCATCCGGATCCGCCGGAGTCCCCGGCGTGCGCTGATGCAGGGTGTTGGCGTAGAAGAACGAGCGCCCGTCGTCGCCGGGTGACGTCGCGACGACGTTGAACAGGGTCCGCTCGATCAGGTCGGCGTACTGCGTCTCACCGGTCGCGAGCAGCAGCCGCCACGAGAACATGATCGAGCCGATCCCGGCGCAGGTCTCGGAGTAGGCGCGATCCGGCGGCAGCTCCCAGTCGTCGCCGAACGCCTCGTCCTGATGGTGCGACCCCTGGCCACCTGTGACATAGGTACGGCGCTCGACTGTGCGATCCCACTGCGCGCGCAGGGAGCCGAGCAGCGACTCGTCCGACAGCTCGGCCGCGACGTCCGCCGCGGCGGAGGAGAGGTAGTTGGCCCGCACGGAGTGCCCGCGCAGCGCCTCGGCGTCTCGCACCGACACGTCGTCCTGGAAGTAGCTGCGACCCCATTCGATCTCACCGAGCGACCCGCGGCCGTGCCGCTCGACGAACAGAGCTGCCTGGTCGATGTACCGCTGTTCGCCGAGTGCTCGGCCCAACTCCGCGAGGCCGACCTCGACCTCGGCGTGCCCGCAGATCGCGTCGCGTCCGTCGCGGCCGAACTCGTGGCAGACGAGATCGGCGGCACGGCGGGCGATGTCGATCAGCCCGTCGTCGGCATCCGGCCTCGTGCGCACCCGGGCGACGGCCGCCTGGAACAGGTGCCCGAGGCAGTAGAGCTCGTGCCCCCACTGCAGCGCCGACCAGCGCTCGCCCTGACCGTCGCGACCGAACATCGTGTTGAGGTAGCCGTCGGGTTCCTGCGCGGCGGCGACCCGGTCGACCACGCGGCGGAAGCGCCGCTCGAGGTCACCGTCGGGCGCGGCATCCGTCCGTCCGATCTCCCACGCCAGAGCCTCGAGGTACTTGTAGATCTCGGAGTCGGCGAACTCGCGCCCGCGGCGCCCGTCCGGCAGCATGCCGGCCGCGGCGAGATCGAAGTTCGGCAGCCAGCCCTCCGATTCGAGTCGCGACTCGATGTGGGTGAGTGTGGCCGAGCCGTTGACGTCCTGGCGGTCGCCCCAGAATCCTCCGGTGATGTGCACCTCGCCGAGGCCGAGGGGGCGCAGTCGTCCGCGCGTGGGAACCACGGGAGCTGCAGGTGCGGTGGTGTCGAACATGGTCATCCCTTGAAAGCGCCGGACATGAAGCCGCGCACGTAGTGTCGTTGCAGGATCAGGAAGAGCAGGATGCAGGGGAGCGCCAGCACGACGACGCCCGCTTCGGTGGCGCCGTAGTCGACGACGCCCTGCACCTGCCCACGGAGGTTGGCGACCGCGAGCGGCAGCGTCATGCGGTTGGTGTCGTTGATGAGGATCAGCGGGGCCATGAAGTCGTTCCATGCCGTGAGGAATGCGAAGAGCCCGACCGTGACGAGCCCCGGCTTGACCGCGGGCAGCAGCACCCGCCACAGGGCGCCCCAGCTGGAGCATCCGTCGACCATCGCCGCCTCATCCATCTCCCTCGGGATCGACTCGAACGAGATGCGCATCATGAACATCGAGAACGGCAGCTGGAACATGGTGATCACGAGCGCGACGCCGACCAGCGAGTTCTGCAGGCCCACCGCGTTGAGGATCACGTACAGCGGAATGAGCAGGGTCGCATACGGCACCATCAGGATGGCGAGGGTGAGCAGGAACAGCGCGTTCTTGCCCGGGAACGAGAAGCGCGCGAACGCGTAGCCGCCCAGCAGCGAGATGAAGAGCGTGAGAGCGACGGTGAGCACCGAGACGACGAGCGAGTTGCCGAGGTACACCCAGATGCCGGCCTGGTACTCGCCGAGGGCGGCGTAGTTGCCGAAGCCCCAGCCGTCGGTCTGGCTGGTGCCGGCCATCGGGCTGACCGACGAGACGCCGGTCCAGATGAGCGGATAGAGGAAGATCACCGCGAGGGCGGTGGTGAACACCCAATAGGGGATGCCGAAGACGACGCGCGCCGCCTTCGAGCGGTAGCGAGGCGCGGTGGGCTGATGATTCGGAGCGACGATGGTGCGCGTCAGGGTCTGGGACATGGTTCTCGGCTCTCGGTTCGGTTCTCAGTTCTCAGTCGTCTTCGGGGCGGCGGAACGCGCGCAGCTGGAAGACGTTGATGACGATGAGCGCGAGGAGCACGATCACCGAGAGGGCGCCGGCGATGCCCAGGCTGTTCTGCCCCTGGAACGCGACGTTGTAGATCAGCTGCACGACGGTCATCGTGCTGTTGTCGGGGCCGCCCTTGGTGAGGATGTAGAACTGCTCGAACGCGAGCAGCGACCCGGTCACGCACATCACGGTCGTGAGCGCGAACGTCGGCTTCAGCAGCGGCACCGTGATGTCGCGGAACGTCTGCCACCGGTTCGCGCCGTCGATGCGAGCGGCCTCGTAGACGTCGTCTGGGATTCCCTGCAGGCCGACCAGCATGAGCAGCATGTAGAAGCCCGCGTAACGCCAGACGATCAGGAAGATCGTCGACCACAACGCCCCTTCGGGAGTGCCGAGGAAGGTGATGCCCCACGACTTCATCAGCGCGGCGAACGGCCCGGCGATGGGGGAGTAGAGCACGTAGAACAGCAACGAGGCGGATGCGAGGCCCAGTGCGCTGGGGATCAGGAACGCCGTGCGCAGAAACCCCTTCCACCGGGTCGACTCCTGTACGAGCAGGGCCAGACCGAGGCCGAGGCCGATCAGGATGACGGTGGTGATGACGGTGTAGAGCAGGGTGAAGCGGATCGAGTCCCAGAAGAGGCGGTGCGTGACGGCGTCCGTGTAGTTCTCGGGGAAGTTGATGCCCCGGTTGCCGCTCAGCAGTGGCCAATCCGACGCCGACATCTGCACCACCAGCACGAGCGGCACGATGAACAGGAGGGCGACGAAGATCGCCGTCGGGGCCGCGTACAGCCAGCCCTGCACGGGGCCGCCGAAAGCGGTGCGCCGTCGGCGGCGGTGCAGCGCGGGTGTGGCCTGGGTCATCACGTTCTCTTTCGATCGGAGGTGCGGGGCGTGCGGGAGGGATGCGGGGGCGGCGCGATCCGGGCCGCCCCCGCATCCGTGGTCACTGCGACAGGATCTCCGTGATCTCCTCGTTGTCTGCCGGCACCGAGTCGTCGCCGTTCAGCACAGCGTTGCGCACGAGTGTCAGCCACGGGCTGCCCGGAGCGTTGAACGCCTGCTGGAAGTTCAGCGCCACCGGGGTGTCGCCTTGAGCTGCGACCTCGTTGATCGTCACCAGGCGAGGGTCGGCGGCGGCGTACTCGTTGTCGGCCAGGTCACCGCGCGAGACGGCGTTGCCGTCCTTCGCGAGCACCTCGACCTGGGCGTCTTCCGACATCATCCAGTTGAGGAAGTTCCAGGCCTGCGCCGCCTTCTTCGAGTCCTTCGAGATGCCGATGCCATCGCCGCCGACGAAGGTCGAGGCGCCGCCGTCGACACCGGGGATGCCGGCGACACCCGCGTCGAACTCGAGCGAGGGGAGCAGCGTCGCCGGGAACGGCATCACGCCGACCTTGCCCTCGCTGAACGCGGCGGTCCAGGTGGGGCCGGCCTCGTCGGTCGAGCTGGGGAGGATCGCCCCGGCGTCCTGCAGCTCGGCCCACGTGTCGTAGACCGCCTGGGCGGAGTCGCCGTCGAGCAGGGACTCCGTGCCGTCATCGCTCATGACCTCGTCACCCGACGCCCAGATCGAAGGGAACCAGGTGAAGACCAGGCATCCTCCGCAGTTGAGGCCGGTCGCCGTGCCGTACGTGTCCGGCTTGTTCAGCGCCTGCACGGCCATGGCCGCCTCGGCGAACTCCTCGAGAGTGGCGGGCGCCTTCTCGGGGTCCAGGCCCGCCTCGGCGAAGAGCTCCTTGTTCCAGAACAGCATCGAGAGGTCGAGCGCGAACGGCAGCACGTACTCGGCGCCGTCGACTGTGCCGGCCGACAGATGGCCGGGGTTGATCTCGTCCTTGAAATCGAGGGCGTCGATCTGCTCGGACATGTCCTGGAACAGACCCTGCTGCGCCCAGTTGGGCACGTAGACGATGTCGGCGGCGAACAGATCCGGCAGCCCGCCGGATCCTGCCGCGGCGCCCACCTTGGCGACGTAGTCGTCGTTGGGGACGACCGTCAGCTCGACCTGGTTCTCGTGGCTTTCGTTGTATGCATCGACGAGCAGCTTGGCCTGACGCTCGATGGGCGCGCGGGTCCACAGCGTCAGCGTGGTGCCGTCATCCGTGCCTTCGGCGGGGATGGGACCGTCTGCGGCGGTGTCGTCGGCGGCGGGTGCGCAGGCGGCGAGGCCGCCGACGAGCAGGCCGGCCGCGATGACGGCGGCTGCTGCCCGGCGTGCGGCGTGTGTACGGGTGGTGTTCATGGGCGGGGGCTCCTCTGGGCTCGTCCTCGAGCGGATGCGGTGTGGCGCTTCGACAGTGCAGCGCCGGGAGTGGAGATGTGGTGGAGATCGGGTTCTCCGAAATCTACGAAAACCCTTTCGAAAGGTATAGCGTGGTTTCAGCGGGGGCGTCAACCCTCGTTCCGATAACCTTTCAGCAACAGGGAGTGGGATGAGCGACACGACGGCAGCACGAGCGGTGACCCTCGGCGACGTCGCCGCGCGCGCCGGAGTCTCGATCTCGACGGCGTCCAAGGCGCTGAATGATCGAGGTGACGTGTCGGCCGCCACCCGCGCCAAGGTGCGCGCGATCGCCGAGCAACTCGCCTTCACGCCCAACGCCATGGCGCGAGGCCTGCTCGCCGGCCGCACCGGAACCGTCGGGCTGCTCACCAGCGACCTCGAAGGTCGCTTCATGATCCCGATCCTGATGGGAGCCGAGGATGCCTTCGGCGCCGGTCGCATCAATGTGTTCCTGTGCGATGCGCGGGGTGACGCGATCCGCGAGCAGCACCACCTGAAGGAGCTGCTGAGTCGCCGGGTCGACGGCATCATCGTCGTGGGCCGGCAGACCGACCCACGGCCCACCCTCGGGCAGGAGATCCCGGTGCCGGTCGTCTATGCCTACGCGCCGTCGGACGACCCGCGCGACCTGTCGCTGACCCCCGACAACTACGCGGGAGGGCGACTCGCGATCGAGCACCTGCTCGCCTGCGGGCGGCGGCGCATCGCGCACATCTCCGGCGACCCGACCTACGCCGCAGCTCAGGACCGTCTCGCGGGAGCCCGAGCGGCGCTCGGCGAGGCGGGGCTCGAACTGGTGGGCGAACCGATGTTCTCGGAGTGGACCGAGCACTGGGGACGAGATGCCGCGGCCATGCTGCTGCAGCGGCATCCGGACATCGACGCCGTGTTCTGCGGCTCGGATCAGATCGCCCGAGGTGTGCTCGACTCGGCGCGGGATCTCGGCCGCACGGTGCCCGATGATCTCGCGGTGATCGGCTACGACAACTGGGAAGTGCTCGCGACCAACGCCCGGCCCGAGCTCACGAGTATCGACGCGAATCTGCAACAGCTGGGGCGGCAGGCGGCGTTGCGGGTGTTCGACGCGATCGACGGAATCGACGTCGGCGAGGGCGCGCACCACCTTCCGGTGCGGCTCGTCATCCGCGGCTCGACGATCGCCCGGCGCTGACGGGTCTGCGCTGGGCGCTGCGAGGCGGCGCTCGGCGCTGACTCCGGCCGGTCCGGTCAGACGTGGTCGCGCCAGGAGTGCTGCGGATCGAACCCCAGGATCCGACGGGCCTTGTCGATCGACAGCAGTGTCTCGTTCGGGCCGAACTCGCGGCTGACTGGCACATCGGGGAAGACCTCGGCGAGCAGCTCGGCGTTCGGGCGCGACATGACCGTGTCTGCAGCCGCGATGATGAAGTTGTCGAACCCGGGTGCTGCGGACTCGAGCGCGCGCTCCACCGCCTGCGCGCCGTCGCGCGCATCGATGTACCCCCAGAGGTTCCACTTGCGACGCAGGGCGTCGGCGTCGAAATCCGGGAACTCGGCGTAATCCTCCGGGTTCATCACGTTCGAGAACCGCAGCGCCGTGATCGAGAGATCGGGGTGCCAGCGCACGAGCTCGACGGCCAGCTGCTCTTCGAGCGTCTTGACCAGCGAGTAGACCGATTCGGGGCGCGCCGGGTAGTCCTCGTCGACGGGAACGTAGGGTGGCGGCACGTCGAACGGCAGACCCAGTACGGTCTCGCTGGATGCGTAGACGACGCGCCGGATGCCGAGGCGCACCGCCGCCCAGAAGACGTTGAACGTGGCGGGCATGTTGTTGTGGAAGGTGGCGACGTCGCTGCGGATGCCGGGGGCGGGGATCGCGCCGAGATGCACCACGGCGTCGATGCCGTCGTGCCGGTCGCCGACTGCCGTGAAAGCATCCACCACCTGGCCGTAATCCGTGAGGTCGACCTGCACGAAGTCGGGGCCGCGCGTGCCTGCGACGTCCATGCCGATGACCACATGGCCGTGGGCGCGGAGCTCCCGCGCGACGACGCTGCCGAGCTTGCCCGATGAACCGGTGAGTGCGATGCGCATGTCACCAGAGTGGCACGAAGGCGGGGCGGCGGGGCCGATCGGCATACACTCGTCGGCGTGAGTGACACGAGCAGCGAGCCCCGCCGCACCGTGGGCGTGCGCGACGTCGCGGTGCTCGCCGGCGTGTCTCGGCAGACGGTGTCGCGAGTGCTGAACGATCACCCGGAGGTTGCCGTCGAGACCCGGGAACGGGTGCTCGCCGCGATGGCCGAGCTCGGCTACCGCATGAACAACGCCGCCCGCGCGCTGGGCACCCGGCGCTCCCGCACCCTCGGGGTGCTGGCCACCGACGCGCTGCACTACGGTCCCTCACGCAGCATCGCCGCGCTCGAGGCCTCGGCGCGTGAGGTCGGCTACTGGCTGAGTGCGGCCTTCGCGGATGCGGGGGATGCGGATGCCGTCGTCGCCGCGGTCGACCACCTCGTGATGCAGGGGGTCGAGGGCATCGTCGTCGTCGCGCCCCACGCCCACACCCTCGATGCGCTCGACGAGGTGCGCATCGGCGTCCCCGTGGTGACCCTGCATGCGGCCGACCGAGGCGCCCGAGGCCTCTCGGTCGACCAGGCGGCCGGAGCCCGGCTCGCGGTCGCGGCGCTCGCGGATGCCGGGCATACGCGCATCGCGCACCTCGCCGGACCCGCCGACTGGCTCGAGGCCGAGTCCCGCGCCGAGGGGTTCGCCGCCGAGCTCGCCGCGAGGGGGCTCGCCGCCGGACCCGTCTTCGAGGGCGATTGGACGGCGGGCTCGGGCTACGCGGCTGCCGACGCCGTGCGCGGATCGGGGGTGACGGCCGTGTTCGCGGCGAACGACCAGATGGCGCTCGGGCTGCTGGGCGGATTGCACGAGGCCGGACTCTCGGTGCCCGGCGACATCAGCGTGGTGGGCTTCGACGACACCCCGGACGCCGCCT
>Ga0308166_1001802_pt1 | contig 21475 bp, 33 predicted proteins | sample PhyCR2_2_FD_202137 | JGI IMG/M metagenome (GOLD analysis project Ga0308166, IMG submission 202137) | Phyllosphere microbial communities from UC Gill Tract Community Farm, Albany, California, United States - DLSLCC.R2 | ecosystem: Host-associated > Plants > Phyllosphere > Unclassified | place... | reverse complement strand
CAGGCCCGTCGGCTGTGCGAACGGGTCAGTGGTCGACGCCAAGTCAACGTAAGTACCGACCGCCGGAGTGAGCGCCGCAAGCTGCAGCGACGACACCGCCGGGATGATGCCACCAGCAGCAACCGCAGACGGGGCAACCCACGTCACCGACGGCGACCCACCACCAGCCTTCGGAACGTTGATCCGGGCGAGAACAAACGACCGCGCCGGAGTCGCCGGTACCGGAGCAGACGCCCCAGCAGAACCCGCCAGGTAGCCGATCGTCACTGACGGCACCGACGAACCATCAGCCTCAGCAGGATCCGACACCTGCACGAACACAATGTCCGTCCGAGGGTTCGACGAGTTCGCAGCAGTCACCGGACCTGACACGTTCGCATCGGACGCGAACGTGTACGGGCCAGCCTCAGCAGCAGCCTCACCATCGATCACACCCGCAACAGGTGCGCACGTCCACGTCGTAGACGTAGCAGTTACCGACCCAGGCGATGTCCCCGGGCGGACACCCGACAACGCGCCCAGAGGACGCGTCGTCGTAGCACCCGCAAGGAACGGAGCATTCGCAGTCTGCCGCAGCACACGCCCCGAATACTTCGGAGCACCACTCACCGCATCAAGAGGCCAAGCAGAGATCGTCATAAGCAGGCTCCTAACGCCAAGCGGGAACAGCCGTCACGGACAGCTGAGATTGAGAGTTATAGCTAGCAGCACTAAAAGCCCACGTGTTCCGACCCGGATCAAACGCCGACCAACCACGCGACGTGATATACCCGGCACGGTTCGACTGCCCATTCGCCAAAGCAGTACGAGCATCCATGTCGATTTCCAGGAACTCGCCAGCCCGCAGCTCCAACGAACTCGAGAACACGATCGCGTTACCCGTCGACACGTGCGTCACCACCGGGCCAACACACGGCCCATCAATGCGCAGAACCACCGGCCCCGACTCGTTACCCGGGTTCGTCAAACTGACCTGCCCAGTGATCGTCGTCGCATCGATGATGAACGGAACAGTCAACGCACCAGTCAGCTGCAGAACATTCACGAACTGCGACGACGCCGGCGTACCCGTCTTCGTCAGCAGCGGATACAAACCCGCAGACGGCTGATCCACCATCAGACCCACAGCATCAGCAGCAGCCTGCGCCTGCTCCGGCGTGTACAAACCATTCGACGAACCAGTATCACTACCGCCGATAACAAGACCGCCAGAAGTGGACGGCAGCTGCGTTGAACCCGTCAACTCGCTACCGAACTTCCGCCAATCAGTCGACGCAACCTGGATCGACCACGTGCCGATATCGGGCATCAGCCAATTCGTCAACACATCATCCGACTGCTGCACTGTCACCCAACGCGTACCAGCCGCATCAGTCACAGCCAACCGCGAATCAACACCAGCCGGAATCGCCGCATTCAACCGATCAAACGCAGCCGACAATGACGCAGCATCCGGAGCGTAAATCTTCCCAGAAGCAGAGATCGACCGGGCACCCGAATACCCGGTCGACCTCCACCCGCCAGACTGACGGGGCTTCTGACTGATCTCCGACGTCGAACGAGTTGAACCCGTCCAACCCTCCAACTGCTCAATCGACCAGTCCACACCGAACTCGTCAACCTCCCCGAAGGGGATACCGCCGAGAGTGAACGACACCTGATCGGTTTCAAGCAGCATCAGACATACTCCGATCGTTCACGACGCTCCACCGCTTGCACAAACGGTTCCGGGTCGAGAGTGGTCAGGTGGTAATGACGGTCACCGCCACGCACAGGAGCCGAAACCGGAGCAGCCGCAACCACCGGAGAACGGTCCATGTACCTGACGTTGCCGCCCTGATTCATCGCCTCGAGCAGACCCCGGTTCCGAGCAGTAGCCGCCGCATTCACCACGAACTCACGTCCGTGAACAACACCAGCAACCTGACTCACACCGAGCTCACCCGTGTACCCGCCGGCCGCGTACCCCTTCAAACCGAAACCACGCGCGATGATCCCCTGAATGGCACGCGACTGCTTCGCGATCTGCGACTCCAACGAACGCGCGTTCTTGTCAGCCGCGGCGATCTGCGCCTTGTAGTTCGCGTCCGCCACGGTCTGACCAGCCTTCGTCGCCGTCGACTGGATCGACGAATACGAAGAGTTGATCGACTTGATATCCGCAGACGACGCCTTCGCCAACGACCGAGCCAACGGAAGACCCTCGGCAGTACCCAACGAAGCGATCTCCGCCAGCAGGTCCCCGTTGATGCCCTTCTTTGCCAGAGCCGACAGCAGGTTCGCGAACTCCGTCACGTTCCCCGCCGTCTTCGACAGGCCACGACGCAGCGACGACGCTGAACGGTAATCGCCCACATCAACCTTGCCGACAGCAGACGCAACCGACGACTTCAACGAATCCGCCGACTGTCGCAGATCCGACAGCTTCCGCGCCGCATCATCCGAACGGTCCGACAGGTTCTTCATCGACAGCTGATACTTCAGCGCTGCACGGACGGACTGATTCCGCAGACTTGACGGCAACTGCGAGTTGCCGAACATCGAAATCAGTTCCGAAACACCCGACATGCCGTCATACTGACCAGCGCGACGGTTCAACGTGAACTGGAAATTACCGCCCGCATTGTACGTATACGCAGGCTTCTTCGGAGCAGGAGCCTTCCGAGAAAGACGCGCCTGCCCACCAGAAGCGAAACGCTCCACAATGCCGCCAGCCGCAAACATGCCAGCATTCACGCGGTCCAGGAAAGCAACACCATACTTGTCCACCGACGACGCCTTGACGACATACTCACCGTTGGACAGCATCGCAGGAATCGAATCCGACGTCGCAGTGCCCGGCCCGTAAATCGGACCACCAGTCGCCTTGGTTGCCCTCGTGCCAGTCATGGCATTCCCGACGCGGACTTCCTCCGTTGTGATTCGGACAGTCTTCGACTGAACGCCAGCCAGCGCACTCTTGATCCGCTGGATATTCTGTTCCGCCGCAGCAATCTCCGCTTGCAGCTTTGTTGTCTTCGACGACGGAACATCGCCAAGTTGCTTCCTGAGTGACGCAAGTTTGCTCTGCGCGTCGGTGAGATCACCCTCGAGTTTAGTGCGCTTCGAGGATGGAACATCTTTAATCTTCTTTTTCAGGGAATCAACGTCAGCTGCGGCCTGCTGAGTTTCTGTTTGGAATAGGGTTGCCCAGTCCTTAGGCGTACCGAGGATCTTGTTCGCGTAGTCTTCAGCAGCTTGGCCCGTGATGCCGTATTGCCCAAGCGCCGAAATCAGCGACGCCCGTCCACTCTCGAGCGCACCAGTCGCCTGTTCCTGCGAGCCCGTCTGCTGATACAGCGCACCTGCATAGTTCAGCGTCGACTGCGCGATGGAATCCAGGGAAGCAGCATTCGCGCGGCCCTTCTCCGTCGTCACATCAAGCGACTGACCGTTCTCCTTCACGGACTCAGTTACCGCGTCGATCGACGCCTCAAGGTCGCGCTGGGCCGAGTTGACGTCGAGCTGCACCGAGTTGAAACCCTTGATGGCATCAGCCGTGTCCGAAATCGACTGAGTTGCTTCCTCAGCAGACGCAGCGAGCGAATCCATGCCAGACGCAGCGTCCTCGGAAGCATCAGCCGAGGCATCCTGAGCCTGCGCCATCTGCGTCGTCTGATCCTTCGCGGCAGCCAGAGCTTCCCGCTGCTTTTCGACCGACTCGAGTACACGGTCGCCGGCACTCGCTGCCTTGTTCTCAGAGATGTTGCCGACACCGCGAGCATCATCGAGCTCGGCTACAGACTGCTTCAGTTCCTTGTAGGCCTTCGTGTTGCCTTCCGCAGCCTTCTGAATGGTCTGCAGCGACAGGCCCGCCTGCTTTGCCTGATCGAACGTAGACGGCCCCACCTCGATGCCGAGGAACGTGCCTTTAGTTGCCAGGTTGGATGCAACCAGGGCGCTCGTGGTCTTCGTGACTGCACCAGTCACCGAGTCGAGCGTCCCCACAAACTCCTTCGTTCGCTTCGCAGCCTCCAACTGCGGGGCAACAAATGCTGTGACTGCAAGCGCACCAAGTGCCAGGGCCGCTCCCCACGGCCCACCAAGGAAGCTGGCGACCGTTCCAAGTGCGGCCCGACCAGTGATGCCGCCCGCCGCAAGCGTCGCGAGGGCGGCGCGGAATGCGACGATCTTCGGGATGGCGATGAGCAGCCCGCCGGCAAGCAGCGTTGCGCCGCCGACAACAGCGGTCAGCGCGAGAGCAGACCCCTTCACCGGCTCCGGCAGCCCGTTGAACGCGGTAACGACCTGCGTCATTGTCTGCACGAGCGGACGCAGTGCGCCGTTCGCAGCAGTGCCCGTCTCGATCAGCCCAGACTGGAACGCAGACTGCAGTTTCTTCAGATCACCATTGAGGTTGTCCGACTTCTTCGCAGCCTGCTCCATCGCGTAGCCGGCGTCGTTGTTCTGGTCGATGTACTGCTGGATGCCATCGGCACCCTCCTTGTACAACACAGTCGCAGCACGAACAGCATCCGCACCAAAGATCTGCGACAAGGCCTGCTGACGCTGAGCGTCACTGAGCGTCGACAGCCGGTCGTTCAACACCTGAGCAATGTCCGCAGCACCCAGGAACTGACCGTTCGCATCCTCGACATTGATGCCGAGAGACTTCATCAGCTGCGCCGACTCCTTCGACGGGTTCGCCAGCATCTGCAACATGCTCTTCAGTGACGTACCCGCGTCAGAACCCAGCAGACCAGCGTCCGCGAACGACGACAGCACACCCGTCGTCTCCTCGATCGAGAAGCCGAAGTTCGACGCAACCAGACCAGACTGGTTCAGAGCATCACCAAGCTCCTGCACGCCACCCAGCGCCTTACCGGCACCAGCAGCAAGCAGGTCAGCGATGTGGGGAACATCGGAGCCCGCAAGGTTGAACTGCTTCATCGCGACCGCAGCGATCTGCGTCGCCTTACCGAGATCCACGTTGTCCGACGCCGCCAGCGCCAGAACACCCGTCAGGCCGCCACCCAGGATGTCCTTCGTCGCCAGGCCAGCCTTACCCAGCTCCACCTGTGCCTCAGTAACCTGAGTCGCCGTGTACCCGAACGCAGCACCAGCCGTCAGCGCCTGGTTCCGGAACTTGTCCATCTCGGAAGCCGTGGCGTTCGTAGCCGCCTGGACTTTCGACATCTGGGCATCGAAGTCCGCCGCCATCTTCACGATGACCGCAGAGGCCCCGACCGCAACCGCGCCAATACCAACCAGCGCAGTACCAACAGACGTCGCCGCCTCGCCGAACTTCTCGAGCTTCTCCGACTCGTTAGCCGCGTCCGCAGTCGCCTTACGAACCTTCTCCATGCCGGAGACGTAGTTCGCGATGGATGCCTGGATGGTGACCTTGACTACGCGATCTGCCACGATTTTCTCGCTTCCCGGCTACCCAAAACGGGTGAACCTGTGTAGCCTGGACACATGACGAAGAACAGCGAGCAGAACTGCTCTGATGGAGGTTGCGGAGATGACGAACCAAGCAGGTGATCGGCTCCTGACACCGGGGGAGGTGGCCGAATGGGTAGGAATGACCACGGCTGCCCTAGCTCAACTCCGGTACTTGGGCAATGGCCCGAGGTACCGCAAGCTGACGCCAAAGACGGTGCGTTACACGTCAGCGGACGTACAGGCATGGATTGATGCAAGCGCACGGCAGGGGACCGCTGATGAGTGAACCGATGACTACTGGTGCGCGCTTGCGAATTGCTCGGCTTGCTGCGGGAACGAGTCAAGACGACCTTGCCGTCAAAATGCGGACGCAGGGATGGGACTTCCATGTCACGACCGTCGGCAAAATCGAACGGGGTGAGCGGAAATTGCAGCTCGATGAGGCTGTCGCTCTTGCCGCTATTCTGCGAACCACCGTGGGTGTACTCGCAGGAACAGCGGACGACGGCGACTTTCGGCGTGGATTCAACCAGGCATTGACGGAGATTGGCCAAGCGACAAAGGATAAGCAGCTGTGACCGATAACAGGACCGATTCGATGACCCCGCTTGAGGAACTGCAGGCCGCACACAAGCGGCTGAGCGGTTTGAAGGCTGCGACTGGCGGCAGTTGGCATGCGCAGTACGAAACCCTTTACGCCGGCCCGCATCGTGTGGCACAGGGGGTGTTCGCAATCGACATGGACCTCATGCTCACCCTGCACCGCACCATCGACGCGCAGTTGGAGATCCTGCAAGAAGGCATCCGCGATGTAGTAGCAGCATGCGGGTTGTCCACCGACTGGCGCGTTCACGATCTGGCCAGCGCGATCAACGGGGAGACGTCATGATCGGTTCTCGTATCCGAGAACTACGTCAGCAGCAGGGCATTAGCGCACAACGCCTGTCCGATGCTGTTGGCGGACTCATGACCCGAGCAGTGATCGCCAACCTCGAGAACGGTCGCAAACAAGACCTGCTTGTGAACGAACTCGTGGCAATTGCGGATGCACTCGGTGTCGTCCCCGAACAACTTGACGAACGGCTTCGCGGATCTGGTAGCCAGTGGCAAGCGGGTTACCAGCAGGCCATCCGCGACGCATGTGCACGCATCTCGGAACTGCCTGGCTAACCACGCGTCACTGCCGTACGATCACGGCATGAGCGCAAACAACAGCAGCACGGCATCGTCCTACTACCTTGCCGTGCTGCTGTCCATCGGAATCGCAGCAGTCGTGCTCGGCATTGTCGTGCTCGCTGCAGGTGGCACGCCGGCCGCCTTCTTCGTTGTCGGCGGCATCCTCATCGTCGCGTGGCTGATCATCAAGGCCGCGAAGAGCTAGTCGCGCTCGATCACCTGCACCGGGAACACGACACCGTTCAAGTTCGCGCCTTCGCCGGCAGCCTTCTTGTAAGCCTCAGCAGCGTCATCATGTGCACGCTGAGCCCAGTCAATGACCGGCGCGTACACCGTGTTGCCCTCAGGCGTCTTCACCGGCACGCCAGCGCGATACACACGCTTGCCGTCACGATTCGACGGATCCGAGTCCGGAGACATCGCCTCATCCATCGGCTGACCATGCGGCCCGATCAGAGCCTTGAAAGCGCGCACGCCCAGCACCAACGACACCTGATCCGGCGTCCACTCCGACTCACGCTCAACCCGCGTGTACAGCAGATTGCCGTCATCGTCAAACACGGGGACATGCCGTTCCTCAGGCGTCCACCCACGCAACACCCGAGGGGCAACCCCAAGGTCTACCGCTAGGAGGACTTCTTCTCGGAGACGAGGGCTACGGCGCGCAGCGCTTTTCCCACCTCCACCGCCCGAGCAGAGTCACCCTCGTTGAGTGCGAAGATCGCATCAGCGATACGCCGATGGTCGCCACCCGAGATCACACCAAACAGGTCTTCCCACTCTTCACCAGTGAGCTCGCGTGTCTCGTCGCCCTCGACGATGACACCACTGTCGATCGCAGCATGACGCGTCACAGCGTTCCAGTCGTACTGGAAGTACATGTCCGCCAGCACACCAGCTCGAGGCGGATTGTTCAACGTCAGATCCGACCAGCCCTCACCGATCAGCCGCGTGAACTTCAGCTCGACCAGCGAATCCGCGAACTCAGCACGGATGTCATCAGCCTGCTTCAGCAGCTTCGCCAGCGGAGACGACTTCGCCAGCCGACCATCGTCCGGCTTCTGCTTCTCCTCCTCGATCAGCTCTTCAACCTCAGACAGCCGCGCCGCAACATCATCGTCGAGCGCAACCGTCACCGTCTTGAACGGGCGCGGCTTAGCCTTCGCCGCAGCAAGCTTCTCGTTGAACGAACCCATAAGTCTTCACCCTCACCCTTGATTCACCCTGACACTGTGGAACCCCGTGCGGACGGCAGGGTGAGAACCGTCCGCACGGGAGTAAAGAGGCGACTACATCAAGCGCCGGCAGCCGGCACCACGTCACGCTCGACCTTCGCGAGCGGGTAAATCACCTGCGTCTTCGTGAACACCGAGTTCGCCGCAGCCTGGTCACGCTGCTTACGGCCAGCCTTCGTCATCCAGAAGTCGAACTTCGACGTCGCCGTGATGTTCTCGTCGTGATCCGTTGCCCAACGGACAGCGAAAATCAGCTTCTCGTCCTCAACCAGAACGTCATCAGCCTTAGCCGACTCATCGCCGTACACGTACTGCACCGTCAGACCGTTCGTGGTCTTACCCGGCTGCGCGAACGTCTCCGTAGCGGTCAGGCGGTCATCCGAGATCGTCTCCTGCGAAGTCGTCTCAGCCCAACCCGAACCAGCAGTCAGGTCGTACGTGATGTCCACGAACGACGCCGCGTTCAGCTGCGTCAGAGTGATGTCCGAAAGCGTCTTGCCAGCAGTGAGGATAGACGCCGGAGCAACCATCACCAGGAGGTTGCCCTCAGTACCCACCGACAGCGACTGGCCAGTCTTGTCAATTGCCATTCTCAGGCTCCTTCTTGTCCTTGCTCTTCCCGTCCACGGATGCGGAGGGCTTCTCTCCCACGAGCGGGAAGCGCTCAGGCATAGACGCCTGAGTGGTCTTGTGAACCTCCATATGCCGACCATTCGGGCCAACCACGAGGACATGGTTTTCGTCAGTCACGACGTGCTCCTTACATGCAAAAACCCCGCCGAAGCGAGGTCAGGTAGTAGGTGCGGCTTGAGATCGATGGCTGTACTCAACCGTCACAAACCACATAGGCGGCGACACGTCCTTGTCGATCTGAACCGGCGACACGTAATCGCGTCGCAGCGGATCGTTCTTAGAGCGGACGACAGGCAAGCACCGACCCTTGCGACCCGGCCGCAACACAGAATCAAGACGCTCAGCAACCCAAGCAGCCTGATCCGGCGTCGACCCAGAACACTGGAACGTCGTCGAAGGATTACGGACAGCCTGTGAACCAGTCGCACGGTCCTGCTCGTCATCCTCAGCGCCCGCCTGCATCGTCAGATACCAGGTGTTCGTGATCGGCTTGCCATCCGCACCGATCGCGCGACCGTCGAACAACTTGCCAGCCTTCGCGAACTCAGCATCCGACAGCAGCAACGCCTTGTAAGCGGCCTTCTCAGCGATCGTCGTCACAGCCCCGCCGCCTTCAAGCCATCCTCGATCGCCTGCTCAATCCCGCGCGTGAAGCCAGGAGCTTCATTCTGCAAAGCTTTAGGGATTCGCTTACGACCCGGCGTGCGAGGTGCACCCTCATCGACCAGGCCCACAACTGAACCCTGCCCGCCGAGCTCCGGGCCGATCTCCGCACTGATACCACCCAGACGAGCGCCCGTACTGCCCTGCAGGTCATACGAGATGGAACGTGACGCACCAGGCAGTGCACGAGCGCCGCTGTACTCATCGCGGATCAGATCCTTGATGTTCCGCGCCGACACCTCAACGGCCTTGCGGACGAACGGTGCGGTTGCCTTCGGGATCTCACCCAAGTCTCGAGCGAGTGCGTTCAGGTCATCAGCCACCAGACACCACCCTCGCTGCGAACCGACGAGCAGTCGCATAAGACGAACGGAACGGAGCCTCGATACGCGCCACCGTCCCCGGAAGCGCAGGATCCGTCAACGAACCAGTCACCCGCACCTGCATGCCGTTCTGCACATCCACTGACGTGGCGATCGGCAGGGACAGAGTGGCGAGCTGCGACACCAGCAGCTGCGTAGACGCCTCAACGTCCGACGCCTGCACATTGCCCGCCTTGAAACGACACGGGCCGTCGTAGATCGGGGTGAAGGCGTGCTCGTACTCGCCCGTGTCAGGATTCAGCACCTCATCGGAGGACTCGAAACCGATCTGGCACGAGTCCGTCATGATCGACTCAGCGTTCGACCGAAAGTCCGGCAGCAGTCGCTCCACATCACTCCGCAGCGACATCAGATGCCCGCCTCATAGATCGGCCGACCAGCAATGTCCGTACCGCACGAGCAGTACGACGCAAGGAAGTACAGCGAGCACCACGGAAGGTGACGAGACGCCGTACCAACCGTGTCGTACGAGTACGCGCCACCGTTCGACTCAGTGAGCCCCAGCAACGTCCACCACTCGTCAAGGATCGTCACGCGACCCTTACCCGACTGGTACGTCCTCGACGACGACGCATCATCGACCGAGATAGTCACCTGCGTGGCATCGTCCGGCTTCTTCACCTGAGCGACGACAGCCTCACGGACCACATAGTCCAGCTTCGCTTCGTCGATCGTCGGCACCGGATCAGCCGCGAGACGACGAGTCTCGATCAGCATCCCAGCGTCAGTGATCCACAGTTCCCACTGCTTCCACTGCACCGAGTCCGGTTCGGGGGCGGTCTGCCCAAGAGCAACCGCGATCGTGTCAGGGGTCACAGACATGACCGCCCCCTTCCCTTGCTACGCGTCCGACTTCTTAGGGCGGCCAGGAGAACGCTTCGGCTCCGCGTCAGCAGACTCCCAACCGTCCACGAACCGGTCGTCCTTCGAGTCGTCGACCGAAACGACCACCTGAGTGTTCAGGTTCCGGAAACGACCCATCAGACGTTCGCCACCTTGTCGACCACGGTCGAGAAGCCGTCGAGGTCCATGATTCCCCAGCCGTAAACAACCTCAGCGCGCAGAGCAATCTGGTTCTGACGCTTCAGGTCGCCCTGGCCATCCGGGTCACCGAACTCAATGACCTCGACCGGGATGTCCTTCTGAACGCCCCAGCGGAACAGGTCCCACTGGCCGAGGATCGCCTTGACGCCGGTGTTAGCCGACGCCTCCGGAGTACCCGAAACGGTGGAAGTACTGAAGGCCGACAGGCCCTCGAACGCGGTGATGTTCGACCCGAAGCCGAGCTCCGGGTACTTCTTGCGACCATCCGCGTACCGGCTCGTAGCGATCGTCCACGCGTAGGTGGGATCGAACGCGACACCGTTCGGGATGTAACCGTCAGCGATGATCAGACCAGCAGCCTGCTCGAGCACCAGGTCAGGCGTGGTCAGCGTGCCCGTGGTCAGCTCGACGCTGTTGGTGGTCGACGCGATGCGGTCGCCAGCAACGATCGACGCCGCGACAGTGCCCGCAAGCGGGTTGATGCCGTGGAACGCACCCAGGTCAAGTGCACGAGCCAGCGCAAGGCCAGCCTCGTCAGCCAGGGTCGAGAGAACACCAAGCTGGTAGTCCTCGTCAGCCCACTGGACTTCCTGGTTGAAGCGCTGAGTCACCTGGAACTTGTGCGGGGTAACGACCTTGGTGCCGAACGTAGTAGACGTCGACCCCTTCTGCGCACCCTCACCAACAAGCTCAGCACGCGGCCGGCCAGTCAGCGTCATGTGAGTGACCTGGCCGAACTTCTGCGGCTCGGATCCGGACAGGGCGGCGATACCGGAGCCCTGAGTAGCCTTGGCGAACAGTCCGTCCGCGATTTCAACGGGCAGAGTCAGCCCGGAAGTGGCAAGTACAGCCATGATTGGTCCTTTGCGTTAGTCGCTCCGACCGAACAGGTTCTTAGCAAACTGCTTCTTGCTATCCACCTGCGCGGTAGGCGATTTGCCTTCATTGGGCACGTGCAGCGTCGTGCTGCCCGATTCACCCTTGAACTGAATAAGCGCATCCGCAGACGCCTCAAGCTCTTCCTTCGTCCCACCCGAAAGCAGGCCAACCGGAACACCCTTAGCGGCGGCGACTTCCGCACGAGTAGCCTTCGCCTCAAGCTCAACCGCACGCTTCTCAGCAGCAGCGAGACGTTCAGCGACCTTCTCGGCCTCAGTCTTCTGTGACTCCTGGATTTCCTGGAACTTCGCAGCCTGAGCCTTTAGTTCCTCGTAATCCGTTGGGATCTTTGCGCGTTCCCGAGCAATGCGAGCCTGGATAGCCTTATCGAAGTCCTCCTGAGACGTGATCGCCTCGAACTTCGATGCTTCCTGGCCCTGCTCGGTGTGTTCTCCCGCGACAGCGGTTTCTGTCTGCTCCGACACGTCGGAACCCCTTTCATCCGTTTAGGGGCCGTCGCCCATGACCCTCGATACAGTCGAGGTCACTGCTCCGCGAGAGAACGCGGAAAGATCAGCCGGGCAGATGAGCGAAATGCTCGTTCAGATATGCCCGAAGTTCAGCCTGTTGTGCCGGCGTGCGGTTTCTGCGGCTGGCGCGGTACTGCACCACTGATGCTTCCTCGCCGTCGTAACCGACGAATGCGGGCGCGGCGGTGCAATGGCAGTTGGTATGCGCGGCGAATCGTGCCGTGGACTCCTTGTAGACAGCACCGCGAGCGGCGAGCATGGCGCAGAATCGGCAACCGCCGGCAGACACGCGCCGCCAGCCGATCGCCTGCGGGTCGCGCTCAGTGTTGCCCGTCACCGTGTCCCGGAACGGGCGTGCAGTCTCGAGCTGTACCACCTCGGCAAGCCGCGCCTCCGACAACGCTTCATCTTCGTTGAACAGCGGATCCGCAGCCCAAGCGATCGCACGGCGAATCTTCACCGTACGGTCCACCAGGACAACCTCAGCCGTGTACGAACCGACCACGTTTGCAGCAGCCCGCTGATCCTCATAGAAGTCAGCAGCCAGCGCGCCCGTGCCGTCCTGGTAGTACCCGATCACCTCCGGCACGCCCCCTAACAGGTCATACCGGCGCTGCTCAGGACTGCCCGACGTCGACCGCAGCAACTGCAACGACGTCGCAACAGCAGTGTTAGCTATCAGATTCAGCGCCGACCGCGACTGCAGGGGTGACACCATCCGCAGCCTCCGTCGCAGTCCTCGAAGCCAAAGCCGCCAACACGTTCCGACCAGCCGCACGCTGCTTCTCACGCAGCGCCTCATCAATTTGCTGCGCATCAAGGCCCAACAGTTCAAGACCCACACGAGTGTCAGCAAGCCACGGCACCGCCGCCAACTGCTTACTGCCCGCATCCGCCTGAGCAGACCGAGACAGGTACAACGGCGACCGCCACTTCGGCTCAATGCTCGAATACGCGTCCGGAACCGACGTCAGCCCGTTCCGGATCGCCAGAGCGCGAGCAACAGAACGCCGAATCGACACCGACCAGTCATCCGTCGCGCCCTCAGCCTCAGCAATCAGCGCATCACGGCCCTGAATGTACGAACCCTCCGACGTCGGATTAGCCATGTCAGACAGAGCGAAATCCGAGTCCGGAAGGTCGAACTCACGAGCCATCAGCTTCGCCTGCGCGTTCAACTGCGCCAGATGCGGCTCAGGAGACTCAGCAGACAGCTGCTTGAAGTCAGCACGCGGGTTCGTCGCATCCTCATCATCCGGGATGCCCAAAACTCGGCCCATGACCATCTGCCAAGCCGGCTTCATCGCCCCGTTCGCATCACGGAACAGCGAATCGGAACCACCCAGCAGGACCATCTTCGGGATCGCGTAGATGTCCATGTGCGCCTCGAGACGCATCAGGGCGCGCAGCGCACTGTCCTGAATCGACATCGACGGACGCGAGATCCGCGAACGACCCATACGTCGAGACGCACGAGGCCGATACACCAGCGGGTCAACAGGAACCCCGAAGCCATGCGTCTGCCGCGTCACCGACCACTCAGCGCCAGACTTCTCCGCACTGATGATCAGATTCGGCAGATACAGCACAAACCCGGTGATCTTGTTGCCGTCACGCCCCGTCACTGACAGGAAGTTGTCCAGCTGCCGGCGACGAACGTTCCAGTCACCCGTGCTGTTCAGCGCATCACGCGCATGAACAAGCGCTCGAGGCTCACCCGCGCCACCCTGCGTCGTCACAAGGTACGAGACGCCGTAAATCAGCGAGTCAGTGCGTGCCTGCGAGAGCTCAGCAAACAGGAAATTGCTATCCTGCAGCTCCTGCAACCCCTCGGCGTCAAGGTCACCATCGTTCCAAACGAACCGCTCCAGATTGCATCGACGAGCGAGCCCATCCACGCCCTTCGCAGTCCAACCCAGCACCATCGCAAGCTGCTCATACTGCGGCGGAATCACCGTGCCAATCTGCGACACAGCACGTCGGCCGTCGTAATACGCAGCACGCTTCAGGTTCCGAGGAAGCTTGTGATCAAGCTGCTCAACCAGACCATCAAGAACACGAGTTTCATCAGACGACAAGCCACGGATGCGGATCTTCTCCGTAGTCACATGACCACCGCCGTCCTAGATCCAGTCTTACCCTGACGCTTCACGTTCTCGTTCTGCGCACCCCACAACGCCAAAGACGCCGAAACAATCGGAGTGATGTCACTCATGGCATCCTTCCGATTCCAAGCCCACGCACCCGCCAACGGTCGCTTACGAGCCACCGACAACGCCACATTCATCTGCGGCTGATCCGTATGAAACAACTGCTGCGACATCACGCCATCAAACAGAGCAGCACACGCCACAGCCATATCCCGACCCTCAGCAGCAGCCAAAGTCACAACAACGCCCGTACCCTTCAAGTACCAACGCCCGTTCTTCCGCTTCTCCACAAGACCCGTCATCTCGTCCACAACAACTGAGTGCAGCCTGTTCTTCGCAGCCCGGACCTCGACCCAAGCTGAAACCCAATCCACGCCCTTGCGCTGCTCGTCGAGCTCCACATGCCAACGACCATCCGGACGCTTGCCCGCGAGACTCACCGAAGCGACCTTTCGATCCGGAGCCACATCGATAGCCAGAGACAATCGCTCGATCGGCATCGAAGCCGGATCCGCTGCAAGATCCCAGGAGTCCTCATCGATGACACGGTGCTGCGAGTCCGCATCCCAGATGCCCATCGCCTCACGGAGAAACGAATCCTCAGACAGCTGCTTCCGCATGCGCAGGATCGCCTCAACAGGCGTGCGGTGCGGAAACGACGGGTTCGCTCGAGCCAGCTGCTCCATGTCATCCGGAGAAGCGTCACGCTCAGCCGAGAACTCGATGTACAAGCCGTCGTTATTGCCCGACCCTGCCGTCAGCGCGTCCTTGCGCAGCCGCTCGAACACCTCGCCGGGGTCCACCGGCCGTGGTGGCGTCCCAGTGAACACGGCCAGCGCGTTCGGGGAAGCATTCATCGCCGGAAGCATGTCGTCCAGCGCGCGTTCCGTCAGAATCTGCGCCTCATCGAAAACCTCAACGTCGACACCAGCGAAACCACGACCGAAACCAGCCTCACGAGCGCCGAACAGCACCCGAGACTTGTTCCGAAACAGGACAGCCTCTTCACCAGAGCCGTTCATGATCTGCCCGACATGCGGGGCGACCTTGCGGCGACCAGCCATGCTCTTCATCGACTGGAACGTCTCCTTGGCAGTCTTCAGTCGGTGAGCCGTCCACAGAACCGTTGTCCCCGGAGAGTTCAGGCACAGCGCGAACACGATCGCGCCGAGCGTGTAGGTCTTGCCCGTCTGGCGCGCGATCGAGATCGTCACGCCACCGACCGTCGACGCGTACTTTCCGTCAGCGCGCTTCGCCAGGATCGCCCGACCCATGCCGTCCTGCCACGCATCGAACGACAGACCCATGGTCTTCGCACGATCACGAACAGCCGGCCAACCAGTCGATGCGATACCCGCAGGCAGAATCACGTGACGAGCAGCCTCAGATAGCTTCGGCGTCCCAGTCTTCGTCTGCTGTGACACCGCCATCCTCTTCCGCCTCCTGGCGCACCTTCAGCTTGATCGCCTCAATCTCCTTGCCGAGCTCCTGAAGCCGACGAGACAGAGCCGCGAGATCACGTGGAGGGCAATTTGGATCCTCAACCGTGATGGCCACACGACGGCGGAGAGCCACCAAAAGCTCGAGCTGTTCGCCCGACTCGGCAGCATCAGTGATCGACATCGGAGCCGTACGCTCCGGAGCCGTTTCGTTCTTCTCAACCGCACGAAGTGGCGACTTACGAGCAGCCATCACGCCCCCAAGAGGTTGATACAAGTTCCGGCCAGTTGGTACAAGTACCTTGATGGTCGTGGAAAAATCGTCACGGACAGACGTCATCTGCATCCGGAGGTTTCTCGTACATCGCTTGGGGGGACCTGGCCCACCGTCAGTTGTTACAAGTCAATTGGTACAAGTTCAGTCGAGTGCGCCTGACCGCCGGACAATAGGGGCGACGATGCGCGCTCGCTTGGTGCTGTTGCAGCTTCGGTGAGCAGCGGCCTTGTTCTCAAGCGTGTCTGGCCCGTTTTTGGCTAGCGGAATGATGTGGTCAACGACGAATGATCGAGGGTCGAGCCAGTCCGCATCCCATGAGATGGCCTCGCCGCAGATGTGACAGTTGGGACGCGACTGCTTGATGCGGTCACGGTCCCGCTGTTGCTGCCTGATGTTCCGCTTGGTCGCCACTTACTCGCGCTCCTTTGCTGATGTTGCAGCGCAGATGCATGAGCGTTGTGTTGTCGAGCGAGTGCGCCCCGCCTCGTGACACTGGCGTTGTGTGATCGATGCTGAGGCTGAGTGGATGCGGCCATGCCTGATCGGTAGCGATTGGCTTGCCACAAGCGCTGCAGTCCAATCCATCTCGTGCGATGAGATCAGCAGTCAGCACTTTGTCCCCGTTGACAGCGCCACCCATACGCGCACGACGAGCGTGGGAGTTGCTGCGGCGAACGTCTGACCACTTGTCGCTGGGGCTGTTGATCATGCCCTGCTCTCGCGCCCACCGGCGGTAGTGCATCTTGCACATGCCCCGCGCGTGAGCAGTCCTGTCACAGTCTGCATCAGCACATGGTCGAGTCTCGTAGACACCAGCTGCGCGACGCTTTTCGTACTCGCGCTGGGCGAACGCGTTCCATGCGCGGCACTCAGCACACCGGCAACCACGGTGTCCGTAGCCCTGCTGCGTACCGTGCTTCACGGGCTGGTTGCGTCGACACTCGCGGCACATCGCTTGGCCTTCTGGCAGCGACGTGCTGCTTCGCCACAGAAGCTTGCCGCATGTGCCGGCGCATGGAAGATCGGGTACTCTGGCCACAGCCACTCCGTTGTTCGCTCAACGTGATTGGTCAGGCCCCGGCTTGAGTGTTAGCGCACTCGTCGGGGCTGTTTACATTCTACGACAATGGGCTGACATTCAGTCCCATGCGTTGGGATCCAGCCAGTCGTTCTTCCTGGGTTTGCGTGCGTCGTCTTCTGCGCATCGTTCGGCTGCTGCGAGTGACAGGTATTCGTACTCGCATTCACTGCACATCACCATGCTGCGGTCGCGATCAGGTGCACGGTTGACCAGGCGATGATGATGACGGATGCGATGATGGCTGCGATGCCGGCGTTCTGCCATGCACGTTCACGCTTGGTCATCAGTCCCTGTCCTCGATCGGTTGCTCAAACACGGCGTCGATGGCTGCGATGAGTGATGCGGGTGGGTGCAGGTGAATCTCTGGCCTGCGGTTGGTGCGTGTTCTGTGTGCGCTGAGCTCGTCGTCCATGACGTTCTCCGGTTGTTGTGAGTGAGTCCCCGTCCGGCTCGAGCCGCGTGCTCGACATGGCGCGCCACTCACCCACCATCGGCTATTGCTCTCGGCAGGGCGGCGCTGGTCTGTTATGTGTCGGCCGGCGCGGACGGGGAAGTTTGAGGGGTGCCACTTATGCGTCTCAGTGGCCACGAGCACGTATGAATCACCCGCGAGCGTCCTGATCGTTGCGATAATCAGGTCGAGCGGGCAACAAAAATCCCCACCAACCGTGAGGCGATGGGGAGCAAGGCTTCGGGAAGTAGAGACACTTCACCGAGGCATGACCATTATGTCACGCAATGACCGACTTCGCATCCTCCTTTTCGTCGGCGTGTCGCTCTTCGAGTTCTTCGACCAGTTCGTTGATCGCTGCCATGTTGTCCCAGCTGGTTCGGCATTTCTGGCAGATCACTTGCTGGCCAGTGATCGACCCGTCTTCTGACCGCCGGTAGCTTCCGATGAGTCGCGCCGGCTGGCTGTCTCCGTGCTCGTCCGTCCAGCGGCTGTTCTTGCAGATTGGGCAGGTGCGGGTGGTGTCAAACTGTTTGATGTTGCGGTCGATGCGGTTCTCGATGGTTCGGATCCATCGGGACAGTTCTCGGCCGTACCATTCGTCCGACTCGATGGTCTTGTTCATGGGCAGGTATGCGACGTACCAGGCTCTGAGTGTTCCGGGTAGGTCGTTTCGGTCGCCGCGGATGTTGACGAGTCCGCACCATTCGAACAGTTGCCGTTGGATCTGCACGAGCTCGTAGAGGGCTTGCCCGTCGATGATGTTCCGTGATGCGTCGGATGCGGACTGCCCGCCGTGGTCATTGCTACCCGATGGCACCACGGCGTCTGCCAACTGTTGCAGCAGTGCAGGGTGTTCGACGGGGACAGTACGCAAGTACGTGCCGTCGTCGGTGGTTTGCTTCACGTTGTCGATGGTCGGCTTCGTGAGTGCGTCGATGGCGTCGAGTAGGCGGGTGTCGGTCATCGTTCCCCCTCGAGCTTGCTGATTCGTTCTTCGAGCGTTCCCTTGTCGGCTTCCTCAAGCCATCGCAGGTATATGTCCGCAATCTTCAGCACTTCACCAGGCGTTGGCGACTCGGTGTACTCGGTTGTTCGGTGGGAGAGGTTTCTACCTACCGGAAAGTCGGTCGTGCTGCGGTGGGTGAACTGCTTGGCGGCGGCAAGTAGTGCCGCCTGTGCGTTGGTGCGGTCGTTCATCGTTCGTCCTCCCAGTACGCTTTGTCGGTCCCGCGTCCGAGCGGCCACCGTTGAACATGGGAAGGGCCGGAAGCGTCTACTTCCGGCCCATTCCTGCTGGCTTCTTCGAGTAGCCACCTGCGCATGCGTTGCTCGATGGATTCAGGCATCCGAGCTCGTTTCGTCATCCGGATGCCGTACAACCACTCGCTGATCTTCCGGCAGCACGTCGACCGGTTCGCTGATCAGCTGCCCGACCGCGCGTGCGAGTTCGTACGTGTCGTGGTGGGTGAGGTATCGGGCGTACTCGGCTCGGATGGTTGCGAGGGTGTGCTCACTCCGGCGCAAAGCCATGCGCAGCCGATTCCGCTCCATCTGCATCTGGTCGAAGCGAGACTGCACCCGGATAAGGCGGTGCTGATCGACCAAACCGTCCGCATCGTCACGCAGATCGTCGATCTCGTCGGCCGCGTCTTCGATAGCCGCAGCGAGCATGGCCATCTTGTGTGGCCATGCGTCCTCGTCCACGCGCCGCAGGTCGTAGTCATCGACCAAGAACCGCGCCGCATCACCGAGGTTCCGCAGCTTCTTCGTGTCAAGCGTCATCTTTCGGCTCCCATCCGAATTCGCGCATGCCGCAGAGGTCACCGCATGTTGGGCAGGCGTCGGAGGTCATGCGTCGGCCTCGTATTCAGTAAGGTCGCGCCCCATCACTTCACGCTTGGCTCGGAGCAGATCGGCTTCGGCTCGGTAGTTTGCCGCGCGGTGGTGATACTTGGCCCGGTCGGCCCACGCGTGGGCGACGGTCCAGATGGCAAAGATCGTTGCTGCGATTCCCACGATCCAAATGACTGCTGCATCTCCCGATGCGAGTGTGACATTCATGCTGCTTCCTTTTCGTTCAGCGCGCGTTCAAAACGGTGTCGGGTCGTCGAAGTCGCCCGCGGTCGCCCATGAGCCGCTCTGCGCGCCCGTCTGCGCCCCCTTCCCCACGTTCTGCGTCTGGTTGCCCACCGGGGTGTTGTTCGGGGCGTAGGAGGCGGACTGGGGCTCGCGTGGGATGATGCCGAGCGTCCCGAACTTGATGCGCACAGAAACGCCGGGGGTGCCGTCGCTCTTCGTGTACACATTCAGGTCGGGCTGGCCAGTCACAGTCACCAACGTGCTCTTCCGCACACTCGACGCAATCGCCTCAGCATCCTTCTCCCAGAACGACGCCTGGAACCAGATCGTCTCGCCCGCATCCACCCACTGATCGCCGTCCTTCTTGCGCGGCGTGTGCGCGATGTCCACGGCGATCACAGACTTTCCGTTGTGCTGACGAAGCTCGGGGTCCTTCGTGACGAAGCCCTCGACGGTGATGGTTGCCTTGCTCATGCTGCTGCCTTCCGTGCCGCACGTGCGGCGTTGAGATCGATGTAGGTGCCCTCGAGCGTCGATCGCTCGAGGGTTGCGGCTGCTTCTGCCCCATAAGCGACGAGCACGGACGGCGCGCCACTGTTAGCTGGCGCTCGTGTGCCGTCTGCGTAGTGGAAGTGCAGCCGACCGTGGAGGAACAGTGCTCCGTACGCGCGCTGCCACACTTCGGAGATGAAGCCGGCCGTCTCGGTGCGCGCGAAGACGAGCGCGATGCCGTCGCCGTGGTCAGCGAGCTTCGATAGCCACTTCCACGCCGCGAACGAGTACGGCGGGTTCAACCACACACGTCCATGCCATTCGGCTTCGAGTCCGTCTTCGGGGAGCTCAATGTGCCGTGCCGCCGTGGGCCAGGGTCGTGGTGATGGTGCGGCGCACGGATCCAGCTCGAACGGTCCAAGCGCTTCAATGATCTCGGGCGGCGTCAACCATGTCGTCGTTTTTGCGCGCGCCGACTGGTGCGCGCCCATTGCGCCACTCATGCTGCTTTTCGTTCTGCGGCTCGTGCCGCTTGTCTGATCGCGTACGACCGGATGGCCGCTTCGATTTCGGTTTCGTCAGGGTTGTCGTAGCCACGTGCGTGGATCTCACGGTCCGCGTCCGCAAGCTGTATCGCGGCCTGCTCACTGGTCACGTCGTCGCGCATCCGTTCCCAGAAGTCACGCCGGCAGTAGTCGTGCGCATGCCGCATCTCGTGGTCCCACCGTGATCCGGGCCGCTCATGGTCAAGGTCACCATGCACGCGCATCCGTTCCGACTCGAGGGCGGCCGGGTTGATGGATGCGATGAAGTTCGACCAGGCGTCATCGGTCATGCGAGCTCACCGAAGTCGAAGGCCATCTGTTCGAAACGTCGAACGCCGGCAAGTGCGTGTGACTCGATCGCTTCGAAAGCGATGCAGCGTCGGCCACTCATACGAGCCGCGAGGGCGGTCGTGTATGAGCCTCCGAACGGGTCGACGACTAAGCCGCCTCGAGGAACGCTGTACTCGATCAATGGCGAAACGATGCCGAGCGGCTTCTGTGTTGGATGCACCGCGCGTCCATGCTCAGAACGAACAAACTGCACCGACCGCATCAGTCGGGGGCCTCCGTCCTCTGAAGTGAAGTGCCCGCGCTCGATTTGCCCCGTGTGTGCCGGACGCAACTTGCGACGCGTCGCTCGCTTCACCGCATCTGCAGTCGTGGGCGTGACATGGTGGATGTCTTCCCAGTCCCCTCGATACCAAAGAGTTGCGGACTCATGCACCCGTTTGAACCTGTCCGCATGAAAGCCGGACCCGTTGTGCTTCTCCCAGATGATGTCCTGCGAAAACTTCCACGCCTCGAAGTCCGATGCATGTTCGTGGAACATGCGGAAAGATCCGAAGCACCACAGTGAGCTCGTGAGCGTCGCGACGTGGTCGACCCAGCCGATAGGCCAGCGATCCCACTTCAGGCTGGTTTCTCCGTACGGCGGGTCGGTGATGACCGCGTCGACGCTGCCCGGTCCGATCATGTCGAGGTGGTCTCGGTA
>Ga0308166_1001799_pt1 | contig 21488 bp, 24 predicted proteins | sample PhyCR2_2_FD_202137 | JGI IMG/M metagenome (GOLD analysis project Ga0308166, IMG submission 202137) | Phyllosphere microbial communities from UC Gill Tract Community Farm, Albany, California, United States - DLSLCC.R2 | ecosystem: Host-associated > Plants > Phyllosphere > Unclassified | place... | reverse complement strand
ACCGCTTACGATTGAGGCATTACCTGAACCGTCAACAGTCAGGGTGATAGGTGTATCGCCTGGTGTTACAGTGAACAGAGCAGAAGCAGCCAGATCAGCATCACCGACTTTAAATGCCGGAGCAGATTTAGCGGTCAGTGTCACTGCTGGAGAATCAGCAACATAATCACTCAGTTTATGCACGTAGCCATTACGCGATTCGATGAAATCAACATCGCCGTAATCAGTGAATGCTTTCTTCAGGGTGTCGAACCACACTTTGTGTTGTTCTTCGTTGTAGTCGCGCCAGTCACCGCCTTCGGCTTTCAGCTTAACGATAATGTCGTAGATCCAGTAAGGGATCCATGTGAAGCTAGTCCCGCGATGTGGAAGCGGGTGTACTACTGTTGCTAAAGTTTCATCAGCCATTTTGTGAACCTCGGTTGTTTTACATATTTAGAGAGGTATTACAGGAACCGCACTTAACGAATTCTTCTACGCGCCCATAACCGTTACACTCGGGGCAGAACGGGGTCGTAACACCGAAGATGTTTCGAATCGCATGGGTTGATTGCTCTTCAGTAATCCCGACTTCCGCGTCGGTCTTGATGAAGTTGATTTTCTGATGGTCGAGGAAATCAGTATCATCGTCCAGGATCAGATATTTCTTGCAACCGAAAGCCTTTATCCATTCTTCGATTTCGTGTCCTCGTTCATCCAGACTCGTTCCTTTCGGACAGTTGTCGGAAGTGCGCCCGATAACCCGATACAGACCGCACATGTAGAACATCTCGCGTAGCGTATGGGTGTTGTTGCCAATTCTCCATGTGCTGCTAATAACGATATCCGCATCAGCATGAAGAGCGATCCGGCGTACATGCCTGGCACATGCCATATCAATATGCTCGCCCATAGAGAGACAGCGACGACTATTTAGAACTCCGTCAACGTCGAGGAAGATAACATTTTTAGGTTCGGTACTGCGCAGACATTCATGATTCAGTTTCATTTTGCACCATAGCAAAAAGGGGCCGAAGCCCCGTTTATCAATAAAAACTTTCTTGTTCGAGTCGAAGATTCGCTTCGCGGTGACACTGCTCCTGACGGCTTACAAAATCAGGGTCGTCCATCCGACCTTCTTCATATTCTTCCTGAGTCTCTGCGACCCACTTAGAACCGTTGTGGAAGGCATAACCAGCTTCGACGTATTTGGCTGGATAGTCAGCGTGATAAGCGTGGTCGATAGCGGCTGCTGCGTTTGAGTAAGGGGCTTTAGTGTTGATGATTTTCTTCACATCTCCAGGACCGTTAGAAACAAACAGAACTGGATAATATTTGTCGGTGTTCATCATTTTACACTTCCTTCTTAATCCGCGAGAGCCATTCCCCCGCCTTCGATAAGAATACTATCAAGAAAGCAGGGTATACGTCAACCGTTTTCTTTAGCAAAAAGTGCTAAATCTTCAGGGTGATGAACCGGCTGTTTCGGGTCTCGCGGATACGAACTTCGCCATCCCGCTTAGCGAACCAGGCCAGCGATTTAATCACGTTGATCGCGCTGTAGTGTGGACACGCTTCAGGATTAAGGAACCACGTATCTGGGTTCTGTGCAATCCAGTCGTAAATCCACCACGGACAGGTATAGTACCCGTTTGTGCGCTCGTTACGCCCCATTAGGCTGATAGTTGGTGAAAACCCTTCCAACCATGCCATATCAGCAGAGACCGGCGCAGAATCGCTTTCAGGAGCCAATACAGGCACACCACTTTCTACCGGCAATTCGTCGATCTTTTCTTCCGGGTCCAGCTTAACAACAGCGTGTTCCAAACCAAAAGGTTCTGCTGATTTGGCACTCGGAATAGGAATCTCGGTAATCGGTTCGGAAATTGGCTGAACCTGTAATGATTCGAGGTCTACACCAGGAGGGCCAGCCGGAGGCGTGAAGTCGATAGGCGGTTCAGCAGCAAGCTGTTCATCGGTCGGAAGGTCTTTATATTTTTCCTTCAGGGCCGCTTCCAGATCGGTCAACATGTTTTCAAATGTTTTGTTACGCACCAGCTTCACATCGAAGTTATCCTGTGCGTACTCAGCAAGGGCGATTTTGCCCTCTTTCTGGTCGAGTTCTTTAAACCCTTCGACCTTTGCGTAATCAATACTCATTCGTGAATCTCCAATAGATAATCAATTATTTATCCCCTAAATACCTATATAAATTGTACATAGGAATTCTATAGTGGATATTGAAGTCAAATTTTTAGATACCAGCCATGTGCAAATACAGGCTGAAGCGCAAGTCATTTATGAACTTCGCGACTATTTCAGTTTCCAGCCCCCTGGCTATCAATACCAGACAAAGTACAAATACGGCGGGTGGAACGGGTTTATCTACCTGATGGACTATAGCGGAAAACTTCCGTACGGTCTAGCCTATCTGGTGAAAGAGTTTGCGGATTCTCGCGGGTATTCCATCTGGACCGATCCGAAGATCGACGAGAAAGAGGATTTGACTCGGGAACAGTTCAACCAGTGGTTGAAGGAACACCCAGTTTATGACGGTGACAAACAGATCGACCCTTACTGGTATCAGAAAGATTCGATTTATCATGCGTTATATAACCGTCGCGCTACGCTGAACCTCCCAACGTCTGCGGGTAAATCTCTGATTCAGGGTATGATTGCGACGTGGTGCCTGGAGAACTACAACGGGAAAGTATTGCTTATCGTACCGACGACCGGTCTGGTCACCCAGATGATTGATGACATCGCTAACTATCGCCTGTTGCCACGTTCACAGATGCACGGGATCCGGTCAGGGACTGCGAAGAACAGCAACGCACGGCTTTACGTGTCAACCTGGCAATCGGCGTCTAAAATGCCAAAAGAATGGCTACAGCAGTTCATGTGCATGATGGTCGATGAATGTCACCTGGCAACGGGTCCATCAATTGCAAAAATCGTAACTGATATGACCGAGTGTGTTTTCAAGTTAGGACTATCCGGCTCGCTGAAAGAAGGTAAAGCCAATGCGTTGCAGTATATTGGCGCGTTCGGTAAGAACTTTAAGCCGGTCAGCACGTCGATGCTGATGCAGGAAGGTCAGGTAACCAACCTGAAGATTAATAACGTCTTCCTGCGGTACACTGACGAAGAAATCCAGAAGATGAAGGGTGCAGACTACCAGACAGAGATTGCATTCGTCACAGGCCATGAGAGGCGCAATACATGGCTCTGTAAGCTGGCTCTGAAACTGGCACGGGATAAGAATGAAAACGTGTTCCTGATGTTTAAGCACGTTAAGCACGGGAAAGCACTGTTCGAACAACTCAGTAAGGTTTATGATAACGTTGTTTACATTTCCGGTGAGACCGGCATAGAAGACCGCGACAGCATGAAGAGGATCGCAGAGTCAACGAAAGGGTTGATTGTGGTCGGTTCGATAGGGGTGCTGAGTACCGGTATTTCAATCAAGAACCTGCATCACATTATTTTCGGTCACCCTTGCAAATCTGCGGTAATCGTCAAACAGTCTATCGGTCGTGTTCTTCGTAAACATGCTTCAAAACTCATGGCTACAGTATGGGATATCGTAGATAACCTGGGCAAGCTGTCGAAATCGAAGACAGCGAAAAATAAATACAGTAGTGTAAACTACGGTATGAAACACGCCATGGAACGTATCAGGATCTACAACGAAGAGAAATTCGATTACGTGATCAAACACATAAACATTTAGAGGTTATGATGAAAAGTTTTAAACAGGTTGTAAACGAGGCCGCGATTGACGACTTTATGAATAAGGTTGCCAGTTGCCGGACCCTCGACGGTCTGAAAGAGCTTGAGGGGTATTACACGAAGCGTGTCAAAGAAGTTGACGTAGACCATTCGGACGATATCTCAATGCGAGACGCAATCAAAGGTCGTCGGGAAGAACTCAAAGCAGAGACCCAGACCGAAGAAGACAAGTTCTAAAATAAGCCCCTTCCTTTTGGTTGGGGCTTTTTCTTTGGGCATAAAAAAGCCCGCCATAAGCGGGCTGGTGTTTGCTTTACGTGTGGTCACCTCACACTGTTCTAACCAACCCTTCCTACGCGTACACGTTGTCGGGGAGATACGGATCACCATTTCCTGCGCATATAGCGCGTTACGTTAGCAAATCCACTTTAAGAGAGCGAACCGTCATTGCTTCGGGTTCTCGTCACCTGGTGATTGAACATCTGATCAGACTGAACAACCGGTGCCGATTTGTCTTGCCTGTGGCAATTTCTTCCCTACTCTCACAGGTATTTATACCTTCCAATTTGCGGTGATCTGGGCGCACAGAGTTTTAACTCGCTCTACACACTTTTCCATTTCATCCAGCAGTCTGGTTACTTCTTCATGATTGTAGTTTTTCATCGGTCCACCTACAGAAGCATCTGCACTTCGTTCAGTTGGTCGCCGTCGCCTTCATTCAGGTTCCCGCTCTTTTTCTGTTCCGCCAGGTAATCGAAGCATACGCCACTACATACCGGGCCGTTTTCGGTAACAAAGCCGGTGCCTTTTTCGACTTCGCGTTTACATACGCAGCATTTTTCTTTGCTCATGGTTATGCACCACTCTCAAGTTTTCGGATCTCCAGCATATTTTTGATGCTGTACCCTTTGTTTTTGACAATATCCAGTGCCTTGCCGGTGAATTCTGCCATAGCTTCGAAGTATGCGATCAGCTTGTTCGTTTTGACGATGATTGGATCGCCCTGAATCGCAATTTTAGTCTCCGTACTGCCGGTATAAACCACCTCACACATCTCGTCACCACGCCCACTGTAGAACAGCAAACGCTCTTTGAATTCGACATCTTTTCGGGCCTGGAGTGCAACAAGTTTTTTCTTTGCGTTTGAATGATACCGCAACCACTTAGCCCAGATAACCGGGATTTGTGAAGCCTCATACTGAAGCTGTAGCGTATCAATCACCATATCGCGTTCAAGTTCTTCCTGAAGCGACTCAAGCGTTAATTCAGCCATTAATGGTTCTCTCTCCCACACATTGCGCATTTACCGCCAGCGTTCCATAGAACACCTCCGCAATGCTTACAGGACCAGTCACTTTCGATCTTGATGATTTTCATGTTTTATTACCTCTGAAAAAACCATTATAGAGATCAATAAACATAAAATCAAATATTTCGAGCGAAGCGAGATACGAAGGAACGAAGTGACTGAGTATGGTTAAAAACTATACTAAAATGTCCACTTCCCTCTATATATAAAATATAATAATAGAAAAGAGACATTTCTCACTTCGTTCGAACTCGCTACGCTCGTAACTTGATTCTTTTAGATGGTTCTATTACAATGGACCATCTTCATCACCAACCAGTTTCGGAAGTTTAACCCCGAGTAAAACTGACATTAAACTTTTACCTGCAAGACTATCGAAGTCATCACCACGAATCAGGCGTGACTCTTCATCAGTGACGTTGCTGGTATACGGGTTCACTGAGAGACCGTAGCGAATCATCAGCGCAAGCACTGGCTGTAAGCTGTATGGGTCCACAACGATTTTGTATGCACCTGCACCATCTTCTTCGACGTACGGAGCATAGAACAGCGAACCAACATGTTCCAGGTCGCCGTAATCTTCCTTCACGCCTACGATAACGTAATCAACCGGACTTACTGCATCAGTGTACAGCGGAAGACCGTTGTTCAGCTTACCAGAAGACAGATCATTATCCTCATCCTCTTTGACCCAACCAGAAGCCGTCAGAAGCGCGGAGACGCGAGAACTTGCCAACACATAGCTACCGGTATAGGTAGTCGTGCGCTGAATGTGAGAATTCATCTCACAGATGTAGCGATACAACATACGACCTTGCTCTGGAGCTTTATCAGCCTGAGTCAGATCAAGAATGCCTTTATCAGTTGTGCCGTTTACCCGGAAGCGAGAAGAAACCGTGATCAGTTTCTGGATAATATCCTTGTTTACCTCGGTTGCCATCATCGTTGCCAGCAAATCATCGAAGGTTTCGGGAGCGTTGAACTGATTAGCCTCCAAATCCTGCGCCAGTTCCACTGTAAGCGACGTTTTCAGCTTACGGGTACGTACGGGTACACGCCAGCGATCAAGCCTTAAACCGACCTCTGAGACCGTTACGTTGCGATCTTCAAAATGTGAAGTCGGAGCAGCGTCGGACATAAAGCGAATCGAGTTGTTGATAATCGCTTCTCCGATGATATCCATCGATTCGGTTTCGGTTGTGCCGGTGAACGGATTCTCTTTGATCACCTTATAGACAACGCTTTCATACTGGAACAAATCACCGGGCGCGAAATTCTTGTTTTCGAATTCTGGGATCTCGGTACGTTCTTTCAGACCGATTTCACCACCATACGTCGCAGCAGCGGTAAATGGCATTTGTTTCAAGGGGTCAATGTATTTTACGCCATACAGCGTTGCTTCCGGCTGTGTGGTCTTCTGAACTGCTACCAGGTCAGTAAAGATTAAATCGGTCGTTGCTCGGGTCAGTGCTAACAGGTCTGGACGCCCATTAGAGGAATCCGCTGTAGTAGTTGATTCATCAAGCACACGCGGACCTGATGCAGAAACTGACTGCTTCAGTAACCGGTTGATGTGAAAATTTTTGCTCATTTGATAGTTTCCTGAAATGGGGTTTGGATCTATAGTCATATTTAGCCCAAACAAAAAAGGCAACCCGTAGGTTGCCTTTTGGATTCTGGAGGTCTTACAAGCCCTTCACCCAGACTTTACGGAAGTAAGCGTTCTTACCTACCATGTCACGGCTAACCATACCAGAGGTAATGCGGTCAGCAGGTGCTTCGGCGCGAGAGTTCGCGAACGGGTTAACACCGATGCCATAACGGGTTTTGAAGCCCATGACTGGCTGGAAGTTCTTCGGATCCGCACCGCGCAGAGGGGTTAGTGCAACGTATGGCGCGTAATAGATACCGGCGTCCATTTCGTTATCACCTTTGTAACCCACGGTGAAGTAATCCTGTTTCGCGTACTGGTCGATATACAGGCGGTAAGTACCACCCAGGACGCCAGCAAACACCGCTTTAGTGGTGTCAACGTTCAGACCTTTCTGGAGACCCATACCAGCAGCGCTGATACCGCTGTCGATACGTGCCAGAGCAGAGATCACGTTACGTGAAGCGATGATGAAGTTACCTGCACCACGGCCAGTCTGACGAGCGATTTCGTTCGCTTCTTTGTCGATCTGAATCAGCAGAGCTTTGTAGCTTTCGCCAGCCCAACGAGCGCCGCGAACGTCAACCGGATCCATGAAATCGAACGCACCAGCTTTAGAACCAGTGGTCTGAGTGAAACCAGACTTACCGATCTGAGCGGTGTAGTTGATGGTATCAACGATTTCGCGGTTGATTTCCAGCATGATTTCGGTTGCCAGGATTGCAGACAGTTCAGCATCCGCGTCCATACCGTGAACTGCGCGAAGATCCTGAGCCAGTTCTACTGAGTACTGCGCTTTCAGTTGACGGCTACGAGCTTCGATCACGCTCTTATCGATACGGAAGCCCATTTCGTTCCATGGGTTGCCGGTAGAACCGTTGAACTGCTCCTGGAGTTCAGCAACAGAAGTTGCCATGCCGTAAGCGATTTCAGCTACAGAACCAGCTTCCATCAGTTTGGTTACAGCTTCGTCCAGCTTAGCTTTGTCGGTTGCGCCTGCATCAGGAGTGATTGCAGTACCAGACACGTTCTGGAGGAACACACGACCGGTCTGTTCGAAATCGTACTTGACGATTGCGCCATCGGCGATTGCTGTACCAGCAGTCAGTGTAGCGAACTTAGTCGCTGGATCCGCGCCCTGACCAGAGTACATTGCATCTGGTGCCTGAGACGGATGGAACGCTTCTTTCGCGCCAGCAGCCAGAGGATCTTTACCGTACACTGCACGCAGTGCGAAGAACTGACCGGTAGGACCGTTCATAGGCTGAACGCCGCAAATGTCGAACGCGATCAGGTTTGGAATCGCACGACGAACCATGCCGATTACTGCCGGACCGATGTTGGTGATTGCGCCTGACGCCTGACCAGCAGCGATTTTCTGTGGATCGTAACCGTGGTCACCCACGACTTCAGCTTCAGCCAGGAAGCCACCGAAAGACTCGACGATTTTTTCGTCGCGGTATACTGGGTCTTGCTCGCAATCTTTTTCCTGCATCTCAAGGATAGCAGCAACCAGATGCTTTTTGGACTTGGTAGCGATTTCCGGTAAGCCTTCTGCTTCAACCAGATCCTGCCATTTAGTCATCAATTCATTTTTCTTAGACATTTTGTAACCCTATTAATTAAGAAAGGCGTTGTGCCGCATGTACATATTTAGATGAACCAGATTCCGGTTTCTGTGGGGTTACCACTGGCGGAACGAACTCATCGTTTGTTTGAGTCTGAGCGGCTTCGTTCACCGGATCAGCTTCTTTTTTGGTTGCTACCATTTCAACAATCGCAGACAGTTTAGAATCAAACTTATCTGAGTAAGACAGACCTTCAATCAGATCCTGAACTTTCTCGATCTGGCTTTCAGTCAAACCTTTGGTTTTTTCAGCGATAGACTGGTCGCGCTTCATGCTCGCGATTTCAGCATCTTTCTGCTGGTTGGATTCGAACAGGCGTTTTACTTCCAGCATGTTTTCATCCAGTTCGCTTTCCAGTTCTTCGACGATATCTACTTGACCTTCAGGAATGATCACGTTATGATCAGCCAGAACGTCTTTCATACCGGAAACCAGAGATTCGAACAGGTCCGCTTTAATATCACGGGTTACCGCTTCTTTGTTTTCTTTCAGCCACTCGCCAGCAATGTGGTCGAAATAAGTGTTCGCATCTTCGTACAGCTTGACTTCGATTTCGGAAGCGCGTTTTTCTACCTGTGCTTCTACGAGTTCGTCAGCGCGATCTGCGATCTGGTTGATGTGTGATTCAGCCAGCGTTGCAGCGTGTTTTTTAACCGCTTGTTCGAATACAGTACCGAAATTAGCTTTCACATCATCGGAAAGATCGACTGATTCGAAAATGCTGTCTAACTCTACGGCGGTATCCAGGTTCTGGGCTTCCGCTAACAGTTGTTCTTTAAGCATTTTGATGTTCCTGTTTGATTTAATGTATTTATAGACCTTTCAAACGTTCAGAGATTTTTCTGAAAGCGTCATCAGCACTACTGTTTTTATCAACACTGTTATTTAGCTGTTGATTTTCGACAATCGGTTTCACGTACGCCTCTGGAGCCGATGGACCCCATACGACATCTACGCCTACTGCCAACGTGTATCCTTCCTGTACGATATTGTATCCTTTACCGGAATCAGCAAGTTTACCCAGGCCGCGAGAAGAAACACCAGGAACCCAACCGGCACGAATCAACGCAGCCAATTTATCCCCATCACCGCCATCGCCTTCGACGACAACTGCGCGACCCCATACATCATTACCCTTCCACCAAAGATCCTCAATGAGGATACAAGCACAACGAGGATCGACATTCGGTCTTGCCGGATGGTTCATTTCGCCTAACGCCTGTTTGGTTTTCACCTGAGTAGTGATATATTTAGAGACAGCTTCTTCTAATATTTTCTTAGGGTACAGTCTTCGGTTACGGTTAACTTTTTCGGCCTGAAGGAAAATGCCTTCAATTCGCAGTTTACCGTCTTTTTTTGACTGCCCAACGGACTCTAAAATAGAATCCGAAATATCCGCACAAGGTAAACCCCATTCCTCGATTAACAGCATATTGCCGTCAGGGAGCTGGGATTCATTCATATTTAGAGTCCTAATGCGGCGCGTTTACGCAGCGCTTTTTTGCGTTTACGTTGTGCGCGGGTTTGGATTGACGGGTTCGCACGCTTAGTTTTAAGAGCACGACGCGCAATCGTCCGGCGTTGTGATTTCGTCAGGCCGGTTGTCTGATAAGCGTTGCGCTGGCGTGTTGCGCGGTCTTTAAGACGCTCAACGTTACCGCGTGAATCAACATGCTTAACCATGACTTCATCAAGGGTCAGACCCTCAACGATTGAAATCATAGCCAGAGCCAGTTCTGGTTCATCATTCGCCATATTTTCGATGATTTTTACAGTGTCTTCATCGATCCCCAGAATATCAACACGGGCTTTCGCCTCGTCGAGATGTGCTTCCAGGGCTTCTACACTGGTTTCGAGTTCGAGTTGCATTTTCAGCCCTCTTATTCGTTTTTAGAATCAGGCTTAGCGCCTTCTTCTTTGTCTTTACCATCTTTATCTTTTTCTTCGCCAGGCTCTTTGTCTTCTTCGCCTTCACCGCGTACGCTTTCGGCTAATTCAACGCGCAATTCCTGACGAATAACTTCTTTGCGCTCTTCCATGATAGAGGTAAACTGTTTTTTAGCCTCCACCAGGTCACCGCGCTTAACTGCTTCGATGTATTCGTTCATTAAAAGTTTTCCTCTGTCTCTTCGGGGTTTTTAAACCGGTCAATGTTGGCTTCCTCTTCGATTTCTTTGCTTTCGCGCTCGATATCGTCGTCGGACATACGCAACACTTCCTTCATGATGTATTTATGGGACACATATTTCCCTACAACGTTTTCCGTCTGAGCCATCAGATTCAGGCGACGTTCAAGGATTTCAATGTCCTTGATTTCCGCGTAGTATGAGTCCTGCTGGAAGATGAAACCGATATTGCTAACGTTTTCATTCCATTCATCCTCGGTGATGATTTTCTTCGCGATCAGGTTAGTTTTCAGCGGGTCAGAAACAACCGGCGTAAACTGAATCTGTGCGGTGCGAATGAATTTTGTGAACTTCAGTTCGTCACGGGTGATTTCACCACCGCCACCGATCTGCATACCGCCATCATCGCGAGGCATACGGCTTAAAGGCACACGAAGCGCTTCATACAGCTTGCGGTTGAACCACTTGATATCATCCATATCAGAGAAGTTCGCGCCGCCTGGCAGCGTAGAGACCTCAGTAACGGCTTTACCGTCTCGACGGGTCAACCAGTAATCCTCTGTCATTGACAGGTTATTCTGTTGGTTTTTGACCGTACCCGTACGCGCATCATACACAACGCGGTTTTTGAGTCCCTGAGCAATGTTATTTACGTACTGTGCTGCTTTCGAACCGCCCATCATACCAACGTCGATGTAGAACACACGGCGTTCTGGGGCGCGAGTGATACGATAGATAACCATCGCATCTTCCAGCAAACGGAGCTGGTTAGCAGGCTTGACAGCGCGATGCAGGTAACCGATAATGTTACCGTTGGCATCTTCCTGTCCTGAGTGTGCATAGACAATCGCAGAACGAGGAATTTTAATCTTTTCATTTGCGGCGTAAATGTGACCATTCAGCGAATAGCCATTCTTCGGCGCGGTATACAGGAAATATTCCCGGTAGCCACGGAAGACTTTTGCACCGTCCACGGTTTCGACAAGCGACTCTCGGATAAGTTCCATACTGCGTGGGTCGAGCTGGCGCAGTTCTTTAATCCCTTTGGATTCATCCTTATGCAGGATTTTATGGAAATAGATCCGGGAATCAACATACCAGTCGCGGAAAAGTCGCGCACCCTGATTATCGAAGTCATGGATATTTAGGACGTTCTGAAACTCAGCAACGATTTTTTTCTTGATCGCGTCGGAGAAACCGGTATTGTCCAGGTCCAAACTGATTACGTCTTTGCCCAGTTCATTCACAATCGCGTCATCGATAATTTCCGACACTGCGTTTTCAACTTCCGGGTAGGCCATGAGACCACGATACGTGTTAATCAGTTCCTGTTTCGTTTTGATGTTAGGATCCTGTCCACCGTAGAACTGCTGATATACCGAAGTATATTTCGCATTGTTCAAATCGGTTTCGATTTCATGCGCTCCATCGTTATTTTTTGGGGGCGCTATTGAACCTGTATCATCTTGTAATTGTGCTTCGAGATCCTGAGCATCTTTCTCGCTCGGAGATCTGAAGAAACTTAAAATATTCTCAAATCCAAATAAGTTCATTTAACAACTCCAAAAAATAATGATAGGGGTATTGCTACCCCTGTATTTATGCGACTTTATTCCCACCAGTCCAGCGCGAAAGTACACTCAAAGGTAGATACTTCGTTGTTGCTGTCCCAGTCCAGGGCAACTTCACCGACGTTTGTCGGGAACAGACCGGAGATTGTGTGTTCTGCGGTCACTTCGTCATTACGGTTTTTCTGCTTGACTACAGCTTGTTTCTTGTAGTTAGCTGGAACATCACCGGAAATCTGTTCACCCATGCCGTGCATGGCGTTTGACCAGGCGATCAGCGCATTACGGGTCGCGTGTGCATCGTCAGAATAGATCGTTACGGTCCAGTCATCATATGTACGGTCACCGGCAACGTTGATTTTTCGGTTCTGGTAACCTACCGGAACTTTTTCAACTGTTGCAGCAGGCATTGTTGCCGCTTTGCACTTGAATTTAAAATTTTTGCCCAGGTACGGAATTTCAACTTCGAACAGGTTAGGTCGAGCGAAATCACCGGACTCAAAGGCGCGTAAAATGTCAGTAAGCATTTTTATAACCTCGGATTATTTAGAGGGGCTTTTCGCCCCTCATTTGTTATACTGTCTGTGCGCCTACTAACTCGTCGAAGTCCGCGCCCGTTGAAGTAGCGACGAAGTTCAGAGTGATGTAGTTGATAGAACGCGCCGGTTTAACGTAGATGGTTCCTACGAATTCGTTGCGGTCGATCACATCTGGCGTGTTGTTCGTGGTATCGCAAACGATGCGATAATCATAGCAACCACCCAGAGCACGGATATTCGTCATATACTGACCGGTATCCATACGGAAGGAAGAACGCGTGAAATCGTCGTTGTTCTCGAACAGCTTGTATTTCGCGTTATCGCCCACGTCTTTCTTGATCATGTTGAACAAGCGACGCACGTTGATGCGGTCGAAAGGACTCGGAACTTTCGTCAGAGTTTTATCGCCATACAGAACGAAACCAGAACCACCAGAAAAACCAGTTACCGGGTTAATCTGTTCCTGATACATCGCATCGCGGTGAGCGGTACGAGGTTCAATTGCCAGTTTAATGCAGTTGCGAATCTGACCACGGTTCAGACCTGCGATTGACATCCACGGCTGCGCAACCGAATCGGTATACACACAAAGGCCAGCGATATCGCCTGCCAGAGGAACCCAGCGGTTAACATCATTGTACTTATCGTACTGATATTTATAGTTACCATCCAGGAAGCCATAGCTCGAACTTACGTTCATGTTGTCGTCAATCGGGATGTTGCCCGAAGTGGTATAGCCACGACGCCATTCAACCATGTTATTTACAGCCTGCTCCAGCGGGATATTAACCAGCTTTCCGCGTGGCGGTGAAACAAACACAGTACAATCAGCACGTTCTTCACCAATGGCAACAACGTGTTTCTGTACGGTTGAGTGAACAGAGACGGTTTCACCGGCAGAAGCACCTGCGATCAGCAATGGAACATGCAGAGACTCGCGGTCAGCAAACAGATCCCAGCCGTTCATCAGTTCATCAGCACCTACAGAATCGTTGGAAGACATACCGCCACCAAATTCCAGGATACCGCTGAAGCCTTTAGGCCAGTTCAGTGATGTACCGAACACGTAGCGAGAGCCACCGTTTGCAAAGAAATCATCCATGTAGATGTTTGTGCCGTAGATATCTTTGTCACTCTTCTCGGTTGAGACGATGAAAGATTCCTGGACAATACCACCACGACGAACGATAATCGCATACTGGGTATCTTTCTGCGGACCATAAGCCAGAACAGAACGACCGCTGTTTTTCGCCTGTGTGCCTGACGGATACGCAGTGATTACAGAACCGCTTTCGTAAGCCGCTTTAGACACAACCTCTACCTGTACGGTAGAACCCAGTTCACCCGGATACAGAGCTACCAGTGCAGGCAGACTATATTTCTGGGTCAGGGTCATGAACTGCGTACCCTGGATGGTTTCTTTCGCGATATCCAGATTCAGCAGGGTGATACCTGACTGACTTTCGATACCATCAACTGCGATTGACGCGGATACACCAGAAGTAGCGGAAATAACCTCTGTAGTCCATCCTGTTGAGATATCTGGATACGTGCCGATCTGTTTAGCACGCGCAACGATTTTTGCGCTAGGAATCGATACAGCAAGGATTTTGCCGTTTGTATCGACCTTAGAAATAAAGCCTGCATCTTCTACAACAACGTTGTTGTATTTGACGCGTACCTGGTCTTTAACTGAATAGTTAGAGCCAGCAGATGTAATTGTGGTTCTCACCTGGTCGAAAATCGCGCTCGCGTTTTTTGCTGACTCTTTGTCAACAACGCGAACAACCCGAAGATCATTACCGTACTGTAAGAAGTTTACAGAGCTAAGGAAATAATCAGCGGTCAGATTATCAGGAGCACCAAAAGCATTTACCATTTCGACTTCGTTTGAAATCTGACGAATCTGGTAAGCTGGACCCCATGGAAATTTACCGACGATAGCGGCACGACCAGTTGAATTTCGAACAACGGTAGACTGTACCGACGTTTCTTTTGATTCAACACCCGGAGATTGTTGCATTATGTACTTCCTCTAATTTATATAAACGAAATGCCGTGACTACCGACCGAAATTGTTTCGTCGCCGCTGGTAACGATAACTGCACACAGGGCATCTTCCCAGAGCTGTTCACGTTCGCGTGCAAAGACCTCATTTGCGAGCCGGAGATCATCATTTTCGCAGAATTCAGTGAATTTCTGCTGTGTGGTTAACCATGCAAATACTACCAGAGCCATAACTAAATCGTCATGGAATCCCTCTTCGGCTTTCCAGGTCAGCCCGTTTTCTGCGAATGTACGCATCTCAGCAATGGTTTCTTTGTTATTTATGATCAATTTATCCTTCTCGATCAGGTCTTTCAGCGTCGAACAACCAATAGCTTTTGATCGCTTGGTCTGCTTCATACCCAAATCGGTGTAGCTGTCACAAATAACGTTTTCGTATTCCAGTTCAGAGAACAGTGATTTAGCCACTGAATGCCCCGTACTGTTCAACTCGATATAAATCCACGCCTCGTTATACATCATCAGATATCTGAGCAACACATCAGGCAAAATAAGATGTGAAGTCGTATTCGAATGGAATACAGCAACCTGCTCGAATGGAAACGATGTAATGTCGATTAAATGCATAGCATGGTAATCCTGTCCGCGACCTTCTGCGGGGTCCAGCACTGCAATGTATTTATGACCCTGAATCGGAGCCTTATACATAAAGAATTTTCCGTCCTGCGGATCGCAATCAAGCCAGTTCATTTTAGCCAGCTTCCAGCCCGAGATCAGAGAACCGTTGGTTCCCATAAATTCGGTGCAGTGCTCCTGCATGAATGCTTCTTTGCTCGAACCGCCGATTGTGTTGCTCGACCACGAATAACCATCATCGAACACACCATCATCGCCGTCTGTATACATACGCTCTTTTACAGAGGTCCAGATTGCGTTATATGGAGTAAAGCCAGATTTTTTCTCTAGCGCCTGGTTCCATATGTCATAAAAATGGTTGAGTCCGTTCGGAGTCGTGGTTATAATGATTTTTGATTGACGACCGGAAGAAACTACCGGCTGTATCGCCAACCATGCCTCAATAAAGTTTGGAATAAACGCACACTCATCGACATAGATCATTGCGAATGAGTTACCACGGACCGCATCTGGAGAACTTGCAAATGCTCCGATAGAGCAACCGTTGTCCAGTTCGATGCTGTTTTTGTTCCATTCCACGATGCCTGGTTGTAAAAAGTCAGGAAGCAGCTTAATACACTGCTTAGTACGACCCAGAACTTCTGCTGCCATGGTCCTGACGTGGGCCATACAACCAACTGCTTTACTCTCGTTGAAGCAGACAAAGTGTGCCAGGAAGATAGCAACAACCGTTGTCTTACCCAACTGGCGAGACAGGTTACACGCGACCAGACGATCACGATGCATAATCTTTAGCATATCTCTCTGGTAGTCACGCAACTGAACTTTGATTGTACCATGGTCGATATGGTCGATGGCACAATAGGTTTCAGCAAAATACAGAATATCATCGCGACACCGGATCCATTCCTCAAGCATTTCCTGCGTCCATTTGGTCTGGATATAAGACCTTTTCAGGTCGGGGATACCCATATACCGGCTACGCTTGTTCCCTTTATCCTTAAAGGTTTTAAATGCTTTCGGGTTTTTGGCTTGTAGTGTCACCTTTACCGGCTTATTTATTTCCAGATAATCGGCAAATGTTTTGGGATACCATTTGCCATCATGATTGCTCTGAAGCCATTGCATACCGGATTCATCAATTTTCGTTTTGAGAAAGTCGGGGTGCATCAGTCCAATAGGGTGCGAAGATTCGGCACCGCTTTCCAGAGCAGGTTCCTCGTTATGTTTCATTTCCATCGTTAATCTCTGCGTCTTCAGCTTCGGAATCAATAGCCGGTTTGTTTGCTGCTCGGGAATCGTATGCCGAACCGACTTTCTGCATCAGTTCCGTTGGAGAACCAACGAAAACAGTTGCATTATTGATATTCATGTTCGGTGACTCTGGCTTATCGTCTTTTGTTGTCGCGGTCTTCTCTTCCGTAATCTCTTTCATTTCCTTATGAATCTTAACAAGGCTCATGTTTGACACATTAAGCTGATTCATCAGGCTTGTGAAAACCTCCACATGTTTAGGAGATTCGGAGTTCTTCGCGTTATGCAGGGCGATTTCTGCCATATCCATGATCATCTGATTCATGTAGTGGGCAGTTTTACGCGCTGTGCTGTAATCTTCTTCGAGGTCTTCAGTTCGATTGCCTGGGTGCGAATCAACTTCTTTCAACTCCAGCTTTTCGTAAACTACGACCTCTTCGCCTGGCTCCGCACCCGGAATATTTTCCAGGCTTAGCCATTCTTGTAAGCTACCTTCCATCATTTGCCCCTCGGTTTCGGAGGTTGTTCACCTGTCGGGATAGCCTGACCGCTTGAGCGGCTTTGTTTGATCTGTGTGCCGTCCCAGTCATTAAACGGGAGATCGACAGGATCTACTTGACTATCCACCGACTCGAAGTTATCTTTATCCAGCGGATTGGTGTTCGCAAAAAAATCAGTGTAAACGGTTCGGATTTCACCTTTGAGGTTATCGACAGGGGGATAAACAAAGCCCTGCAACTCAAACATGAAAGACCATTCGATATGCCTGCGCTGGTTCGCTTCACCCTCAAAACTGGTGTCCGGCGATACCGACTGCAAACTGATTTTTATGTCGCGGTCGATTTTGATTTCGTTTTTATGCAGTTCCGTGATCTTGCAGTTAAAATGCGGCTGAAAGTACGGTAAAATCTGTTCTGCAATCTGGAACGCGTCATCTTCGTATCGCGTATACACACCCAGTTCAAACATGAACCGGTATGGGACCGGGTTGAACTGCACAATAGATCTGTGCGGTGAGTTCAACTGAGACATTTTCTCAGCTACAGTCATGCTGGTTTTTCGGATCCCGTTATACTGAAGGTCTACCAGTGATAGATTCATACGGGGCAAAATAGTTTCAACTTTCGCCACTTCTTCCTGACTCAATGGGTTGTTGTACTTGTCCATTGCTGCAATGAATTTTTCTTTTGACGAATAAGTGATCGGAACTTTAATAAATTTTTGTTTGTCGCCGCGCACTCGCATAACCTGAACATGGTTAAACAGCGCCCCCATAAGGACGATATAATTGCGCAGCGATGAATTATACCAGAAACCAAACATTTGGGGTTATCCTCGCGAAAGGGTGCAGTTGTTGCACCCTTGTGTACTATTTAAGGGAAGTTTGCAAACGGCGATCCACGACCGTTAACAACGTCGAACGACTCAACGAACTCGTCGGCTTCGTCTTCGAACTGCTTATCTTCCGCGTACTGATCAACGTTGATATCTGCAATTCCATCCAGATTACGGATAGGCTCCAGATCAAGATCAGCGTCCGGCTCGATATTTATACCCTCATTGCGTTGCAGTTCCGGGGCCATCTCTTCACCGGTATAGATGAATTTCGCCAGGTTGATTTTACGAGCCGGACGATCACCGAACTGATAGAACGGGTCCGCCTCAATCCACGTCACCTCAAACAGGCTGTTATCCATCGGGAAGTAAATCAGGTCTCCCAGCTTAGGAATGCCACCATCAACCTGGTGAGCAAACAAACGAGGGTTGACGACAACAGTCATTTCATCGTTAGAACTCAGACCAAACTTACTAAAAAAGTCGCGCTGGCCTTCGTAGTTAGCGTAAGATTCTATGTATGCCGCAATCTTCCATGATTTTGTAAACTTCGATTCCCGGTCCTCACCCAGAATACGGTCCACGTTGACAAACTCCCTGCGGACGTAATACATATCCGGGGAACGCATCTGGATTGCTTCAGCAGTCAGGGAATCATGCAGTTGCTGGGTCGGGTTGTGTTTGTAAAAGTTTACATACGGGTTTGTAACGCTATCCCGCATGTTTTTGTCTACGCCTTCGCCAGAACCCAACTGGGCGAAAAGGTCTTCATCAGGAATCATAATTCCCCCTTAAGCCATGATGATCGGCATTGTATCCGACAACAGGATCAATTCCTGCCGGAGTTCTGTCAGTTTTGTTTCTGCTTCCTGGATCAGTCGGGTTCCGTCCGGTGATACACCGCCAGGCAACTGCATACCCTGGAATTTTGCCAGAATCTGACCGTTGATTTCTTTTACCAGAGCAGTTGAATAGTCTTTGACCCAGCGGTTATTATATGCTGAAGTCCCGCCCATCACATTGCTACCCTGACCCGCACGTACACCGCCTGCAACCGCATTGTAAGGGTTGTTGTAGGTATCGAATAGGGTATGTTCACCACCATACGGATCGCCTGCTGTAGCGTATCCTGCGACGGCTCCAACCATGCTCGGAACATCGACAAAGGAACGGGCCATAACTTCCAGCACGATAACATCACCAGCGCCACGGTTGCCATGAATAAAGAATTGTCCGGTGTCGTCATTGAACGAGTAATCAGGCAGAGGCGAGAAGATATCCATCATCGTTTGCTGATATGACATCATCTGAGTAAAGTATCCCAGATCCGCGCCATATGCGTTCATACCGTACACGCCACCATTACCACCGCCCAGAGTTCCACCGGTAAGGCCCATAAGGAAATCAGTGAACCACGGGTAAGTAGCAGTGCCGTCCATCGTAAAGAGATTGCTGGTCCCTGTGCGCAGAACCTTAGTCACTGCGAAAATGTGTTCTTTGCTTAGGTCAAATACACCACGGGTATTATCTGCGCCCGGAATGAGGATAATATAGGCTTTGTTCGTGCCGTTATAGTGATATTCCGCATACAGATCGAGCGCACGCTGGATGCAGTCATAGATCTGGTCTCGGGTAATTTCAACTTTAACGATAGGCGCACCCAACCGGCGCAAAATCTCATCTTTAAGTTGTTCTGGATTATTCGTAATCATAAGATCCTCAAAAGGGGCCGAAGCCCCTTGTGTTATTTGATTTGCATCTGGTTCAGAAGAACCAGGTTAGCGCTGTTATCTGCTACTGTTTTTTCCAGTGCAGTTATGCGGTTGGTAAGTGCGGTAATCAGTGCGTAAACGTCACCGGAACCACCACCCAGAGACGCAACAACGTCTTTCAGGGTTTTCTTGATACCGTCTTTGGTGAACTTATCCGCGCCGGTAGCGTCGCCGTAAATGTCTTTACCCAGAGTGACGTTAGCAGCAACCAGACCACTGGTAGAATTACCAACAACGCCTTTCACGTCATCGATATCTGCCATCATATCACGGCTGGCGTTTTCGATAGTCAGGACACGACCTTTGATGCTGGTAGGATCGGAATCCGAACCAATATCAGAGAGCGCCTGAGTAACATCACCACGAAGACCATCGTCGCTACTGTCGCCCATGATCAGACTAATGTCGATAACAGACCGCTTCAGCTTAACGATATCGTTACGCAGACTACCCGGCTCTTCCTGATTGGAACCCAGAGCATTTTCAAGCTGGGTCGTGCGATAGCCCAGACCGGTAGTCGGGTCACTGATAGCAACCTGAAGAACACCAATCTCTTTCTCTGCGTCGATAACGCGACCAACCAGACCCGCATCCGTAGAACCACCAGAACGACCAACATACTCATTCAGTTCCGCGATCTCGCTGTCAATATCTGCCAGGTGAGTTGCGGTCTTGTTCAGCCGGACATACAGAGAATCCTGTGTTGCCATACCGCGCAGACCAACTTCATTACGAAGATCGGTTACGGTCTGGGTCAACTGACCGACTTCTGAATTGGCCCAGTCGTCTTCCAGCTTAACAATACGGCCTTCCTGCTTCGATACCGCGTTTGCGTTCTGCATGATTTTGTATTTCATGCCGAAGCCGTCAGATAACGGATCCGAATCACCGTTCTGATTGTATCCGCTATATGCACCCATTTCCTTTTTAATGAAAATGATATCATCTCGAATAGTCCGGTGTTTCGGATCCTTCGACACATCATATTCACCGATTTCGGTATTGAGTGAACCAATCAAAAGTGTGTGTTGAGCGATGTCGGTTTTCGCTACCGACAGATCGACTTTAATCAGGCCGATATCAGTAGTCGCTTTGTTCAGCGTCTTGATAACATCCTGACTCGCGATCCCATCCAGGTTGGAAGAAATCAGATTCACCTGGTCAACAATCTCGTTGATTTTGCTTACCTGATAACCATCATTCAATTCCAGCCGGACGGCGTTCTTCTGGACCTGAGAAACATGTGTGTTCAGGTTGCCATCGTTGCCTAATTTTTCTTTTGCCCCAAATAGGGATTGTCCATTGATGATCCAGTTGATTGAAGTCTGTGAAACAGTATCCAGCGGAATTCCGTCAACGTAGGGGATCTTAGGCAATGGATCTAGTCTTAAAATCATGTGTTGCCCCTTATGCTACTCGAATGACATAGTTTAATGAAATATTTTTCATTCGGGTTTCATTACCCCCCGCGCCTTTGGCTTTGCTGAATGTACCGTCAAGGTCAAGGACACGCTGATCATTTTTATTCGCGCCAACCAATTCATAACCGGCCTGCCATGCTGGAATGTTGCCACCGTTCTGGAAAATCATCTGAAGTGCGTGTTCGTGATAACCGAACATATCACCCTGATAATCACCAAACCCGCGACCCGGATCCATACCACGACCGGCGTCATAGCCACGAACAGCCAAACCGCGAGTATCCGGGATATTGAATACTCCACCACCGCCACCGAAGGTGTATCCGATACGGTTGAACAGTGACTGATACTGTGCGACATTCAGAGCACGACCGTTACAAATCATCAGGTTTCCGTGGTCGGAGTTAAACGCTGTCATGATGATGCCACCAATCGGCATAGACAGATCAACTTCACCCATTGTCTGATATTTATTCCATCCGTCCATGCTTCCCTGATATACTGCACCACTGGTCACAGAGTTACGATCAC
>Ga0308166_1001798_pt1 | contig 21513 bp, 25 predicted proteins | sample PhyCR2_2_FD_202137 | JGI IMG/M metagenome (GOLD analysis project Ga0308166, IMG submission 202137) | Phyllosphere microbial communities from UC Gill Tract Community Farm, Albany, California, United States - DLSLCC.R2 | ecosystem: Host-associated > Plants > Phyllosphere > Unclassified | place... | reverse complement strand
ACAACGCGGGCATGAACGTTGAGGGTGAGTTTCTGGAGGCGGACATCACACGCATTAACAGCATGCTGGCGTTAAATATTCTGGCACCCACCCGTCTGGCACAGGCGGCTGGCCGGGCTTTCAAAGCGCGCGGAAATGGCATCATTATCAATATCGCCTCGGTGCTGTCACTGGTGCACGAGATGTTCAACGGCGCTTATAACGCCACTAAGTCTTACGTACTGACTCTGACGCGTGCGATGCAGCGTGAACTTGCAGAGAGCGGTGTGCAGGTACAGGCGGTGTTGCCCGGAGCGACCCGTACGGAAATTTTCGACCGCGCAGGCCAGTCTATTAATGACATCCCGGCTGAAATGCTGATGGACGTTGATGAGATGGTGGACGCCGCGCTTGCCGGACTCGACAGCAAGGAGACGGTAACCATTCCGGCGCTGGAAGATCTGCAGATGTGGCACGACTACGATCAGGCACGTGGCACGATGGTTCCTCATCTTTCACGGAATCAATCAGCATCCCGTTATCGTCAGAGCTGAGCCAGCCATCAGCCATAACGACTGAAGTCCGGTTTCACTAAAGGCACGGAGAAGCATTATCCGTGCCTGTTTGCGACTTCGGGATCGCGGTTCGCCAGATTTGTTATAGAAATCAGCAGGTAAATCACTGCTGCTTATTTCAGCAACCGGTGGCTGAGTGCTGGATTGCCCTGAAGAGATACTTTATAATCCCCGCTCCGCTGGCCCCTTAGCTCAGTGGTTAGAGCAGGCGACTCATAATCGCTTGGTCGCTGGTTCAAACCCAGCAGGGGCCACCAAATTTAGTGATTAAGATCATGCAGTTAAGCCACCTTTCAAGGTGGCTTCTTTGTTTTCAGAATCTACCATTGGCAGCAAAATGGCAGCAGGATTTTTATCACCCTTTCCTTTTACCATCTTTATCTTGCAATGAGTAACGCAACTCATGTCTTGAGCTCTGGACTAGCGACTTCACTATGCGAGTAAATATTGCATTTATCAATGTGGTAATGTGAGATAGAAAGTTAGGTTAAGGCTCAAATTCCTAAGCCTATCTGTTATTATTGAAATCATATTGTGCAATAAAATCTTCATACCCCTGACGCAACCTTTGAAGTCTCTTTATTGTTTTATTTAAAGATTTTCTCTTTTCAAATGAAAGATAACCACTCATTTTTGTTGTAGTTTGACTTTGAGCGCTATAAATAAAATCAATATTTACATTAAATTCTTCCACATAACTCTCACCACCAATGTCTTTATATTCAAACATAACTGTAGGCTTTGAATATTTATTGTTTAAGCCTTCATCAGCTCTTACAGATAAAATCAAGTTAGCACATATTAAAGAAAACATAGGAGAGGGGAAATTTATTTCTGTAGGGGATGGCTTTTGATTATAGGATAAAACATAGTCAATAGAATCATCGATGATTTCTCTGTAAACTGAGCGAACATCATTATGAACGATTGTCTTTATAAAAGATCCATTTGAAATTCTTTCTATCTTCAAGGGTATTTGAAGTTTATTGAAATTACGATTCAAAGAATCAATTATTTCTTGAGAGTCATAATTCCATTTTACTTTTAAATCTAGAGCTGCACCCAGACCAATATTAACTGCCAGATCGCTTTTCAAAAAATTACTATTTACTTCATCACGCATTTTAATTCTATTTAGGATATCAAAAGTAGAATCATCATATTCATAGTCAAATAATTGTGGCCTCAATAGTATCTGAGGCTTATAAGAAAGCTTCCTTTGTAATCCAGATTGTCTGACAGCAAGCAGTGCGGAAAGCGCAGAAATGAAAGCGGCAAAACACGCAGCTAATGCAATCCATTTATCTAAAGTCATCACTTAACCTCTATTTTTGTGAGAACACATATTATTATTCAAAAAACAATACAGTTCAATGCCGGGATCTTAGTCTTTTCTTAAAATTATTTTCAAGTGATGATGGCAATATTAAAATATAATAACCAAAAAAAACAAATTACCATCAGGAAAAACAATGCTGGATGAGGTTGTATGAGACGGGGTTAATTTCAAAAAATGCCTTCATGATGCTTAATGCTATTTAAAATAGCCCGTGTATAACGGGCTATTCAAAAATCAAAAATATTATAACCACAATGGTTGCTGCTGATTTCTGCCCGGATGCGGTGGCACCGGTTTAACGCTGCCAGGTTTCATGATGATCTCTGACACGGTCTCATGAGATTTAAACGTGCAGCTGCAGTTAATGTTCTGGCACTGGTTATATCGTTCTTTAGTTGTTGCTGATACCTGAAAGCTGCTGCGAGTATGTGCGGCATTTCCGCACAAAGGGCAATTCATCATGATGTCGCCTCCAAAACCCAATTGAGATGAATATTACTCAATTTAACCATTTTGAGATAGTACTATTCCATTTCAAGTGAATCTATTTTCACTTCAAGTTCAATACTTGTCGTATAACCGTTTTCCGTGCTTAGGCTGTGCGTCAGCGTCGTGATAATCCATTCCCCCGCATCAATTGGCTGTTTGAACCCGCTGACCTTCACCGGCATTTCCGTGTAGAGATCTGCGCGACCACGCGCCAGCTGAACAGAAAAGGTCGCCACGCCGCGCTGCAGGCGTTCCCACTGCATTTTTGCCGCCCGCTCTGCATTGCCCCGGTTTGCGTAAGTGCGGCTCAGTACCAGCACGTTTTCATCCGTGCCGATAAGGTAATCGCCCTGATTCGCCTCCGGTTCCTTTTTCTTCTTCACCGGGGCTTTACGTCGCCTGCGCTTCACCTTCGCCACCGGCTTCTTTGCCGGTTCGCGGGTGTGCAGCCAGCTGGCAATCACGCCGGTGTAGGCGTCCCGGTCCGCCAGGGTGAAGCGATGGCCGTCCCCGTCCCTGCGCTGAAGGGTGATAACCGGCAGCGCTCTGCCGCTTGCCGTTTTCCCCTGCCCCTGGCGGATAAACAGCAGATTACCGTCCTTGACGCAGGCCACCGCGCCGCACTGTTTAGCCAGCCGCATCAGAAAGCTGGCGTCTGATTCATTGGTCTGGTCAAGGTGGTCAATTTCTGCGGCCGCCATGTCCTCACCCATCGCCGCCTTCAGTTTGTGCCGCCCGGCGATATCCCTGACAATTTCGCCCGCTGTGGTTTTGTGCCAGGACTTCTCCCGCTTCGTGTTCAGGGTCTGCCGGAAGTCAGCGCTGCGCGCCCGCAGCGTCAGGCGGTCAGGCGTGCCGCTGTGCTCGATTTCGTCAACCGTATAACTGCCTTTCGGAAAAAGCGCCTCTCCCTGCCAGCCCAGCGCCAGCGACAGCACGACGCCCCGGCGCGGCAGCTGCAGCTGGCCGTCCGCGTCGTCCAGCTCGATGTCCAGCTGGTCCGCCTCAAAGCCACGGTTGTCGGTAAGCGTCAGGCTCAGCAGGCGCTTTTCCAGCTTCTGCGTGATGTCTGCGCCGTCCATCGTCAGCCGGAACGCCGGTGAGTTCTGCTGGCCGTTAATCCTCGGGCTGGTCATCATGAAAATAATCCTCCCGCTGCGGCGCTCACCTTACCTGCGGCGGTGGCGGCTGCGCCCTGCATGGCAGACAGCTGATCGCTGAGGCTGCCGAACATCTCGCCCAGCGATTCATCGGTGCGCTTCAGCGTCAGCGTGAATTCAATGCGGCGGCACACGCCGCTGCTGAAGAACTCCGCTTTGGTCTGGCTCAGGCTTTCAATCACGAACATGCCGTAAATTGTCCCGCTGCCCTCGATAAGCGGCCACGCGCGGCCCAGCTCCGCAATCTGCTCCAGCGCGAACAGCGACAGCCTGCCGCCGGTAATCTCCGGCAGCAGCACGCCGGAAAGCGTCAGCGTGTCGTTGTCCGGGCCTAAAAACTGCAGCGACGGCCTCACGCCCACGCGACTGTTTGACGGGAAACGCCAGCTGCGCTGATACTGCAGTTCCTGATAGGGCACCGTTCTCAGCATGAAAACAAATAAGCCCAGCGTCATCATCATTCCTCAAATTCTCCCCTGTCCCGGTAACTGCTGCGGGCGCGGGCCTGCGCCTGCCGCTCTTTTGCCTCCAGCCTGCGCATCACCTCATCAACCAGATCCTGCTGGCTCTGCCCCGGCTGCTGCACAATGGTGAAGGAGGCGTGAATCTGCGGCGCAGTTCCCTGCGTAGCACTGCCACTCATCCGCGGTGCTTCCTGCCGGTACGCCTGAACTGGCAGGCTGAGCGGGTGCAGCGGCTTAGCCTCCGCCGTCGCTCCGGCACCGCCCAGCGTCAGAGCCGCCAGTGCTGCCAGCCGTGCAGTGCTCCGGCGGCTGGTCACGTTCGCCGGACCGCTGACCAGTTCCGGCCCGTTTTCACCAGCAACGCCGAACTGCCCGGACGGAATAAAGCCACCGCTGTCGTACATGCCCGCAAATCCGGGGAACCCGCCCGGCGGCAGGGATACACCGCCGCCCGTTTTTGCCTGCGCCGCGCGCGGCAGCTGCGGCCCGCCGGACTTATCGGCGCCCGGCTTCAGGAAGTCCGGCAGGTAGTCGGTCAGTGACGATAGCTTGTTTTTGATGGCGTCCCACTTCTGACTGATGCCCGCCATCAGGCCGTCAATCATCTGTGAACCCGCCTCCTGAAACCGCGCGGGCAGCGCTTTCGCGTCGGCGACAATCTCGCCCCACTTTGTGCTGATGTAGGTGCGGATCGCGGTCCAGACGCTGCTGACCTTTGTGCTGATACCGTCCCACAGCGCGGCAAGTTTCGGCCCCAGCGTGTCCCAGTTCTGCCAGATAAGCAGCGCTCCGGCGGCAATCAGTCCGATAATGGCCAGAATCGGGTTTGCGAACATCAGCCGCCCCAGCCACAGCACGCCGTTCCCCACGATGCCGATGGCGCTTTTTATTAATCCGAACGCGCTGAATGCTTTTATTCCCAGCACGTTAAAGCTGAGCCGAAGCAGCGCCATCGGCCCAAGCACCGCCGCCAGGCCGATCATGAGCGTACCCAGCGCCAGCACAATCACGGAAATGACCGCCGCTGCTTTTACCAGCGTGCCCGCCAGCTCCTTGTTGTTTTCCACCCAGCGGCGGGTTACGCCGGTGACTTTCTTCACCATGTTCATGATGTCCATCAGCGGCGTGCGCAGCGAATCGCCCAGGCCGCTCATGGTGTTGGAAACGCCGGTTTTGGTCAGCATCCACTGCGCCGAAAGCGAGTCCTTATTGATGTCTGACTCTTTCTGCATGGAGCCTTTCGCCCCATCACCCTGCGTCAGCTGCAGCTGTCGCCTCAGCTCCGGCATGTTGTTAGCGAGTTTGGCCGCGTCCTTGCCGTACTCCTTGCCGAACACCATCGTCATGGCCGTCAGGCGTTTGTCTTTCGGCAGGTTATTGACCTTTTCCAGCACGCGCTGGATGGTGCCCATGGCGTCCGTGATCATCTGCTTTTCAATCTTTTTCGGATCGAGTTTCAGCAGATCCATGCCATCCATAAAGCGGTCACTCTGCATGGTGGCAACGGAAAGCTCACGCACCATGGCGTTCGCCGCACTGGCGGCGGTTTCCGACGTTGCGCCCAGGCTGAGGAAGGTTGAGCCGAGCGCAGCCGCCTTGCGGTAGTCCAGCCTGTCGGCCACGCCGCCCATACGCTGCAGCACGTCGATGATGTCGGAACCCTTGGACATGGCGTTATCGTCTAGGTAGTTCAGCGCGTCACCCAGCTGCTCGATGTTGCGCGTGGGGATTTGATAAAGCTGCGCAATCTTGCCTAGCCCTTCGGCCAGCTCACCGGCGGGCAGTTCAAACGCGGTGGACGCCTTCGCCGCCGTGGTGGCAAAGGCCATCAGGTCGCGCTTCTGGTCCTCATAAGAATCATTCTGGTTCGTCACGCCCATGCGCGCGCCGCCCTCAACCAGGGCGGCGTAGTCAATCGCGCCGTTTTCCATCGGCAGCTGCTCACTGGCGGCCTTGATGGCGGCCTGCATGTCATAAAACTGCTTTGTGCGGTTGCCGCTGTCGTCGCGCAGCCCGTTAACCTGCTTTGCCACGCCCTTCATGGCGTCTTCCATTGCCGCTGAAGACTTCACGGCGGCCAGCACCGGTGCGCCCATTGTCAGCCCGGCGGCGGATGTTGCCGCACCGGCACCGGCCACGCGGTCGCGCACCTCAAGCGAGCGTGAATAGCGCTCACGTACCGCGCGCATTTTTGCCTGCCGATCTCCCAGCTTTTTAAGCGACTGCTGCTGCCGGTCAATGGCGGCGCGTGCCTCGTCCGACTGACTTTTGAGTTCGCGCTGTGCCTGGCTCAGTTTCTTCGTGTCGATACCGGCAATGCCCAGCGCCTCACGCTGACGCTGCACCGACAGGCGCAGCCCGTTATAAGTCTGCTGCAGCTGGCTGGCGCGGTTTTTTGCCTGCTCCAGCACGCGGGCCTGTGCAGCGGTGGGTTTGCTTGTTTCCGTAAACTGCACGGCCAGCCGGGCCGTTTCTTCGCGGGCGGCCTTCAGGTTATTCGCGGTGATGGCAAGCTGTGAGCGGGTCTTGCGAAAGCCGTCGATACGCCCGGCCTGAGCGTCCAGCTCTTTAAGGGTGTTGCGGGTGTCGCGCAGCGTGCCAGCCAGCTCACGCGTGCTGTCGCGGGCGCTGCGGAAGGGGCGCGTCAGCTTATCGACCGCACCCAGCACGACCTGCAAACGCAGATTTTTATCACTCATCGCTGGCCCTGTGTCGCAGGATTGCTTTGTGCCGCCACTCCAGAACCTCGGTCAGCGTCATGGACTCGGTAACGGAGGGCGGCCAGTGAAAGACGGTAGCGATGTCCGCCACCAGATCGTCTACCGTCAGGCCGTCGCTAAATCCGACAGGACCGACTTCTTCAGCAAAAAAGTGACCACCTCCACCGACAGGCTGACCAGATCGGCGGGGTCCATTTCGTTGATTTCCGCCGTGGTCAGCGCCGGGGTGGTGATACGCGGCAGTACGGTGATCAGCGCGTTCACGTCCATATCCAGCAGCGCCTGCAGGCGGGTGCCACGCAGCGCGCCGGACTGCGGCTTGCGCACGGTGACGGAGGTGATTTCGGTTTTGCCGCGCAGGATCGGAGTGTCCAGCTCAACGGCTTTTTCATTTGGCGTGGTTTTGTCAGTCATGATTTGATTCCGTTAAAAAGAGAGATAAGCGGCAGGCGCAGCGCCTGCCGGGATGATTACAGGCCCAGCGCGTTGCGGTGCGCTTCCATCAGGTCGGTGCCGCCCACGATTTCGATCATGTTCACCAGATCGCACTCATAGAGCACTTCACCATTGATGGTCAGCTTTGCGTAACTGTTGGTGCCTGACACTTTGGTGGTGCTGGATTCGCCGGTTTTCCATTCGCCGGAGTCCAGCTCCTTATAGCGTCCGCGCGTGACCAGCTCGACCGCCTGCACTTCGCCGGTGTCGTCGCGCTGAATGGAGCCGGTAAAGCGCAGCTGAATGCCGTCCACGGTGGTGGTGCCCATCTGCTTAATCAGCAGCGCTTCAGTGCCGCCAATGGTGAATTCCGTATCCAGCGCGCCATCGTCCAGGCCCATGTCGATGTCCACAGCACCGGCCATGCCGCCGCCGCGATACTTCTCAAACTTGCGGGTGAATTTCGGCAGCGTCACGGACTCAACCAGCCCCTGCCAGTTGTTGCCTGCATTGAACAGGTTCAGATGCTTGAGTTTGCGGGGTAATGCCATCTTTCCGTCTCCTTATGCGCTGACGCGGCTGCTGAAATCGAGCAGGTACTGGTCTGTGATGCGCTGGCGCAGCAGCAGGTTTTCCAGCGGCGGCACCGGCGTGTAGTCGTAATCGATCAACAGCTTGCCCGCCTTGAGCGTGTCTTTATCGTTAACGCTCTCATCCAGCCAGCAGTCCGCACCAATCAGATAGCCCTGAGTCACCAGGCTGCGCAGTTTCGCGCGGATGCTCTCGATGATGTCGCGGGCCAGCGACGGGTTCAGCGCACCGTCAACGGACCACATCTGCCCTTCAGCCATCGTGTCCATCAGCACCTGCGCGGTGCGGGTGTAACACTCAAACTGAAACAGCGGATCGTCGCTGAGGCAGCGGGAACCCCAGAAGCGGAAGCCGTCTTTACGGATAAGCGTGGTGACGTCGTTCTGGTTCAGCAGGCCCGCATCAGTGGCCGGATCCTGCAGGTCCCAGAAGACGTCTTTTGAAATGCCGGTGACGCCGTTCACGCCGACGTTTGACAGGGACTTGTGCCAGCCGGTCTGCTCGTCGATTTTGGCGCGCAGTCCCAGCGCGCGGGCGGTGGCGTAGGCCGTCGCGTCCGCCTTCAGCACGGTGTCAAAGTTGATGAAGTCAGGCCAGATCAGCATCCCTTCGCGCTGGCTGAAATTGCTGCGGTAGGCAATCGCCTCGTCAACACTCTTGCAGCCGTAGGCTGACAGGTAGGCGAAGCCGCGCAGACTCTGCGCCACGCCCAGCAGTTCGGTGGCGACGGCTTTGGTGTCGTGGCCCGGCACGCCGAGAATGCGCGGTTTTACGCCGCAGACGGACTGCGCGGCCAGCAACGCCTTCATGCCGGTGCGCTGGCCGTCGGTCACGCCGCCGATGATGTTGGCGGTGGTTTCCGCTTCGGTTTCGCCCTGCGGCACGCGCACGACGACGGTGACGGGTTTGGACTGATCGGCGATGGCGTCCAGTGAGCGCGCCAGCGTGCCTGACTCTCCGGCCTTGCCGCTGGCGGTGAGTACGTCGGTTAACAGCACCGGGCGGTTTAGCGGAAAGGTGGCTGCGTCGGCGTCGTCGCCGGTACAGACCAGCCCGACAATCGCGGTGCTGACGGTGGTGATGGTTCGCGTGCCTTCGTTGATTTCCTCAACGCGCACGCCGTGGTGATAATCCTGTGCCATAGGGCGGTTCTCCTGTGAAGGGGTTCCGCTATGGTCAGTTTATAACTGCACTGTTTCACCTATATCCAATTGTATGGCTTGCTACACAATTTTTTGTGACTGCAACTCTTGGTAGTGACAATCAGTTAAGATAACCTTAAGATTAATCCTACGGATGTAACTAAGTGTTAGCTAAAAAACCTCTTTTACTATGGAGTTAAGTATGGAAGCTTTTGGGACCTTAATGTTCTTGGCAAGTTTTTTTGTAGCATTTCTGATAGCAAAAAGGCTGTATAAAAAAAGAAAAGATCAACATCCAGCTGAAAAAGTAAAAAATATAACCTTGGGAATCTCATGGTATATATTGTCATTACTTATATTAACCACTCTTTCAACAGCAATAATTCCCACACCAGAAAAAAGAGGAAATACGGTCGTTAAAGACGAAATGCAGTCGGGCCAAAAAAGTCTGGAGAAAACCGAATTTTTAAGACAAATAGGTGAACCAAAAGCTTATTCAGTCTTAAAGCGTGAAGACAAAAGTAAGCAAGAAAATAATCGACTGGTTTCTTTTTGGATAATTTCTTCTGATGCACTCAGTTTAGCAGACAGAGCTGCGACAGTTAGAAAAGCCGCAGAAGATCTTCAAGAACAGACTAAACTTCCTGTTGTATCAATCTTTCTTCAGTTCAACAAAAGCAGTGTTGGAAAAGGATATAGTCTGGCAAGTGCAAAATATTTTTCTGATGGATGCCAGTATTCTGGAAATCCTTGCAATGACGAAATATGGGCCATCGATGCGTCAGAGGATCTAGTAACTGCTACTCAGATTAAGGTTTTTGATGCTTGGTATAAAAATCGCGACAAATTCATAGATAGTAAAGGCAATCTTAAAGAAGATGACTTAGTTAATTTTTTATCCAGAAAATTAAAGCTTCCTATTTCAGAGATAACATTACCCTTCATAACCACTGAAAAAGTTAACCCCTATTATTCAGAAGAAGATAGGGATTTGAGCTTACAAAAAATGAAAGTTCAAAGAGAAATAATGGTAAAAAAATCAGAAAATTTAGCTAACCGCAAAAAAAACATTGAAAAGCAATTCAGTCCTTGGGATGGAAGCCACAGAGATCTCGTAAATAGAGTCAAAAATGTCATGAACGATCCTGACAGCTTCAAGCATTACGAGACAAAATATATCGACCGAGGTGATCATATTACCGTCTTCATGGACTTCGGCGGAAAAAATGGGTTTGGTGGTATGATAAGAAACTCTATTTCTGCTGATTATTCATTAGATGGAACGTTTATACGCGTGAATGACTAGATAGGCCAATCGTAATTATACCAGATGTTCTATATAGCGGCTCTTGTAAGATGAGTGCCGCTGCATTGTTACATCCATGACATCAACCCGCAAACTAGTTATGATGAAAACAGATAGGAGAAGTTATGTTCATTGAGGATTTTAAATACCCTTTCAGATCGATTATCGAAGAGATACCCGGTACTATTGATGATAGTCATGCAACACAATTATCTAATAAATATCAACGAGCGCTGGTATCTTTCTTTACGTGGAAAAAAAACAGCAAACGAGAATTAATTTTATGCGGAAGTGGCTTTCTCTTATTGATGCCTGGTGCACCTAACATCGTGATAATAACAGCATCGCATGTAGTAACTGACTTGATAAATGCTGATTTCAGAGCAATTAGCATTGATGGCGAGAATTACCCCTTTGAGAAAGTAAATGTATTGCATAATAGCGAACAAGATTATGCCTTAGTAGAACTCCCTAAAGCGATATTTGATAAAGAAAAAACCTTACCTTATTTTGACCTCAACTACAGAACTCAGCTTACACCGCTTCGTTCCTTCATGATTACAGGATATCCTGGTAGCAGAAATACTTTCCATATTGATAGGGACTCTAAAGGTTTAAACAGATTAAACCTTATATTTCACTCCTTCGGATTTGACACCGAAACAGAAGATATATTTTTCAAATACAATGATAAGAAAGGAAAAAAAGGAACTCAATTTACGCCAGAACCATTAAGCGACAACAACAACCTTCCTAACTTAGAAGGAATGAGTGGCGGCGTAATTTCTCAAATCATGATCGATCTCTCCAAGGACTCTCTTTCTTTAAGACCTGTGGGAATTTTTAAGGAGCACCTCAAGAAGAAGCATTTTTTAGTGGGTAACACATTTATACCTTTCGCTGATGAACTTAAAAAATACCTCTAATAATTTAGAGCTAGGCCCCATACGGGGCCTAAGCTTATTCTGGTTTTACCGGCCAGCTGACAGATTTCGGCTCAGATATATTAATAGACTGAAGATTTTGAATGTATCTCATCCATGCTGTCAGTAAGGCTTTATCTGAATCGGTGATAATTCCCAGCAGCAGCTGTGTCTGCCATGCCTGGGTGATGCCGTTTGCCTCACTAATTAGCGCTGATTTTTCAGTGGCTACTTTGCTAACCTCGGCGTCCCGCCGCGCATCAGTGTCGGTTACCCACTTTTCACCATCCCATTTATCCCAAGCCGTTGAGGGTTTAAGCGCCGTAGTGTGTACCGGATAATCACCCGGTAAGTTAATCAGAACTGCTGCTCCGTTAGTGACTGAATAAACCGTTTCCCCGCGATGATCGGCAACGGTCTGCCAGCTGCCGTCATAATAAAGCGCTACTTTCCCGACTTCAGTTGCGGGCGGGGCAATGATGCAGGCATTAGCGGGCAGGCCAACACCCTGCGCCAGATACTCATCAGATGAGCCGGTAAACTCTCCAGTCACACTGTCAAAATTATAAATCTTCAGGGTACCGGCCGCTTTAGCGAGGCCATTTTTATCAAGCGTTACTTTAGCCATTATGCAGCCCTCACGATGTAGTTAAATGCGACGTTTCGCGGACGCGTTGTAATCCATACAGAACCACCCTGAATGCCTGACTGAAGCTGCGTAGCCTGAATTGAGTTGTCACTGAGTACAGCGCCTAAAACGCCATTATCAGGTGTTTTCGCATCGCCAGGCTGAGTCTTAGTCAGTGAATCAGGTTGATTAAATGCCGTACCCACGGTAGCACCGGAGGTTGTCGCATCAATGCCAGGGTAGTCAACCGCAGCTGTTCGCAAGCCTGTCGATGCCTGCGCGGAACCCAAAGCACGCCCGATATCTACGCCACGTCCGTCATCCCAGCCACGAATAAACTCGCCACGCAGATCATTCAGCTTCAGTCCCGGATAAGCCAGCGCCAGTTTTGGGTATAGAGTGCCGCTAAAACTCGCCCCGTTACTTTTCAGAAAGACCATGCCAGCCATTGAGGGAAAGAGTTCATTAGGCATTTTTGCGTGAGGCCAGGGGAAAGGTGAACCGATAACGGGCGAGCCTTCGCCTAAACCGAGGTTTTTGAGAAGCTCAGCAATCAGCCCGGCGTCTTTGATTTCTGCCAGCGCATTCGCTGTCTGTAGGTACTGGTCATGCGGGTTTTCAGCCGCAAGATGATCCGCCAGTAACTTATCCGCGTACTGGCGTACCGTCAGGATACTGTCATCCACATATTTCCGCGTTGCCAGCACCACGGACGGGTCAATCTTCAGGGTAATGGCGTCGGTGCTGTTAATGATCAGAATCATGCGCACGGTCTGCGTGCGTCCGCTTCCCTCCTGCAGCGCGGGCTTGTAGGTTTCCGGCGTGTTACACACCGCAATCAGCGTGCCGTCCGCATCAAACAGCCCCATTTCCCGGATCCAGAATCCGCCCTCCGTTTCAGGGATCACCTGCTCAGCAATCACCTGGCTGGCATTGGCCGCATCAATGCTCAGCGAATTGATAGAGGCGCGGCGCACCTCGTTAACCAGCTTCGTCTGGCTGGCGTTCGGCGTCGGCAGCGTGCCGCCGCCATCCCCCACGGCCATCTGTGAGATGTTCAGTTTTGTGCCGAGCGCGGCAGCGTTGGCAATCTTCGCCGCGCCCAGGTTGGTTACGATCGCATAGTATTTTTGTGTCATGGTCCCACTTCCATCAGGTCAATAACGTGTACCGCCGCGCCGCCATAAGCCGCGCCGCTGACGGAGATAATTTCCGGGGTGTACGGGTAAACGGTCAGGTCATCACCGTCAAAGCTGGCTGCTGCCATGCGTGTTTCACCGCTGACCTGCAGGTTGATGGACATTCCCAGCAGGTGACGGCTGCAGGGTTTTGCATCGCTGATCAGCCGCTCAAGCTCCTGATAGGTTTCTTCAGTAATGCCCTGGTCCTGCACGCCAATGTCCAGCCGGAACGTGCCGGGCGGCTCATTGGTTTTCCACCACTCAATAACCCGGATCAGGAAGCCGAACGGCTCCACCACGCGGCGGATGGCGCTGATGGTGCCTTTGTGCTGATGAATATAAAACGCATCGCTCACCACCTGCCGCTTGACGCTCTCAGCCCAGCTTTCGTCCCAGCGGTCCACCGAAAAGGCCCAGGCCAGATAAGGCAGAAAGCTCACCGGGCAGGTGGCCGGGTTCCACAGGTCGCGCAGCGGCACGTTCAGCCCGGAAATCCCGCTGCACGCCTGCGCCAGGCGGCGCTCCAGCGCAGACGAACCGGGCGGCATCAGGCTGCTGTTGCTCATGTCACCCCATGATCGCCCGCCACGGAAATGTCCGTACCGGTGCAGTAACCCGCCTGTGTGCGGTCCATGATGATGTCCTGCGCCGGTTCGGTGATTTCCACCCAGTCCACACCGGCCACACGCATCACCGCCCCGTAGGACTCACGCCGCACGCTGCGCCCCAGCTTTTTCTGTTCAGTAAGGTAAGCCGCCAGATTAGCGTTTGCCGCCTCAAGGCAGGGACCGGCGGCCACGCCGTCGAACAGGTGCAGCCTGGCCTTCACGCTATAGTTGCGAATAGTCGCCCCCTGAACCGTCACACGGTCGGCCACCGGGCGCACGCTGTCGGCGCTCAGTGCTGTGTCCACTGTAGTCAGCAAATCCGCTGCCGCCGTGCCGTCACCTTCGCGACTCAGGACAGTGATCAGTACTGTCGCCGGTGACGGGCTGATGGCGGACACATCCTGCACCCGACCATCGGCGCTTTTGGCATGAAACTCATACGCGCCCGTCGGTCCGGCCACGCTCAACCCCTCAAACGCCTCCGGCACGCGGACGCGCAGTGCGTCGTCTGATTCCATCACTGCATCCACCGGCGGCACCGCGTCGGGATTCGCAGGCGTGATGGTCAGCCGCTTCACGTTATTGCGGGCGGCCTGCTGGTCCAGATCGCTGCCGATGGCGTAGGCCACCATTACCGCCTGCGCCGCCTCATTGATGCGCTGGCGCAACAGGATTTCGCGGTAGGTGTTTTCCTGCAGGCTTTTCACAATCGGCTCAGATTCCAGCGCCAGCACGCGGCGCATGGCGGCCTGTTCATCCGCCGGGTAAAGCGCAATCAGCGCCTCTTTGCGCTCAGCCAGCAGCGATTCAAAGTCCGGCACCTCAATAATCTGCGGTGCGGGCAGCTGGGAAAGGTCAATTACTGCCAATGTTCACCCCCGTTGGTACAGACATAGCAACCGGCGAACCGTCATCCCGCTGGCCGGTCAGCTCAACCACCATAGAGCCGTCAAAGTCGCTGGTAAGGTTTACGGTGCTCAGCCTCACGCGAGGTTCCCAGCGGCTGATGGCGACATACACAGCCGCCATTACCTGCAGGCGGATCACGTCGTTCTGTGGCTGGTCAATCAGCACCGACAGCAGCGAGCCGTAATCACGCCGGGCGATGCGGCTGCCTTCCGGGGTGATCAGGATGTCGCGCATGCTCTGCCGGATGTGATCGATATCGGCAATGGCTTTGCCGTTGTCGCGGTTCATGCCGAGATACATCATTGCGGGCCTCCTGACATATCGGTGCCGGTCTTCACTTTGTTGTGTAAGTGCTTATCAGCAATCACGCCGTTAGAACTCATTGAACCGCCGCCGTGTGTCACATCGCCGTTCATCGTGGTGTCACCGTTGATCCGTGTCTGGCTGGCCTCTATCCCCAGCGCATCGGTGATCAGCTGAATGCCGTCTGCCGCTTCAATGCGCACGCTTTTGATGTTTTTGATCAGCAGCTGGCCTGTTTCCGGCTCGTACTGAAACCAGCCGCCGTCCTTAAACACGGTGGTGGTGCCGTCTTCCGAGTAGTCAGGCGGCGGGAAGGCTTCGGAATAAATGGCGGGCAACGCAAATGCGGTTTCAAGATTGCCGCCCAGGCTCAGTAGCACGACCTGTTCCCCGACGGTGGGCTGCCACCATGTGCGGGTGCTACCGGCGCGCAGGGTTAGCCAGTTAATCCAGTTGGTTTCTAGATCGCCCGTTTTCACCCTGCACAGCCAGTTCACCGGGTCCACTTCGGATACAATGCCGGTGCGGATCAGGTTGGTGATGAGGCGCATGATTTCGGTTGTATGAGTATTCATTTGTACAGCTTGATTTATGTTTACAAGATTGGGTATAAAAAAGCGTTGTCTAAGAAACCACACAAAAAAGGAGTTGAGATGGCTAGGCTTTACGATATGGAAGAGTTAGTAGGTCAGGTTATAGATGAAGATGTTAAGCAGTACATGAGGGAAGCTTTGACCTGTTATATGACAGGTGCATATAGAGCAACGATTGTACTAACCTATATCGCACTTTTCGATGACATATTTAAAAAGCTCGAGCAATTGGCGAAAGTAAATAAAGTAGCAAACAAAATCTTCATTTCTTCGTCTAAAAAAAGGCAAGAACAAGAGGTATTTGAATATGATCTGATTACATCACTTAAAAGTACTGGCTTAATGAGCGAGATGGAAGTGACCTTCGTTGACATACTTAGGCAACTCAGAAACAAATCAGCTCACCCTTCAGGTCATTTGCCTTCAGCTGAGGAAGCCAGGTTCATATTTTATGAGGCCATTTCAAGATTTTTAAGCAAACCTATTTTATCTACAAAAACAATTGTGGAGCAAATAATGTCTAGAATGAGTGAATCTAATTTCTTTCATTCTGCAGATATTGACATTATGGCAAAAGTTGCTCGTAAAGAACTTAGTAATATCCATCCTGAAGCTATGCCATTTTTAATTTCCAAGCTTGTTGATTCACTGAATAATAAAGAAATCCAATCAAACTCAAAGAAATTACTTTGCAGCATGGCTTTTTCACCTCCAACTGAAAATACGCTTACCCAATTAAGGGAGAAAATCATTGAAGCTAAAGCTTCTGATCCTGAATATTATGAGCTAATCTGTGAACTTTTTTCCTCAAACGGTGATTTGTACAAAGAACTTCACGATGTATCCTATGGGAGAATTAATAACTTACTTTCAGAAACCGTTAAAAAAACAGGGCTACAGATACAATATGATTTTTTACTTCATCCGATAACTGTTTTTGAAAGTCTACTGAGTTCATCTCCACCTCAAGAAGTCATAGAAAAAAACGAAGACTCTTTAAATATGCTTCTTGACAAATTTCTTTACTCCTCATATTTAATTGAAGAGCTTAAAGAGTACGTTTTAGTAAGAGGGCGGATTGGTAAAAAATTAATAGAAAATGCAGGTTCTAATGATTTTGAAACGGCAAATAATTTTGCGAAAAAAATTTACAATCTCGATAAGGTAATATCAGAAAACTATACGGATAGATTTTGCTTTAGATTGTTATCATCAGTACTTAAAGCATCAAACTCTGGGGCGTTCTCTTCAGAGAGTCTTATCAAAACAAAATTTAATTCTCTGCCTTGCATCAAAGAAAAAGCAAAGAAATATAATCTTGAGAGTCCCGATGCCGCTAAAGAGCAATTTATATTGATTTTAGAAAAAGATGATGAGTTTGAATATTTTATAAATACTGTAATGAAATAACTTAAGCCAACCATCTCGATAACTTTTCTATAATAATGCTTAAGCTTAACCCGTCCAATCCTAGCAGCGGTCGTTCAGCATATTTCACCACCGGGCCGCGACGGCTTACCCTGTCGCGCAGTCCGTAATGATGGACGCGGGCCAGCTTCTGCACTCCCGGAACAAATGCAACCTCAGCGGCGTCTGCATTCGCCTGCGCCTTCAGATACTTCGCTGTTTTCAGCTTTGCAAACATGCCGCGACGGATGCGGCCCTTTTTGCTGCGGGCACTGACGCGGCGCGGCTCCCATGCGGTGCCGTCCGGGGAACGCTGCGCGGTGATGTTTGCCTGCTGAATGCGGCGCACATCGCGCGCCACTTCCCGCAGCATCTTTTTCCGGGCCGCCGGTTCCAGCTGTGAAAGCAGCGCCGCCAGCCAGGCATCCACTTCATGCAGTTCAGCCACGTTTCACCGCCCAGAACTCCTCCGGCGCGTCCGGCTCCGGCACCGCCTCAATCCGGGCTTTGCCATCCTCTTCAGTCACAATCACACGCTCTGTCAGCTTCAGATCCATGCTGATGTCACAGCGGTCATTCGCCAGAATATCCACCTCAAAAGTAAACAGCCTTTCGCGCGCATCACTGTTCTGCAGCGCATCGGGCTGATTTTCCCGCAACCATAAAGCCACCGGGGCCATCAGCAGATTCTGATCGCCGGTGAAGTCGGTGATCACCACGTTCAGGGTGTAGCGATACTCCCACGACAGGGACGCGGCGGACGTGGCGACCAGCTGGCCGCTGTCCACGAACAGGTGCAGGCGGTCCGGGTTGTCGGCCACATACTGGACCGACTTATTCAGGGCGCTGCGTAAGGACTGCGGCTTGTTCATCGTCTTTTTCCTGACAGCTGATGATGGTATCGACCTTACCGGCACACGCCGCCCAGGCGGCCTCCGTTTCGTCCAGCAGGGCCAGAAGGTCGCCGTTAGTGCGCGGCGCTGCCGGGTCCAGCTGGCAGCGGGTGACTTTCGGACAGCCACTGACGGTAAGACTCACCTCCTGCGAGGGCCGGTCGCTGGCGCAGCCGGACAACAGGATCAGGCAGAGCGGCATCAGCCCAGCGGCGCAGGTCTTCATTTTCACGTTTCAGTTCCTCAATTTTTCGCTGCCGGTCGCGCAGCAGCTGGCCGTTGCGTTCGGCGGCGGCGTAAAGCTGCGTCTGCGCCTGGCTGCTGGTCTGCGTAAGGATATTCAGGGCAATCAGCTGGCTGTTTTTCTGGCTCAGCTTTTTCCCCTGGCCCGCAATGGTGGTCTGCTGCACATCAATCCTGCTGTGGGCGCTGCTCAGCCGGTAAGACTGCACGCCGGAGATGACCATGAGGATCAGCACGATGGCGATCAGTACCCGAATCATGCTGCCGCCCGATCAAGTTCAGACCTGATCATCCGGCGATAAAAAACCGCATGAATACCGGCAAATGCCGCCAGCTTCCAGCTCGTGTCCCACATCACCACCGCAATAAATATGCGGTGATACCATCTGAGCGGCACGCGGTCAGCCAGCTGCGCAAACCGCAGCAGCCAGGCAAAAACCTGCTTTCGGTCACTGCCGGTCAGGGTGCAGGCGTACAGGCCGGAAAACCCGATAACGGCCCATGCGAAGAAGTCAGCCCACAGCAGGGCCGCCAGCGGATAACCCGCAAAGCTGCCGTGACTGATGCTGACCAGCGTCAGCAGGACAGTGAGTAACGCCGTAAACCACCATTTTTTAACCATCTGCATATCAGACTCCATTAAGGCACCATGCCAGTTCACGTCCGCGCCGGTTATCCAGCCCCTGATTAAATACGCCTTTCACGTACACCCAGCGTGGCAGCTGATAACACGCCTCACGCCACTGTCCCTTTTTCAGCAACGCCACCATCGTTGAACCGCAGACGTTGCCTGTGCCGACGTTGAACGCCAGCGACACCAGCGCGTCATAAACCTGCTGCGGCATGGAGACCGCCACGCAGCGCGCCAGTGCCGCCTCAGTGCGTAACACGTTGGTGATGAAATTCCCCGCAGCCTGCCGTTCCGTAATGGACCTGCCCGGCACCACGCCGGAGGTGTTGCCGATCCCGTCGGTCCACTTCCCCGCGCTGCACTGGTAAGGCTGCAGGCGGCAGCCCTCATAATCGGCAATGAGCCGCAGCCCCTCCACGGAGGTGTGCAGCTGCTGAAAACCGGGCAGCGTGGCAGCCAGTGCCAGCACCACGCCCACGGCGCAGCGTTTAACGATCTGCAGATTCATAATCACCCCGCGTGATGCGCCCGCTCAGCAGCAGCTGATAGGTTTTGTGCTTGTAGTACCAGCTGATAAGCGCCATCAGCAGGCCGATGAATACCCCGGCCACGGTGGACATGTCCTTCAGGTCCATGCCGCCCAGCCACGCCATTACTACCGCCATGCACCAGGTGATAAAGGTGCTGATTTTTTCCCACATGATTCAGTCCCAAAGCTGGACGGCCTGCACGGTGGCCGTCGCTGTCACGTCCGGCAACTCCACCTCCAGCCCGTGCGGTAAGAGGGGGCCGTGCTCCGCCAGCCCCGGATTTGCCTGCAGCACCTGTTCCGTCACCCCCTGCGTGCGCCCGTAGTGACGCCAGCAGAGTGCGTCCACCGTGTCATACTGCTGCGCACGCACTTTCATCAGATAAGCTCCACGGTGCAGTGCGGCATGTCCTGCACGCGGCTGATGGCCCAGCGCGCATCGCGCCACAGGTCGCCGCTGGCATCATTCAGTTCTTCGCCGCGCTTCACGGCGGAGGCGGTGGCGTCAAAGTCCTGATAGCGCTCGTTCAGCACCGCGCGCGTCCAGCACCACACCGCATTCATGTAGTGATGCAGGCGCACGCTCTCACCGGCCAGCTTCTCCGCCGGAACGTCAGCCAGGCCGTTATGACCGGCCAGCTCCTGCCGCTCACGCCACGGGTAAAGCTCCGCGTTAACTTCCGCCATTGCGGTCAGCACCACCTGACGCAGACGCTCCGGCGTCACGGTGCCGTCAACGCGCATGACGCTGCGGAACTTCGCCAGATCAACGTCCGGCCAGAATGAGTTATTGGGGATGATGTCCGGCGCTGCCGTCGCCTTCTGTGGCGCGATAAATTCCATTGCTCTGTTACTCCTGAATAGGTGGGCGGTGGACGGGGTTTTGATGCGGCGCTGCCTGTCGCCACCCCGTGCCGCCCCGCGCGTGGGCACGTCCGGTTATCAGCTGGCGTTACGGATTTTCCGCTCCAGCTGCTCAATGTCTTTTTTAACGCCGCATTTCTCATCCAGCTGCAGGGCGCGCTTCAGATGGTTCAGCGCGGACGCCGGGCTGCTTTCCGTCAGCACCCAGCCGATGGACTTGTGCAGGCGGGCGCGTGACTGATCGGGCATGTCGTGCGCGTCCACAACTTCCAGCGCCTCCAGCAGCAGGGCCGGATCAAAAGGCGTCTTTGCCAGAATGGCGGCCTTTGCCGCGTCGGCAATTTCTTCGGCCAGCACCGTCGCCGTGGTGCGTTGTCCCAGCGGCATCGCCCAGCCGTGTTTCAGTGCGTGGCGGCCAATCGCCAGCGCACCGGCATAGTCACCGGCGTCAACACGCCACAGCATCACGTACATCAGCACGTCGTCCTGTTGTGCGCCGTCAGCACTCAGCACGCCCTCAGCCCACGCGGCGTACTTCGGCAGCACCTCCACCTTGATTTCGGCCTTTCGGACGTTGGACTGAATGCCCTTGAGGCGGCGGCGGTCTTCGTTCAGCTGCAGCAGCATCAGGTCATAGCCCTTTGTGCTGCGGCCACTGCCGCCCGACCGGGCGGCCTCCTGTGCCTGAATAAAGCGCGTATGCGCGCGGAAAGGGTTAGTCACGGGTTACGCTCCGCCTTTGCTGCCATCACCGGCATCACCGGCATCACCGGTCTGCGTGGTGTCCGCGCTGGCGGCTGAACTGCCCGCGTCGCTCATGGACTTGACCACACTGGCCGCCACGGCGGCGATGCGTGCGATTTCCGCTTCGCTCATTTCGCCCGGCTCTTTCTCCGGCTCCTGCTCCAGCAGCTCGATGTTTTCCACCAGGCAGGTGCAGTCATAGTCCTCAACCACGTAAGCCTCGTTAACCGACTCAAGGTTTTCGATGCGGTCACGTTTCGGGTTGTCGATGATCGAGCGGCGGCGGGTTTCTTCCTGCCAGTAGATGGACAGGTTATCCAGGCGGGTAATCAGCAGCGCATTCGCCGGGAAGTACGGGGCGCGGACCGCCTGCAGGCCGCCGATGCGCTTCTGGCTGATGATCAGATCAGCGGCCAGCGCTTCGGTGTTGGGCTGGCTCTGATTAACCAGCGGGAAATACTTGTCAGCCAGCAGCTGGCGTCCGCAGATAACCACCAGTTCGGTGTCGTCCTGATACTGCACGCCGATTTTTTCCGACACCGCGCCCATCACAACCGCGTCCAGGTTACGGAACAGGCCGTTTTTACCCACGGTGATTTTGTCCGACACCACTTTGCCGTCGTCACCGATGTGCTGACCCAGCACCTGCGCCGGTTTTTCCTGGCGGATTTTTTCCAGCCAGCCAATATTCACGTCCTGCAGCAGCGGGTTCTGCACGCGGTTGGAGGTCTTCTCACGCTTCAGGCCGTTGAAGCCGATCATGATGCGGTCCAGCGCCTGACGCTTCACGATGGCGTCACGGATGCGCACCTGGAAATCGCTGAACTTCGCCCACATGTCCAGCTTTGAATAAGGCA
>Ga0308166_1001797_pt1 | contig 21515 bp, 20 predicted proteins | sample PhyCR2_2_FD_202137 | JGI IMG/M metagenome (GOLD analysis project Ga0308166, IMG submission 202137) | Phyllosphere microbial communities from UC Gill Tract Community Farm, Albany, California, United States - DLSLCC.R2 | ecosystem: Host-associated > Plants > Phyllosphere > Unclassified | place... | reverse complement strand
GTAGGTGCTGTTGAACAGATATTGCACCGTCAGACCCTGCAGCATCATGGCGGCGGCGGTCTCGAAGTCGATGGCATCCGGCAGTGTCACCAGGATGTCGGCCGGCATGGTGCGCAGTTCGCTGTAGGCGCCGTTCGGCCGCCCCGCATACACCACGCGGTCGCCCGGCCGCACGTGGGTCACGCCCTCGCCCACCGCCTCGACCACGCCGGCGCCTTCCTGCCCCAGTCCGCTGGGCAAGGGCATCGGATACAGGCCGGTGCGGAAATACACGTCGATGAAATTCAGCCCGATCGCATGCTGGCGCACGCGTGCTTCACCGGGGCCCGGTTCGCCCACCTCGACGTCGGCATACTCCAGCACCTCGGGACCGCCGGTGCGCGTGAGTCGGATAGCCTTGGCTTTCATGCTGTCTTCTCCTTCTTGTTGGCATTCATGAGTTGCGAGAGGACCAGGTGCGCGGTGGCGACGTTGGTGGCGCAGGCGATGTCGTGCACGTCGCAGGCGCGCACCAGGGCGTTGATGTCGGGTTCGTGCGGCTGGGGCGTCATCGGGTCGCGCAGGAAGATCACGCAGTCGATGTCCCCCGTCACCAGTTGCGCGCCGATCTGCAAATCGCCGCCGAAGGGGCCGGAATGCTTGCACTCGACCTGCAGGCCGAGCTCGTTGATCAGGCGCCCGCCGGTGGTACCGGTGGCGGTGAGCGTGCAGCCGGCCAGGAAATCCCGGTACCCGGCGGCGAGCGTGATCATGTCGTCTTTCTTCTTGTCGTGCGCAATCAGGGCAATGCGTGGCTTCATGTCGGCGTCGCTTTCTATTTTTTCAGGGACAGCATGTAGATACCCACCAGAACCAGGCCGGTTCCCGCCAGCTGCACCGCCGTGATCGGCTCGCCCAGCACCAGGAAACCCAGGAACAGCGTCGATACCGGGCCGATCATGCCGGCCTGGGAGGCGGTGGCCGCGCCGATGCGCCCCACCGCGACCATGGTCATGAACACCGGGAGGATAGTACAGAAAACCCCGTTCACGAGCGAGAGTCCATACACCGCGAGCGGCTGCACCAGCAGCGACGCCGGACGCAGCAGGAAGAACTGCGCGATGCCGGCCACGCTGGAGACGCACATCGCATACGCCACCAGGCGCAGCGAGCCGACCCGCTTCACCATCTCTCCCGAACCGAGCAGGTAGATCGCATAGCTGACGGCCGAGGCCAGCACGAACAGCGAGCCGAGCAGCGTGCTGCCCGCGCCGCCGGCCAGGTCGTGCACGAAGACCAGCACGATGCCGCAGTAGGACAGGCCCAGCGCCGCCCACTCGAGCGCCGTGATGCGGCGCTTCAGGAAGACCGCCGTGATCGCCAGCACGAAGGTCGGCGTGAGGAACAGGATCAGGCGCTCGAGTCCGACCGAGATGTACTGCAGCCCCAGGAAATCGAGGTAGCTCGACAGGTAGTAACCGATCAGCCCCAGCCCGACGATGCGCCAGCGGTCCTTTGAACTGAGCGGCGCCTGGGTGCGCATCTTCCAGATCGCCACGCCAGCGAATACCGGAAACGAGAACAGCATTCTGAAGGCGATCAATGTCACCGCATCGATGTGGTAGCGATACAGCAATTTGGCGACCACGGCCTTCGTCGAAAACAGGATGGCGCCACCGATGGCGATGGCAAGGCCGCCGACGAGGGACGAGCGTGGTATGGAAGAGGCAGATGTGCCTGGTGCGGACTGGGTCATCCGTCGATTGTACGGCCAAGCATAAAATCGAGCTCGGCAGAAGCCCGGAACGCAAGCCCATGCGATGAGTCGAAGACCTGTATTCACTACTCATGAGGAGCGACAATGCCGAACTGGACCATAGACCGGAAGGCTGGCAAACAAGCGGACAGGAACCATCCCGCAGCGGCCGGCCGCCCGAGGCGATCCCTGCCCCCGGGAGTGCGCCAATGACAGCCCTGATCCGCGTCGATACCCAGCCCGGGCGCGAGCGTCCGCTGGTCATCGCCTGGCTGGCCGGGATCGTGGCGCTGTGCTGGGCCTGCCTGGTGTTCCAGGCCCTGCACATCTCGACGGTCGAGCACGCCAACTTGCCGCACAACGCCCTGCCCCTGGCGACGCCGCCCTACCGCGCCTACGAACTGGTGCTGGTGCTGGCGATGTGGGGGGCGATGCTGTCGGCCATGGTGCTGCCGGCCGCCACCCCGGCCATCCTGCTGTTTGCCCGCATCAACCGCCTGGCCCAGTCGGTGCGCCACCCCAACCTGGCGACCCTGCTGTTCGTGGGCGGCTACCTGGCCGTGTGGAGCGGCTTCGGCGCCCTGGCCACCCTGGCCCAGTGGGCCCTGCACGACAACGGCGCCCTCGATACCGGCATGGCCGTGATCAACCCCAGCGCCTGCGGCCTGGTCCTGGTGGCGGCCGGGCTCTACCAATGGACGCCGGCCAAGCATGCCTGCCTGCAGGTATGCCGCAATCCCCTCGGCTTCGTGCTCACCGGCTGGCGCTCGGGCCTGCTTGGCGCCCTGCGCATGGGCCTCGGCCATGGGCTCTACTGTTGCGGCTCGTGCTGGCTGCTGATGCTGCTGCTGTTCGCGGCCGGCGTCACCAACTTCGCCGCCCTGCTCGGCCTGGCCGGGCTGCTGCTGGCCGAGAAGCTGCTGCCCGGCGGCACGGTCGTGGCCTGCATCGGCGGGCTGGGGCTCGTTGCGTGGGGCACACTCTTGCTGTTTCCATAACCCCGGGAGGCGGATTCCGCGACGGGCTGCATGCTAGAATGTCGGCCACTCTTGCATAAGGGGCTTTTGGTCAAACGGTCGCAAGCCCCGTACCGTCTAAGGAATACTCGACATGGCTGGACACAGCAAATGGGCCAATATCAAGCATAAGAAAGCCGCTACCGACGCCAAGCGCGGCAAGATCTGGACCCGCCTCATCAAGGAAATCACGGTCGCCGCACGCATGGGCGGCGGCGACATCGACGCCAATCCGCGCCTGCGCCTGGCGGTCGACAAGGCGGCCGACGCCAATATGCCGAAGGACAACGTCACGCGCGCGATCCAGCGTGGCTCGGGCAGCCTGGAAGGCGTGGACTACGAGGAAATCCGCTACGAAGGCTACGGCATCGGCGGCGCGGCGATCATCGTCGACTGCATGACCGACAACCGCGTCCGTACCGTGGCCGAAGTGCGCCATGCCTTCAGCAAGTTCGGCGGCAACATGGGTACCGAGGGCTCGGTGGCCTTCATGTTCAAGCACACCGGCCAGTTCCTGTTCGCGCCGGGCGTGGAAGAAGACAAGCTGATGGAAGCGGCGCTGGAAGCCGGCGCCGACGACGTGGTGCAGGACGAGGAAGGCGGCTTCGAAGTGCTGTGCGACCCGTTCGCCTTCTCGAACGTGAAGACGGCGCTGGAAGCGGCGGGCTTCAAGGCCGAAGTGGCCGAAGTCATCATGAAGCCGGCGACCGAAACCGTGTTTACCGGCGAAGACGCGGTCAAGATGCAGAAACTGCTGGACGCGCTGGAAAACCTGGACGACGTCCAGGAGATCTACACCAACGCCGTCATTGAAGAGTAATTTCGAAGAATAAACAAGCGCGAAAGCCACGTATGAAAATCCTGGTAGTCGGCTCTGGAGGCCGTGAACATGCCCTGGCCTGGAAACTGGCCCAATCCGAACGCGTCCAGGTGGTGTACGTGGCGCCGGGCAACGGCGGCACCGCACTCGACGCGCGCCTGGTGAACCTCGACATCACCGACCCGGCCGCGCTGGCCGACTTCGTCGTCGCCGAGCACGTCGGGCTGACCCTGGTCGGCCCGGAAGCGCCGCTGGCCGCCGGCATCGTCAATTTGTTCCGCTCGCGCGGCCTGAAGATCTTCGGGCCGACACGCGAAGCGGCGCAGCTGGAAAGCTCGAAGGATTTCGCCAAGGCCTTCATGCAGCGCCATGGCATCCCGACCGCGAAGTACCAGAGTTTTTCCGATGCCGCCGCGGCGCACGCCTACGTCGATGCGAACGGCGCGCCGATCGTCATCAAGGCCGACGGCCTGGCTGCCGGCAAGGGCGTCGTGGTGGCCATGACGCTGGAAGAAGCACACGCGGCCGTCGACCACATGCTGTCGGATAACGCCTTTGGCGACGCCGGCGCCCGCATCGTGATCGAGGAATTCCTGGCCGGCGAAGAGGCCAGCTTCATCGTCATGTGCGACGGCAAGAACATCTTGCCGATGGCCACCTCGCAAGACCACAAGCGCCTGAAGGACGGCGACCAGGGTCCGAACACGGGCGGCATGGGCGCCTACTCCCCTGCCCCGATCGTCACCCCGGCCATGCATGCGCGCGTAATGCGCGAGATCATCAACCCGACCATCCAGGGCATGGCCAAGGACGGTATCCAGTTTACCGGCTTCCTGTACGCCGGCCTGATGATCGACGCCGAGGGCAATCCGCGTACGCTGGAATTCAATTGCCGCATGGGCGATCCGGAAACCCAGCCGATCATGGCGCGCCTGAAGAGCGATTACGTGACGGTGCTGGAACATGCCTGCAACGGCACGCTCGACGCGGTGGACCTGGAGTGGGACCGCCGCACCGCCGTGGGCGTGGTGCTGGCCGCCGCCGGTTATCCGGACAGCCCGCGCAAGGGCGACGTCATCGAAGGCATTCCGGCCGAGACCGCGGAATGCATCACCTTCCACGCCGGCACCCAGATCGTGGACGGCAAGCTGCAGTCGAATGGCGGCCGCGTGCTGTGCGTGGTCGGCCTGGGCGACAGCGTCAAGATGGCGCAGAAGCAGGCGTACGAAGGCGTGGAGAAGATCCGCTTCGATGGCGTGCAATACCGGCGCGATATCGGGTGGCGTGGCGTGAAATAAGGTTTGATCGTGGCGAGTCCATCGGCTAGCGGGCGAATCATCCCGGCCGCAAGCCACAAGACACGCACGCAAGCGCGTAGGCAGCAGGGCTGGCTAAATGCCAGCACTGCACAGTGCCCACCGTACGGGATACACCGCAGTCCGGGTTTGTAGGGTGGACACCTGTGTCCACGCTGTCTCACCATCCGCATACCACCAAGATTCGTAGGGTGGGTACTCGTACCCACCACCTGCCCCGCACCCGCCCGCGCAATTTCAATGTACACATTCCGCACAGTGTACAATCGCCACCTATTTCGTTTCGCATCCTGATTCCATGTCCACCCCATCCCCTTCCGCCATCAAGTCCTGGCTGATCGACCTGCAGTCGCGCATCGTTGCGGGCCTGGAAGACGTGGACGGCAAGCCTTTCTTGAAAGACAGCTGGGAGCGCCCCGAAGGCGGTGGCGGCATCTCGCGCCTGATCGAGGAAGGCAATGTGCTGGAACGTGGCGGCGTGAACTTCTCGCACGTGATGGGCAGCAGCCTGCCGCCTTCGGCCGCCGCCGCGCGTCCGGAACTGGCGGGCCGCGCCTGGGAAGCGATGGGCGTGTCGCTGGTGCTGCATCCGCGTAACCCCTATGCCCCGACCGTGCACATGAACGTGCGCTTCTTCGAGGCCACGGCCGAAGGGCAGGAACCGGTCTGGTGGTTCGGCGGCGGCATGGACCTGACGCCCTACTACGGCAACGCCGACGATGCGCGCCACTTCCACCAGGTTTGCCACGACGCGCTGGCACCCTATGGCGACGGCCTGCACCCGCGTTTCAAGAAGTGGTGCGACGAGTACTTCTACCTGAAGCACCGCAAGGAAGCGCGTGGCGTCGGCGGCATCTTCTTCGACGACTTCAACGAGCTGCCGTTCGACGACGCCTTTGCCATGGTGCAAAAGGTTGGCGACGGTTTCCTCGACGCCTACCTGCCGATCCTTCAACGCCGCAAGGACACGCCCTACGGCGAACGCGAGCGCGACTTCCAGGCTTACCGCCGCGGCCGCTATGTCGAGTTCAACCTGGTGTGGGACCGCGGCACCCATTTCGGCCTGCAGTCGGGTGGCCGCACCGAGGCGATCCTGATGTCGCTGCCGCCGATCGTCAAATGGCGCTACGACTGGCATCCGGAAGACGGCAGCCCCGAAGCGGCGCTGTACACCGACTTCCTGCCGCACCGGGACTGGCTGGCTTCGTGATTCCCTGCGTCGCCCTGCTGGGGGGCAGTTTCGATCCCGTGCACCACGGCCACGTCGCGCTGGCGCGGCTGTTCGTCGAACTGCTGCACCCGAGCGAACTGCGCGTGCTGCCGGCGCGCCCCTGGCAAAAGGCGGCATTGCAGGCGGGCGACGACGACCGCGTGGCCATGCTGGAACTGGCGTTTCGCGACGCCGGGCTGCCGGCGATAATCGACCGCCGCGAAATCGAACGCGGCGCCCCGACCTACACCGTCGAGACCCTGCGCGGCCTGCGTGCCGAGCTCGGCGACGACGTGTCCATCGTCTTCCTGATGGGCGCCGACCAGTTGCTCAAGCTCGATAGCTGGCGCGACTGGCGCGAACTGTTTGACCTTGCCAACATCGGCGTGGCTGCCCGGCCGGGCTACAGGCTGGACGGAGACGCGTTGCCGCCGCCCGTGGCAGAGGAAATGGCGCGGCGCCTGGCGTCGCCCGAACAAGTGCGCACCACGCCTGCCGGGCTGGTGTGCATGGCCCACACATTGGCCGTGGATATTTCCGCGACCGAGGTCCGGGCGCTGCTCAAGGGAGAGAACAAACCGGGGGGCGCTTCGCAAGAAGCGCCAGCCTCGCTCCTCGCGCGGGTAGTGCTAGACTACATTCAACAACATAATTTATACAAAAGCTAATGGATATCAAAAAACTGCAAACCCTCGTCGTGGACGCCCTCGAAGACGTCAAAGGCCAGGAGATCATGCTGTTCGACACGACCGGGCTGACCAGCCTGTTCGACCGCATCGCCGTGGTGTCGGGTACGTCGAACCGCCAGACCAAGGCGCTGGCCGCCTCGGTGCGCGACAAGGTCAAGGCCGCCGGCGGCGACGTCGTCGGCATGGAAGGCGAAGACACCGGCGAATGGGTGCTGGTCGACCTGGGCGACATGATCGTCCACATCATGCAGCCGGCCATCCGCCAGTACTACCGCCTGGAAGAAATCTGGGGCGAGAAGCCGGTCAAGCTGGGCGCCGCCAAGCGCAAGTCGACGCCGGAAGCGGCCGAGGCCGACGCACCGAAGGTCAAGTCCAAGCACCTGGCCGCGAACCAGGAGCAGCCGGAAGCCAAGCCTGTGCGCGAGCGCAAGACCACGGCAACCAAGACCGCCGCCGTGAAAGCGCCTACCAAGAAAGCCGCCGCGAAAGCCGTCGCCAAGGCCGTCGGCAAGACCGTGAAGGTCGCGCCGCCGAAAGCCGAGGTCGCCGCAGTGAAGGCCCTCAAGGCCCTGCCGCCGAAGCGTACGACCAAGGCCGCCGTCAGCGCCGAAGGCGAACCGGTGAAGAAGGTCATCAAGCGCGTCGTCAAGAAGGCAGCCGAGTAAGCTTCGATGCAACTGATCATTGCCGCGGTCGGCCACAAAATGCCGGCCTGGATCGAAGCCGGTTTTGGCGAATACACGAAGCGCATGCCACCCGAGCTGCGCATCGTGCTCAAGGAAATCAAGCCGGTCGAGCGTTCCGGCAGCAAGACGGCGGCCACCGCGATGGCGCTCGAGCGCGAGCGCATCGAAGCGGTGCTGCCGAAAGGCGTGCGCATCATCGCCCTCGACGAGCGGGGCAAGGACCTGACAAGCGTTGGACTCTCTCAACAATTGTTGAACTGGCAGCAGGATGGGCGCGACACCGCCTTCCTGATCGGCGGCGCGGACGGGCTGGACCCGGAACTGAAGGCGCGCGCCGAGGGCATGATCCGCATTTCCAGCATGACCCTGCCGCACGGCATGGTGCGCGTGATGCTGGCCGAACAACTGTATCGCGCCTGGTCGATCACCCAGAACCATCCTTACCACCGCGTCTGACGCCGTTTCCCCATGAAAGCGCATAACAAGAAAATCTACCTCGCGTCGAAAAGCCCGCGCCGCCGCGAGCTGCTGCGCCAGGTCGGCATCGACTTCGATTTGCTGAGCCTGCGCAGCGACCCGGCGCGCGGCGTCGACGTGCCCGAGGATGTGTTCGAAGGGGAACTGGCCCAGGACTACGTGGTGCGCGTGGCATTGGAGAAAGGCGCATTCGCCTGGAAGGTACTGCAGCAGCGCCGCCAGCCCTTGCGTCCGGTGCTCACGGCCGATACCACCGTCACCATCGACGGCGCCATTCTCGGCAAGCCGGCCGACGTGGCTGAAGCGCGCTCGATGCTCGAGCAATTGTCCGGGCGTACCCACCAGGTGCTGACCACGGTGGCGGTGCACTACACCGACATGGCCGAGCACGTGACCCAGGTGTCGAACGTGCGCTTTGCAAGATTGACTGCGCAACAGATCGCGGCCTATTGCGCCACGAGCGAGCCCTACGACAAGGCCGGCGGCTACGGCATCCAGGGATTGGCGGCACTGTTCATCGAGCACATCGAGGGCAGCCATTCGGGAATCATGGGCTTGCCGATCTTCGAGACGGCTGTCCTGCTGCGCAAGGCCGGGTTCCAGGTTTGAATTGCCGCATCATCCATCGCGCCGTCTGGTTCAGGCACCCCAGCAACTATCCTCCACCGCCCCGCCACGTTCAGGCACCCCAGCGTGTATCATGACACTCTGAACAATATCCTCACGCGTAGCGCTCATGAACGAAGACATCCTCATCAATATCACCCCGCAGGAAACGCGCGTGGCGCTGGTCCTGCAGGGCGCGGTGCAGGAGTTGCACATCGAGCGCACGCTGACCCGCGGCCTGGCCGGCAACGTGTATTCGGGCAAGGTCGTGCGTGTGCTGCCGGGCATGCAGTCGGCCTTCATCGACATCGGCCTGGAGCGCGCCGCCTTCCTGCATGTGGCCGACATCTGGGAAGCCCGCCCCCACGACAATTCCAACGTCCCGCCCACGCCCATCGAGAAGCTGCTCTACGACGGCCAGGTACTGACCGTGCAGGTGATCAAGGACCCGATCGGCACCAAGGGCGCGCGCCTCTCCACGCAGATCTCGATCGCCGGCCGCATGCTGGTCTACCTGCCGCAGGACAAGCACATCGGCATCTCGCAAAAGATCGAAAAGGAAGCCGACCGCGAACTGCTGCGCACGCGCATGGCCGGCCTGCTGCCGGCGGAAGAAAAAGGCGGCTACATCGTCCGCACCCAGGCCGAGGAGGCGTCGGACGCGGACCTGGCGGCCGACATCGACTACCTGCGCAAGACCTGGGCCGCGATCCAGAACGGCGCCCGCACCCGCCCCGCCACCAGCCTGCTCTATCAGGATTTGAACCTGGCCCAGCGCGTGCTGCGCGACTTCGTGCACGACGAGACGGCCACCATCCAGGTCGACTCGCGCGAAAACCACCTGATGCTGGTCGAGTTCGCCAAGATCTACACCCCGAGCGTGCTGGCGCGATTGCAGCACTACACCGGCGAGCGTCCGCTGTTCGACCTCTACGGCGTGGAAGAGGAAATCCTGCGCGCCCTGGGCCGGCGCGTGGATTTGAAGTCCGGCGGCTACCTGATCGTCGACCAGACCGAGGCGATGACCACCATCGACGTCAACACCGGCGGCTTCGTCGGCGGACGCAACTTCGCCGACACCATCTTCAAGACCAACCTGGAAGCCGCGCACGCGATCGCGCGCCAGCTGCGCCTGCGTAACCTGGGCGGCATCATCATCCTCGACTTCATCGACATGGAGAACAACGAGCACCGCAACGCCGTGCTCGCGGAACTCAAGAAAACCCTGGCGCGCGACCGCACCAAGGTGTCGGTCAGCGGCTTCTCGGCGCTGGGCCTGGTGGAGATGACGCGCAAGCGCACGCGCGAGTCGCTGGCCCACATCCTGTGCGAACCCTGCCCGGCCTGCGCCGGCAAGGGGCAGGTCAAGACCTCGCGCACCATCTGCTACGAAATCCTGCGCGAACTGCTGCGCGAAGCGAAGCAGTTCAACCCGCGCGAGTTCCGTATCCTGGCCTCGCAGGAAGTGGTCGATTTGTTCCTGGAAGAAGAGTCGCAGCACCTGGCCATGCTGGGCGACTTCATCGGCAAGAAGATTTCGCTGCAGGTGGAAAAAGGTTATCACCAGGAGCAGTACGACGTGATCCTGATGTGAGCCGCGCATGACCGCAACGCTCGCACAGCGCTGGCAAGCCCTGTGGCAGGAAGTGGGCAAGCCCGCTCACGCCGGCCTGCTGCAAGCGCTGTTCGAGGCCTACAGCGAGCCGCAGCGCCACTATCACACGCTGCAGCACCTGGAAGAATGCTTTGTCCACTTCGACGCGTTGAAACAGCTGGCCGGGCATCCTCTTGAAGTCGAACTGGCTCTCTGGTTCCACGACAGTGTCTATGATGTGCATGCGCGCGATAACGAGGCGCGTTCAGCCGCCTGGGCAGGCCAGGCGCTCCGCGAAGCCGGCTTGTCGGACGAGGCCTGCGCCCGCATCCACGCGCTGGTCATGGCCACCTGCCACGACGCCCTGCCCGCCTCCAGCGACGCCCGGCTGCTGACCGACATCGACCTTGCCATCCTCGGCGCCGAACCCGCACGTTTTGCCGAATACGAGCGCCAGATCCGCCGCGAATACGCCCACGTGCCGGCGCCGCTGTTCAACGCCAAACGCAGGGAAATCCTGCAAGGCTTCCTGGCGCGCGAACCCTTGTTCCACACGCCCCTGTGCCGCGCACGCCTTGAGGCGGCCGCCAGGCGCAATCTCGCCGCCGCCATCGACGCCACCACCTCCTGAAACACGGCCTGTGGCGCCGACCCGACGCCTTCGCCATCTGCCCAGCAGCACCACGGCGCTACGCTTTGCACCTGCCATCCAATAAGTGAGCGTGGCGTAGGATAGGCACAGGCATGGCAACTTCTTCGGTGGTGCCCCATGGTCGACCGACGGGAAATCCTGCAGTTCATCTTCAATTCGCACCTGAGCCTGTTCAACACGCGGCGCGACCACGAGTGGCGCGTGATCATCAGCGCCATGGTGCTGATGGGTGCGGTCGACGCCACCATCCTGTCGGTGAAGATCTGCCTGACGGTACGCCAGCAAGACCTGTGGATCTTCGCCCTGATCCTGCTGTTCTTCTCGATCGCCTGGTACCAGTGGGGCGTGCAGGTGCGTAACCGCGTCGACCGGATCGCGATGGATCGGGTCCTGCACGCGATGTGCAACGAAATCCAGGAAAGCCCGAACAGCCCGATGCGCGCCGGCATCGACCGCGAAGACGAGCGGGTCGACGGCGCCCGCACCGACATCATCCTGCACTTCACGTATCTATGGGCCTTCATTCCGCAGATGCTGGTGCTGCTGATCGCGGTGCTGCTGTCGGCCTATGTACCGCACATCGTCGCGCTGTGCGACGGCACGACCCCGCTCGCCTGCCCGCGCGGCTAGGAGGCTTACTCGTCCTTGTGGCCGCGGTATTCCAGCCGCCCGTCGCGCAGCTTCAGCCGCCGCACGCCCGGCAGCCCGATCAAATCGCGGTCGTGGCAGGCCATCACCACCGTGCTGCCCTGCTCGATCAGCGTCGGGATCAGGGCGATCACGCCTTCGCGCGCCGTGCCGTCCAGGTTGGCGGTGGGTTCGTCCAGCAACAGCAGGCGCGGCTGCAGCACGCGGGCGCGGGCCAGCGCCACGCGCTGCTTCTCGCCGCCGGACAGGCGTGCCGGCGCGGTGTCTGCCAGGTACGCGACGCCGGCCCAGCACATCGCCTCCTCGACCGTCTTCTTCACGACGGCCTTGCTTTCGCCGCGCGCCAGCAGCCCGTAGCCGATGTTGTGGGCGACGCTGGTCGAGAACATGATCGGATGCTGGTGCACGTAGACGATGGCCGCGCGCAGCGCCTGTGGATACGGCTGCAAATGATAAGGCTGGCCGTCGAACACGACGCTGTCGACCTGCGCCGTCTCCAGCCCGCCGAGGATACGCAGCAGCGTGCTCTTGCCGACGCCATTGGCCCCGGTCAGCACATAGGCGCTGGCCGCGTCCAGCGAGAACGTGTCGATGTCGAACAGCAGGCGCTCGCCATGGCGCTTGCGCAGGCCGTGAACCGTCAACAAGGCACTCATACCCTGCCTCCAGCCGTGTGCGCCTCGCCCTGCAGCAGCATCAGCGCGCCGTTCATGACCAGGGCCAGCGTCACCAGCACGATGCCGAGCGCGATCCCCTGCGCGAATTCGCCCTTGCTGGTCTCGAGCGCGATCGCGGTGGTGATGGTGCGCGTCTCGCCCTGGATGTTCCCGCCCACCATCAGCGCGCAGCCGACTTCCGAGATCACGCGCCCGAAGCCGCTGATCACGGCCGCCATCACGCCATAGCGCGCTTCGTGCAGCACCGTGGTCATGACCCGCCAGCGCGAGGCGCCCAGCGCCCGCGCCGTCTCGGCATAGCGCGGATCGAGGGCCTGCACCGCCGCCAGCGTAAACGCCAGCAGCACCGGCAGCCCGACCACGAACTGCCCGGCGATGATGCCCGACTGCGAGAACAGCCATTCCAAAGGACCCAATGGCCCGCGCCGCGACAGCAGCAGGTACAGCAGCAATCCGATCAGGACGGTGGGCAGCGAGAGCGCGCACTGCGCCAGCCAGACCGCGATGCGCCGCCCCGGGAAGCGGTGCATGGCGATCGCGTAGCCGAGCAGCACCGCGGGCGGCGTGGCAAGCAGCAGGCCGATGACGCTGGTCTTGATCGACACCCAGACGATGTGCCAGAGCGCCGCGTCACCGGAGAACAGCAAGGCGAACGCGTGCAGCGTGGCTTCCCACAGGGTCATGCGAACAACCCGTTCACGCGCGTACTGGCAGGGGCAGGTCGAGCAGCTCGGGCTGGAACACCAGCCGCTCCTGCCCGGCCAGCAAGAGGAAGTGGCGCCCGCTGCAGCGCGCCAGCAGCGACATGCCGACCTTATCGGCCACCATGTGCCCCATCTGCGTGGTGCCCGAGCGCGAGAGCAGGAAAGGAATGCCCATCTGCGCGCCCTTGATCACCATTTCCGAGGTCAGGCGGCCGGTGGTGTAGAACACCTTGTCCTCGCCGCGCAGGCCGTCCAGCCACATCAGGCCGGCGATCGCATCGACCGCGTTGTGGCGCCCGACGTCCTCGACGAAGTAGAGCAGCTCGCCGCTGTTCGAGAACAGCGCGCAGCCGTGCACCGAACCGGCCTGCTTGTAGATCGATTGCTGGGTGCGGATGGTCTCGACGATGCGGTAGACGACCGACTGCGACAGGCGTGCATCCGCCGGCAGCACGATCTGGTCGACTTCGTCCATCAGCCCGCCGAACACCGAGCCCTGGCCGCAGCCGGTGGTGACCACCTTTTTCGCGGTGCGTTCTTCCACGCCCTGGATGCCGTTGCGCGTGACCACCGCCACCGCATCGACCGACCAGTCGACCTGCACCGACACCACCTCCTCGATCGAGCGCACCAGGCGCTGGTTGCGCAGGTAGCCCAGGGTCAGCGCTTCGGGGGCGCCGCCGAGGGTCATCAGGGTGACCAGTTCGCGCTTGTCGACGTACACCGTGAGCGGACGTTCGGCCGGAATCGAGATCGTGGAGCGGCGCCCGCGCTCGTCCAGCGCCTCGACCTCGTGCGTGAGGCAGGCTTGGGCATCGGACAGGAGCGGACGGTAAGGCGGCAAGTCGGGACAGTTCATATTGCCAATTGTGCCACGCCGGCGAGAATCTGGCCGCCACCGTAGCTGCCCTGGCGCGCCACCTCCCCGCCCGGCACCACCTTCACCGCGCAATACTTGAATTCCGGGATCTTGCCGTAGGGGTCGAGCGCGGCATTCGTCAGGCGGTTGATCGCCGCTTCGTAGTAGCAGAAGGGGACGAAGATCGCGCCCACCGGCGAGCTGTCGTCGGCGCGCGCATACAAGACCACTTCGCCGCGGCGCGAGGCGATCGTGATCGCGGCGCCCGGCGCCACGCCCAGGCGCTGCAGGTCGAGCGGGTGCACCAGCGCCACCGGATCGGGCTCGATCGCGTCGAGCACGCCGGCGCGCCGGGTCATGCTGCCGGTGTGCCAGTGCTCCAGTTGGCGGCCGGTGATCAGGACCATCGGGTAGTCGTCGTCCGGGCGCTCGTCGGCGGGAATGATGTCGGCCGGGACGAAGCGCGCCTTGCCGCCCTCGCGCGGGAAGGAATCCGTGAACACCACTGGCTGGCCCGGTCCCTCCTCCACCGGGCAGGGGTACACGACCGCGCCTTCGCGCTCGAGGCGCTCCCAGGTGATGCCGGCGATGCTGGGCATGGTCTTGCGCATCTCGTCGAAGACCTCGGACACGTGGCCGTAGTTCCAGGCCAGGCCGAGCTGCCGCGCCATCTGCCCGATGATCCACAAATCCGGCCGCGCCTCGCCCGGCGGGGCGATGGCCTGGCGGCCCAGCTGCACCAGGCGGTCGGTATTCGTGAAGGTGCCGGTCTTTTCCGGGAAGGCGGAGGCCGGCAGGATCACGTCGGCGAGATAGGCCGTCTCGGTCAGGAAGATGTCCTGCACCACCAGGTGCTCGAGCGCGGCCAGCGCGGCGCGCGCGTGGTTGGCGTCCGGGTCGGACATCGCCGGGTTCTCGCCCATGATGTACATGCCGCGGATTTGCCCGGCGCAGATGGCATCCATGATCTCGACCACGGTCAGGCCGGGCGTCGGGTCGAGCGTGGCCTGCCACGCGGCTTCGAATTTGGCGCGCACGGCCGGGTTGTCGACGCGGCCGTAATCGGGCAGCATCATCGGGATCAAACCGGCGTCCGAGGCGCCCTGCACGTTGTTCTGGCCGCGCAGCGGATGCAGGCCGGTGCCGGGGCGGCCGATCTGGCCGGTCATCAAACTCAGCGCGATCAGGCAGCGCGCGTTATCCGTGCCGTGGATGTGCTGGGAGATGCCCATGCCCCACAGGATCATCGAGCCTTTCGACGTGGCGTACAAGCGTGCCACGTAGCGGATGGTCTCGGCGTCGATGCCGCAGATCGGCGCCATCGCTTCCGGGCTGTAGCCGGCCACGTTGGCTTCGAGTTCGGCATAGCCGACGGTGCGCTCGGCGATGAAGGCCGGGTCGACCAGGCGCTCCTCGACGATGGTGTGCATCAGCGCGTTCAGCAGGGCGACGTCGGTGTCGAGCTTGAACTGCAGGTAGCGGTGGGCGTGGCGCGCCAGGTCGGAGCGGCGCGGGTCGAGCACAATCAGCTTGGCGCCCGCCCTGGCCGCGTTCTTGATCCAGGTGGCGGCCACCGGGTGGTTCACGGTGGGGTTGGCGCCGATGACGACGATGACCTCGGCGCGCGTCACGTCCATCACCGGGTTCGACACCGCGCCCGAGCCGATCCCTTCCAGCAGAGCCGCCACCGAGGACGCGTGGCAGAGGCGCGTGCAGTGGTCGACGTTGTTGGTCCTGAAGCCGGTGCGCACCAGCTTCTGGAACAGGTAAGCCTCTTCGTTGCTGCCCTTCGCCGAGCCGAAGCCGGCCAGGGCCGCGCCGCCGTGCTCGTCGCGGATGCGGGCCAGCCTGCCGCCGGCCAGCGCCAGCGCTTCTTCCCAGGTCGCTTCGCGGAAGACCTCCAGCACGCGCTCCGGGTCCATGACGAAGTCGCCGGTCTTCGGCACGCCCTCGCGCCGGATCAGCGGTGTCGTCAGCCGGTGCGGATGGTGGGCATAGTCGAAGCCATAGCGCCCCTTCACGCACAGGCGGCCGTGGTTCGCCGGGCCGTCGCGCCCTTCCACGTACAGGATGGTGTTCTCCTTCACGTGGTAGGTCAGCTGGCAGCCCACGCCGCAGTAGGGGCAGACCGAATCGACCTGTTTGTCGGGAATGTGCAGGGCCACCCCGCGCGCCGGCATCAGGGCGCCGGTCGGGCAGGCCTGCACGCATTCGCCGCAGGCCACGCAGGTGGAGTCGCCCAGCGGGTCGTCCTGGTCGAACACGATCTTCGCTTCCTGGCCGCGGAAGGCCAGGCCGATCACCTCGTTCACCTGCTCGTCGCGGCAGGCGCGCAGGCAGCGCGTGCACTGGATGCAGGCGTCGAGATTGACGGTGATGGCGGCGTGGGAGGCGTCGGGCTGCGGCTGCGTGCGCGTCGGTGCAAAGCGTGGCTTGCCGACGCCGAGCTTCTGCGCCCACAAGTCCACTTCGTTCTTGCGCGTGTACTGCGCCTCCGCCATGTCCGACTGCAGCAGTTCGACCACCATCCGTTGCGCGGCGACGGCGCGCGGGCTGCCGGTTTCCACTTTCATGCCGGCGCTCGGGAAGCGGCAGCAGGACGGCGCCAGCGTGCGCTCGCCCGCGATCTCCACCATGCAGGAGCGGCAGTTGCCGACCGGCGCCAATCCCGGCTTGTAGCACAGGTGCGGCAGTTCGACGCCTTCGCGCCGGGCCACCTCGATCAGGGTTTCGCCGGGCAGCGCCTCGACCGCGCGGCCATTCAACTCGAAAGCGATGCGCTGGATGTTCGCGTTCATGCCGGCCCCTTTGGCTCTATCTCGTGCGGGAAGTACTTGATGACGCAGTCGACCGGGTTCGGCGCCGCCTGGCCCAGGCCGCAGATCGAGGCGTCGCGCATCACCTGCGACAGTTCGCCCAGCAGCCCGACGTCCCATTCCGGCGCCTGGATCAAGGCCAGCGCCTTGGCCGTGCCGGCGCGGCAGGGCGTGCACTGGCCGCAGGATTCGTCGGCGAAGAAGCGCATCGTGTTGCGGGCGGCGGCCACCGCGCTGTCGTGGTTCGAGAGCACCACCACTGCGGCCGAACCGATGAAGCAGCCGTAGGGCTGCAGGGTATCGAAGTCGAGCGGGATGTCGCCCATGGCGGCGGGCAGGATGCCGCCCGAGGCGCCGCCCGGCAGGTAGGCATAGAAGCCGTGCCCGTCCGCCATGCCGCCGCAGTATTCGTCTATCAGTTCGCGCACCGTGATGCCGGCCGGCGCCAGCTTCACGCCGGGCTGGCGCACGCGGCCCGAGACCGAGAACGAGCGCAGGCCGCGCCGGCCGTTGCGCCCGAAGCCGGCGAACCATTCGCCGCCGCGCTCGAGGATGGCGCGCACCCAGTGCAGCGACTCGAAGTTGTGTTCCAGCGTGGGCCGCCCGAACAGGCCGACCTGCGCCACGTAGGGCGGACGCAGGCGCGGCATGCCGCGCCTGCCCTCGATCGATTCGATCATCGCCGACTCTTCGCCGCAGATATAGGCGCCGGCGCCGCGCCGCAGGTTGATCGCCGGCATGCCCTGCACTGGCGGGTCGGCCAGCAGTTTGCGCAGTTCCGCTTCGAGCAGCGCGCGGCAGTCATGGTACTCGTCGCGCAGGTAAAGGTAGATGGCATCGATGCCCACCGCCCAGGCGGCGATCAGGGCGCCTTCCAGGAAGCGGTGCGGGTCGCGCTCGAGGTAGACGCGGTCCTTGAAGGTGCCGGGTTCCCCTTCGTCGATGTTCACCGCCATCAGGCGCGGGCCGGGCTCGGCACGCACGATGCGCCACTTGCGCCCGAGCGGGAAACCGGCGCCGCCCAGGCCGCGCAGGCCGGAGGCTTCGAGCGTGCCGATCACGGTGTCGACCTCGTGCAGGCCGGCGACGCAGTCGCGCAGCAGGCGGTAGCCGCCGGCCGCGCGGTAGGCCGCGTAGTCGATGTGCCCCCCGGCTGTCTCGGCCGGCACGTCCCCCGTCACCCGTGCCAATACCGATTCGGCGCTTGCCCGCGGCACCGCCTGCTGCCCCACCAGCGCCGCCGGGGCCTGCTCGCAGCGGCCGATGCAGGGCGCCTGCAGCACCCGTACTTCCTGTCCCAGGATGGCGGGCAGCTTCGCCAGCAGCCCGGAGGCGCCCGCCATCTCGCAGGACAGGCCGGCGCAGACGCGCACCGTCAGTGCCGGCGGCGCCGCCTCGCCCTCGCGCACGACCTCGAAGTGGTGATAGAAGGTGGCGACCTCGTAGACCTCGGCCTGGGCCAGGCGCAGTTCCTGGGCCAGCGCGGCGAGATGCGTGCCGGGGATGCAGCCGAAGCGGTCCTGCAGGATGTGCAGGTGCTCGATCAGCAGGTCGCGCCGGCGCGGTGCGTCGCCCAGCAGGGCGCGCACCTCGGCCAGCGCCTGCGGATCGACGCGTCGGCCCTTCGGCGCCTCGCGCTTGCGCTGGCGGCTGGCCCCCGCGACCGCGATCGGAATGACGGGATGGTTCATCGTTGTCTCCAGGACGGCGGCCTGGCCGGTGGTCCGGCCGCCTTGTCATGCTTTTTGTTCAAGCATATGCCAGTTTCCGGGCCAACTCAATGCGCAAAGCGTGTGCAAGGCGGCGCACTGGAGACGGCTACCCCTGCGCTAGCGGCGCCGCTTCTTCCAGTTGTAGTCCGGCCCCGTCACGTCCACGCCCGGATGGCCCACCAGGTCCGGATGCTCGGAGCACATGGTCACGAAGCGCACGCCCTCGCCTGCGCGCTGGCGCTTGCGCAGCTCTTCCATGAAACCCATGGCCTTCACCATCTCGTCGGTGCCGAAGGCCCGGGCATGCGGGGTGGTATCGGTTTCTTCCACCATGGTCCAGTACACCATATACATCGGCAAACTCCTCAAAAACCCTGCCGAACCGGCAAGGATGACACAATGTTGACCTTTTGTAGGTCAAAATATTGCACCAATTAGATGCAGATCAAGGGTATTTAACAGAGGAAACGGATATGAAGGTAAAAGTAGGACTAGTCCGAAATGTCTTCGTTATGTTCGCCGTTTCACATAATTGTATCCCCGACGCCGCTAGGCTTAAGCCTGTCTTCACTAAAGCAGGCAGATCTCATGAATATCGACAAGCAAATCCAGCCAGACACCGCACCCGAGCTGGCGCTTTGGGGCGGACTCGAATGCACGGTCAACCGCGTGCGCGACCAGTACTTCAGCCAGATGGACCGCAACGGCCACGCCAGCCGCCTGCAGGACATCGAACGATTCGCTTCGCTGGGCATCAAGGCCATCCGCTACCCGGTCCTGTGGGAACGCACCGCTCCCAACGGCATCGAGAACGCCGACTGGTCCTGGTCCGATGCGCGCCTGCCCGCCCTGCAACGGCTCGGCGTCACCCCGATCGTCGGCCTGGTCCACCACGGCAGCGGCCCCGAGCACACCAGCCTGGTCGACCCAGCCTTCCCCGAAAAGCTCGCCGAGTACGCCGGCGCGGTAGCGGCACGCTACCCCTGGGCCGAGTACTACACCCCGGTCAACGAAATCCTGACCACGGCGCGCTTCTCGGGTCTGGCAGGCGTCTGGTACCCGCACGGGAAGAGCCACGCGATCTTCGTGCAGGCCCTGCTGATCGAAACCCGCGCCACCGTGCTGTCGATGCGCGCCATCCGCGCCGTGAACCCGGATGCGAAGCTGGTCCAGACCGACGATTTGTCGAAGACCTACGGCACGCCCGAGATGCAATGGCTGGCCAACTTCTTCAACGAGCGGCGCTGGCTGGGCTGGGACCTGCTGTGCGGGATGGTCGACCAGCAGCACAAGATGTGGGACTACCTGATCGAATCCGGCGCCACGCCCGAGGAGCTGCTGTGGTTCCGCGACAACCCCTGCCCGCCCGACATCATCGGCGTCAACTACTACGCCACCAGCGAGCGCTGGCTGGATCACCGCACCGAGCGCTATCCCGCCGACCGCTGCCACGAATACGACGGTGTCGCGCATGCCGACATCGAGACCCCGCGCGTGCTGGCCACGCCGACGCCCGGCATCGGTCCGCTGCTGCAGGAAACCTGGGAGCGCTACGGGCTGCCGATCGCGATCACCGAGGCCCACATCGACGCCAACCGCGAAGACCAGATGCGCTGGCTGCTCGAGATCTGGAACGCCGCCAAGAAGGTACGCGCCGGCGGCGCCGACGTGCGCGCCGTCACTGTCTGGGCCCTGCTCGGCTCCTACGACTGGAACTGCCTGGTGACCGAATGCCGCGGCTACTACGAGCCCGGCCCCTTCGACGTGCGTGGCCCGGAGCCGCGTCCGACGGCGGTGGCCACCCTGATGCGCGAACTGTCGTCGGGCCGGCCGCTGACCAACCCGGTGCTGCAGGGCCAGGGCTGGTGGCGCCGCCCGGGACGCTTCCTGTGCAAGCCGGTCGCCACCCGCACCGCCGTGGCCGACATCGCCGTGCGCGACCCCTATAAATCGCAGCACGTGCAGCCGATCCTGATCGCCGGCGCCACCGGCACCCTGGGTTCGGCCTATGCCCGCATCTGCGAAAAGCGCAACCTGGCCCACCACGTGCTCACGCGCCAGGAGATGGACATCACCGACCCGGCCTCGGTCGAGGCGGCGATCCAGCGCTTCAAGCCCTGGGCCATCATCAACGCCGGCGGCTACGTGCGCGTCGACGATGCCGAGGCCGACAGCGAAGCCTGCATGACGGCCAACACCCACGGCCCGACGGTGCTGGCGCTGGCCTGCATCCGCCATGCGATCCGCTTCATGACCTTCTCCAGCGACCTGGTGTTCGACGGCGCGAAAGAGACCCCGTATGTCGAGTCCGACCCGGTGGCGCCGCTCGGCGTGTATGGGCGCAGCAAGGCCGAGGCCGAGCGCCGCGTGCTGGAAGCCGACCCGCAGGCCCTGGTGATCCGCACCAGCTCCTTCTTCGGCCCCTGGGACCGCCACAACTTCGTCACCCAGGCCCTCAACGCCCTGCGCAGGGGCCAATCGTTCGAAGCCTCGAGCGACCTGGTGGTGTCGCCGACCTACGTGCCCGACCTGGTCAACGCCAGCCTCGACCTGCTGGTCGACCGCGAGCGCGGCGTCTGGCACCTGAGCAACGGCGAAGCCATCACCTGGGCCGAGCTGGCGCGCAAGGCCTGCGCGCTTGCCGGCGTCGACGCCGGCGGCCTGGTGGAGAAGCCGGCAACCGAATGCGGCTACAAGGCGGTGCGCCCGGGCTACTCGGCCCTGGGCAGCGAGCGCGGGCTGATGCTGCCTTCGCTCGACGACGCCCTGGCGCGCTACCTCAAGGCGCTCGAGGAGCACGCCAGCGACGACGGCGCACTGGTCGGCGAAGCGGCGCACTACGCAAGCTGATTCGCTTCGGCCACCCGGCCGCCGCCCGGCGCAGGACGCGCCGGCGGCGGCTTTTTTTTAAGGCGCGGAACCGGCCTGTCCGGGTCATGGATTTTTAGCAGTAAGCGATAGTTTGTCTAGTCATTACGCAATCTTATCCAGGATGGATAAGATTATTCCGCTCATTAACCTCCGTAAATACGCTTGTATTGTGTCTTCCGCGCAGCTGTATAACAGGCGCAGTCATCGGAACCTGAAACCGATCGACGATGTCAAACATAGGGTAAAGGAGGCGCGGTGATCCTGGCCCATCGTATTCGGCTTGACCCTAATAAGGTTCAAGCAACGTATCTAGCGCGTGCAGCCGGAACCGCGCGGTTCGCCTACAACTGGGCACTGGTGGAATGGGGAAGGCAATTCGAAGCATGCAAACTCAACCCAGCCTTGCCTAAGCCAAACGAGGCGGCGC
>Ga0308166_1001791_pt1 | contig 21560 bp, 16 predicted proteins | sample PhyCR2_2_FD_202137 | JGI IMG/M metagenome (GOLD analysis project Ga0308166, IMG submission 202137) | Phyllosphere microbial communities from UC Gill Tract Community Farm, Albany, California, United States - DLSLCC.R2 | ecosystem: Host-associated > Plants > Phyllosphere > Unclassified | place... | reverse complement strand
GCCCTGGTGACGCACGGCGTGCTGGAGATCGTGCCCGCCGCAGACGGCAGTGCCTATCAGGAGTATGTGCTGACCGAGAAAGGCCGCGCGCTATTTCCGGTGATCGTTGGCCTGCGCCAGTGGGGGGAAGATCATTTGTTCGCCGAAGGAGAGGCGCATTCAACGCTGGTGGAAAGCGACAGCGGCCGCCCCGTGCCGCGCCTGACGCCGATCGGCAACGCCGGGCAGACGCTCACCCCGCTTAACACCCGGGTGGTGAAGGTGGGGGAACGGTTTGAGCCATCTTTTAACAATCGCCAATTAGCTATAAAAGAAACACTTCCAGCCGAAATCGCCGCACAGATCGACGCCGCATACAATGTGCTGACAGAGCAACTCGGCGAGACACTCTTGGGCATCCATCTGTATGGATCTGCGGTCGATGGCGGTCTTAAACCCAACAGCGATATCGACATCTTGGTCGTCATCAGCAAGCCGCTGATGTCAACCACTCGGGCCGCCCTCATGAAAGCTTTGCTGACCGTGTCGGCTCCGCCAGATGCCGACAGTATTTTTCGCCCGCTGGAAGTCACCGTGCTGGTACAGACCGACATCAAACCTTGGCGCTATCCGCCACGACGTGAGTTACAGTTTGGCGAATGGCTGCGTGAAGAGTTGCTGGTGGGAATTGTCTCCCCCGCCACCTTGGATCCTGATGTGGCGATCCTGCTTACCAAAGCCCGGCAGCATCATCGACATCTGTTCGGCACCTCCTTTGAACTCCTGTATGACAGCGTCCCTCGCAGTGACTTCATCGCCGCGCTCACCGATACCCTGAGTCAATGGAACGAACCTGATGACTGGCATGGCGACGAATGCAACATTGTGCTTGCGCTGGCGCGCATCTGGTTCAGCGCGGCAACCGGTCGGATCGCCCCCAAAGATGTGGCCGCCGAATGGCTGCTGGAACGCTTGCCATCTGAACACCAGCCGGTACTTAGCACCGCGCGGCGAGTTTATCTCGGACAAGCGATAGATGACCTGTCTCAGCATCAGCAGCCGTTGGCGGCATTCATCGGCTATGCCAAAACGACGATCGCAAGTCTATTGACGACAACAGCATCGCAATAAGACGCAGGCCTGTCGACACCACTTATCGTCTGCACTTTTTGATGCAGGGACGGATTTTGTTCATAGCCGCCGCCTCCTGCATGATTCGCTTCGCAGCGCCATCCGGGTAATGTATAGTCCGCGTTTTACGGAGATCCCATGCTGACTAACTCATCCATTCGTCTGAACAAATACATTAGCGAGAGCGGTATCTGCTCACGCCGCGACGCCGATCGATACATCGAACAGGGCAACGTTTTCATCAACGGTAAACGCGCCACCGTTGGCGCTCAGGTATTTGCCGGCGATGTGGTGAAGGTTAACGGTCAGCTGATCGAACCGCGCAATGAAGAAGATCTGGTGCTGATCGCGCTGAACAAGCCGGTCGGCATCGTCACCACCACCGAGGACGGCGAGCGCGACAACATCACCGACTTCGTCAACCACAGCAAGCGCATCTTCCCGATCGGCCGCTTGGACAAGGATTCGCAGGGGCTGATCTTTCTGACCAACCACGGTGACCTGGTCAACAAGATCCTGCGCGCCGGCAACAATCACGAGAAAGAGTATCTGGTGACGGTCAACAAGCCAGTGACCGACGAGTTTATTCGCGGCATGGGCGCCGGCGTGCCGATGCTTGGCACGGTGACCAAAAAGTGCAAGGTGAAGAAAGAAGCGCCGTTCGTGTTCCGCATCACGCTGGTGCAGGGGCTAAACCGCCAAATCCGCCGCATGTGCGAACACTTCGGCTATGAGGTCACCAAGCTGGAACGCACGCGCATCATGAACGTCAGCCTGAAAGGCTTGCCGCTGGGCGAATGGCGCGATCTGACCGATGACGAGCTGATTGAGCTGTTCAAGCTGATTGAAGGCTCTTCGTCCGAGGCTAAACCGACGAAGAAAGCCCCGGCCAAATCTGCCCCGGCGAAAAAACCGAGCGCCGGCGGACCGAAAAGCGCCGATAAAACCGCTGCGCCGACCGGCCGCAAGCGCTTTACCCAGCCAGGACGCAAGAAAAAAGGGCGTTAAACGTCCTTCCCTGCTCAGCCCGCCGTTGCGCGGGCTTGGCGAGGGCGAAACCCTGACCACCACCTAGACGAGTCTGATTGAAAACGAGGAAAATCAGGGGGTAAGAGTAAGAGTCACTATTTTTTTAACAGCGTGGTCTTACCGTCAGGCTCTTGAGCAAAAGTCTTCCCATCCAGACTGATAAAAATCCTTTTATTAGCATCACCATTAATAATCATCGCTATATCCTTATAGATACATTTGTTCTTGGCATCGCCTTCGGCAAAACAATGATAGTCATCAACACTTCCATCATTGCTACCCGTCGGAGCGGCAACATAGCCATCAAAATTCATTACGGCAACGGTAAAGTGACTCTCGTCTTTGATAATATGATATTTTTCCTGAAGTTTATCTTTATTATCATTCCACCAAGATATTTTACCTTCCGTGGTCAACGGAAGGTATTGAACATAAACAGCAGCACCATCAACCCGCACAACATTAGCCGGCCTGACAAGCACCCAAACCAACCAAAAAGCCGCTACGGCAACCAAAGAAAAGAACGCAACCTTTTTCTTGTTAAGCATAGTTTTCACCTGTCACTATTATCTTCGCGCCAAAGTTGGTGAAAAAGGGTCTAAACGCGAACTCTTTATACCTTTGAAGTACAAACCAAATCCTGAAAAAACCAATAGAATTAAACTTTAACTTGCTAATATCTTCTTTATCCAATCCAAAATGATCCTGAGCTTTATAGCTAATCACGGCAGTATATCTATTACCTTGAAAAACCAAAGAATCAACACTGATCTCTGTACTGTTGACCTCATGCACACTGACTCCCATTCCATTTATGCAGTCTTCCCAGCGGACATACTTTGGCAAACGGCTCTGTGATAACTGAAGAGCAAATGCCTCTTTATTCAGCCGATATGAGTTAAAGTCAAAGGTGTCGAGAACACTTTTAATTCGAATTAGCGTACTATTTTCTGATTTATCGCTCAGTATCAGCCTTTTATAGGCTAAATCCATTTGAACATCTTGAAAGTCAGTTCCGTTATTGCCCTGCATGTGATTGAAGAGCTTAACTATCAAGCCTTGATAAACGCCAGTAAAAGAAAAGTATCTCGATGCAGCTCTCAGCTCATCAAAAAGCATGGCAACCGCCTTTTCTTTTCCTGCTGCCGGAATATTTCGCGTTGCCGGATGATCATAGGGCGATTTATAAGTACTCCAATCGATAAACGTTGATACTTGCCCCAAGCGATACCGTTGCTTAAGTGTACGTTCATCCATATCGCCATATTGCATATCATCCGCAAAACGGTCGTTAAAAGGCTTCTTACTGGTGAAAATCGTTAACGGCCTTGTCAATTCACGCATTGGAAAATCAGTCCCTTGCCCATACCAAGAAGAGCATTAATCATACAGACAATCCCGCCCTGCTCATATCGGGAAATGTCTTAGCGCCCCCTTACGCAGGCTCACGGGAAACTTAATGCCCACCATAAAAAAGGCCCGCATCAAGCGGGCCTGAAAGTACCAGAGAAGTCTAGAGGAAAAATCAGAACGACCAGCGCAGGTTGGCGTTGACCGAATTGACGCGGGTATCGGCGCCGAATTGCCCCTGATAGCCAACATCCAACGTCGCAGCGCGCGACAGCTTCACGCTCACGCCGATATCGCCCACCATCACGTTGTCATCCACGGCCTGGCCCTGAGTAACGAACGCGTCGCTGCCGGCAAACGCCATGCGCGATGAGGTGTTCTTATCGCCGTAGGCATGTTGCCAGCCGAGCGAGCCGTAAAGGCTGACGTTCTTCGGCAGTTCAGTCACGCCGCGCACCCCGAGCGTGGAGTAGAAGGTGTCCATCGTTTCATTGCGCACGCTCAGCGCCGCCGCGCCACCCGACTCCTGGAAGCTGTCGGTATGCAGGCGGATGTAGCTCAGGTTGATGAACGGTTCGACGTTCATCTCCGGTTGGCCGAAACGGTAACCCGCTTCGGTGAACGCCAGCAGCGAGTTCGCGTCATAATCCGACTTCAGCCGATCCGAGAAGCCGCTGAAATCGACGTTGCGCTTGCCTTCAATCTTGTGCCAGGTGTAACCCAGCGCGCCGCGCAGCGAGAACGCATCCTGTTGCCCGGCCGCATACAGGCCGAGGTGGTAGTTGTCGGTATCGGCCTTGGAGCGGCGGCTGTCGACGTCATAATCGCCGCGGCTGTAACCGAAGTAACCGCCGATGCGCACGTTATGGTCCGCCAGCTTGCGATCCGCCCCCAACAGGAAGCCGGTGGTGTTGCCATCCAGCTTGCCCACGTTGCCGTTGCCGCTGTTCCTGCCCCAGGAACTGAAGGTCTGGCCCCAGACGCCGCTGTTTTGCGCCTGCGCCGGTTGCACCAGCGACATCGCCAACGGCGGTATCGGCAGGCTGTCATTGTCGAACAGGCGCAGCATGCGCTGGTTCAGCACGTTGAACAGCTGGGTGCTGCCGGCGATCAGGTTAGACTGCATCGACGGATAGACTTCGCCGGACAGCTGATTGAACGCCTCGCGCGCTTCCGGCGCGCTCAGCAGCAGCAGCGAGTTGTATAGCGCCAGTGAAGGACCGCGCTGCGCCAGCGTGGAGAGCGCGCCGGCGGTATTCCACTGGTTGCCGCTCTCGGCCACCGTTTGGAAAATGCCCGGCTTGCCGCTGCCTGGGTTCTCGCCCCCCGGATTTTCCCCGCCTGGGTTTTCTCCGCCCGGATTCTCGCCCCCTGGATTCTCGCCCCCTGGATTCTCACCGCCAGGGTTTTCTCCGCCCGGATTCTCACCACCTGGATTTTCCCCACCCGGATTCTCGCCGCCTGGGTTTTCACCGCCCGTGTCTTTCTGCGCGATAGTCAGATCCACGGCGTTGGCGCTGTGTTTTAACGCCACATCGAGGAAGGCGGACTTGGAGACCGCCGACGCGAACTGGCCGTCAATACCGCCGTCCGAGGTCAGAATGCGGTAGCTTTGGCCGGTTTTATAGCTGGTTTGCGGATCCAGCGCCGTAACCTGCACCTTGGCCCGATCGCTGATGGTGGTTTTGCCCGCCACCAGCAGTTGATCGCTGCGGCCGTCGCCGGCGATATCGACGTCATAGAAGGATTCGCCGATAAAGTTCAGGTAGCGTTTCAGCGTCAGCGTGCCGATATTGCCGTCGCCGGGCGAGATATGGCCGCCGGACTGGATCTCGGTCTGGCCCAGCGTGCCGTTGCCGCCCAGCGTGCCGCCGGCCTTGATCGACGCGGCGCTGCTGTAGCCCAGCCCGTTATTGACGTCGGTGCCCGCCGTCGCGTTAAGGATCAGCGTGCCGCCGTTCTCGGCGCCGAGGGTTTGGATCTCGAAGATGTCGTCTTCTTTCTGGGTATTGATGTCGCTGGCGATGATGAGCTTGCCGCCGCGCGCGGTGACGTTCGCCTGCAGCTCAGAGAGATCGCCGTTCAGCGTCGTGTGCCCGGCGCTGTTGATCACCTCGCCTTCGCCGCTCATCTTGTTGCTGAAAACGTAATTGCCGTCGGTATGGTTAAAGTACACATAGCTGCGGAACAATCCGCCTCGCAGGGCGATCGCCGTCTGGGCATCGATAGTGCCTGCAGCGCCCGCCGCGCCGAGCGTCGGTTCGGTTAACCCGGTGCCGGTGTCCATATTGCCGCGGCTGCCGATAATCAGCGCGCCGCGGTTCGAGCCGGAACCGGTCTTGCCCAGCACCACTTCGTTGCCGCCGGCGGAGAATGTCCCGCCGTCCATGACCGCCAACACGCCGTTGCCGTAATCGCCGACGTTGACGCTGCTGCCGCTGGTAAACCGTGAGCCGTTGCCGGCGATCGTCAGCTCGGCAGTTTTACGCGCGCCCGAGACGCCCGCCACCTGAATATTACCGACGTTGACCGCAGCGCCGTTCAGCACGTCCAGATCGCCGTAGAGCGTGAGCGCACGGCCGACGTTCCACTGGGAATTGTCCCCCTTGACCGTGGCTTTCGGGCTCAGCGTATCGGTCTCACCCGGCCCGCTGCCATTGCCGATGCGTGCGTCAAAGGCAGTGTTCAGCACCGCGCCGTCTTCAATCGCCAGCGTGGAACGTGCCCCCAGATCGGTGCCGACGCTGAGAAAATTGCTGGTAACGCGAGAACCGGCGCCGGTGGCGATAAGGTGGCTGTCATAGCCACGGGTGGTGCCGACCACGATCTCTTTCGCGCTGGCCAGCGCACCGTCTTCAACCCGCAAAGTGCCCCGCCCCAGATTGAGGCCGCCGCGCAGCACGAACTGATCGTTCACCGCATTCAGCTCGGCGTTCGGCCCGCGGACCGTGACTACGCTGTCATGAATTTGGCCGTTGAACATCCGGCCGATATTGATGTTATAGGCGCTGATCTTGCCATTCTCGATCAGCAGGTTGCCGCTTTGGTTACGGCCGACGTAAACGTCCCCGGTGTAGGCCAATGATTCGGTAATTTTTGAGTCGCCGTCAAAAATGGCATCGTCTGCGCGAGCGATATCGGCGGGCGCCAGCATCAACAGCGGCGCGGAAAATAGAGCGAGGTAAAGTTTGGAAAGCGGTGTTTTAACCGCTAAAGAATGCGATGTCGTGTCATTCACGGGCTATCTCCGTACTCGTTAGCGTGATGTCGCGGAATGTATTGTTATAAGAAAACTCAATGCGCTAGAGGAGGTATGAGGCGTTATTCCGCGCACGCAGGTTTATTGATCGTCGAAGCAAAAGCTTATTGCCCCCCGGCGCTGGCGCTCCGACGATGGAAAACCAGGAAGCGGCAATACCGCCTCCAAAGCGAATTATTTATGGGTGACTACCGGTGTACAGGTCGGCGCGCTCAGCGACGGCGAGGAGCCTAAAATTCCCGGCATCATCAGCGATGAACAATCGAAAATTCGGCCTTTTTCTGTGGTGGCGCGATAAGAAAGTTTTTGGCCGCCCAGCGCATCCGGCTGCGCGCCATTGACATTGGTCACGGTAATTTCGTCCGATGAACCCAGGCCCAGCATTTTAGCGGTTTCCGCCTGCAGCAGCGGAATGGCCTGATCGGTTTTCAGGGTGGAACAACCGGCTATCATCATCGTAACGGTTAAAGCGACAAGTGGTTTCTTCATAAATTATCCTTTATAACCAATCAGTTAAAATTACCGATTGGCTTTATGTTTTCTCTTATCCAAATCCTCGAATAATATATTTCCCTTTCCTAAACGAAAAAACCCTCCTAAAGTAGGGAGGGTTGATAATAACTCATCAGACCTATCTGATATTTGAAGGCGAAAGGAGAATCCTTTGGGGCAGGATTATGCGTTGGTCGTTGATGACCATCCATTGGTAGCAAGCGGCATCGCTAATTTTCTCAGCACGCATTGCCGATTCAAACAGGCGCATGTGGTGACCACAGAAGAGAATTGCTACCGTCATATTAGGGAAAACGGCCCGCCGCGTTTACTGGTGATCGATTTTTGGCTCTCTTCCGGTACGGCGTTGAAATTACTCAAAGAAGTAAAGCAACTTTATCCTCAGGTGCGGATCTTGGTGGTTAGCGGCGACGAGAATAACGATATCTGGCAGAAAGTGCACACTGCCGGCGGGCATGGATTTGTATTAAAAAACGAACCTCCTGAATTATTCGCCAAGGCGGTCTTTGCGCTGAACGATAATCAGGAATGGTTTCCTGACGGGAATGAATTCGCCGTTAAAAGCAACAACGAGCATTTAAAAAAATTTAATTTAACCCCACGACAAATTGACGTATTAAATATGATGATGCGCGGCCTGCCAAATAAAAGGATCGCCGCGCAGCTGTCTATTTCCGAACCCACCGTCAAAGAACACATCAGCAATATTTTGAAAAAGATCGGCGTCAACAGCCGGGTCGAAGCCATTACGCTGTTGCACGGCAAACGGGAGCCGTCGCAATGAGGTTTTTCCAGAATTTACAAAATGATGGCATCTCACCACGCGCGCAGATCCGCCTGCTGGACAACACCTTCATGCGATTGGTGTTCAGCTTTACCGCCGTACCTTTCGTCGGCATCCCTTTTGCCATCTGGATTTATTTGCTGGGGGATGAACTTGGCCCAACCATTGCCTGGATCATGGTTTACCTGCTATGCGCCGTGGCGATCAGAATATGGCATCGGCGCTACCTGCGCGAGGCCAAAGAAAATGATGAAGACACCGTGCTGCGCCGCTGGCTGCCGCGCATTAATAAGGTGGCCTTTATTCACGGGCTGGGGATCTCCTCACTCTATTTAATTACCCCGCAGACCCATAACTTTGACTTTTTCCTGCTGCTCAATATCAGCATCGCCGCGATCGTCGCCGCCAACGCAACGCATCTGACGCCCGTCATCAGCACCTTTACGCGTTTTTTCTTCGCCTCCTGGGGGCTGCTGAACCTCGGTATCATTTGGCGGCTGGAAGACGTGATGTTCATCGTGCTGATGCTGAACTTGCTGTACGGCTTCGCCATTTATCGCCACGCGTTAACCTCACATGCGTTCTTTATTCAGCAAGCGCTGCTCGAAGAGCAAAGTTCGCGCCTGGCGGAGCAGTTCCGCCAGGCCAAAGAAGAGGCGGAACAGGCGCTGTTGGACAAGAACCAGTTCCTGACCACCGCCAGCCATGATCTGCGCCAACCGGTGCACGCCATGGGTTTTCTGATCGAAGCCATCATCCACAAAAACCGGGACGACAGCCTGACGCCGCAGCTGCTGGATCTGCAGCAGAGCGTGCGCTCAGTGCATCTGATGTTCAATTCGCTGCTTGATCTCAGCAAGATCGAATCCGGCAACGTGCGCACCGCCGCCACCCATGTGGATATCGGCGCACTGCTCGACTCAGTGATCACCCTGTTCCGCGAAGAGGCCAACAGCCGCTCGCTTGCGCTGCGCACCTGGCGGCCCAGGCGGCGCATCAGCGTGATGGGCGATCCGCTGCTGGTGCGGCAATCGCTGATCAATCTGATCCAAAATGCCCTGCGCTACACGCAACGGGGCGGCGTACTGATCGCCATCCGCCCGCGCGGCGCCGAGTGCCTGGTGGAAGTGTGGGATACCGGCGTAGGCATCGCCGACGAAGAGAAAAGCAAAATCTTCTCCCCTTACTACCGCCCCGAGCTGGCGTGGAAGATAGACAGCGCCGGGCACGGGCTGGGGTTGGCAGTAGTAGCGCGCTGCGCCAAGCTGATGAAGGTGGAGTACGGCATGCACTCCGTCGAAGGCAAAGGCTCGCGCTTCTGGATGCGCTTTGCGCAATACCTCGGCGAAGACAAAGCGCCGGAGATCGCGGCGACGTACGACAACACCGCCACGCCCACCCGCTACGCGCCGCTGCGGGGATCCTGCCTGGTGGTGGACGACGATCCTTTGGTGACCTCCGCCTGGGAAAGCCTGATGAGCACCTGGGGCATCACCGTGCGCTGCGCGGCCTCCGCCGAGGAAGCCTTCGCCATCGTCGACGACGGCTTTACGCCGTTCGCCGTGCTGTGCGATCAACGCCTGCGCTCCGGCGAGAGCGGTTTCGACATCCTCAAAGCGTTGTTCGAACGCCTGCCGGACGTGAGTGGCGCCATGGTCAGCGGCGAGTTCAATTCGCAAGTTCTGCAAGAGGCCGAGCAGGAAGGCTATCTGGTGCTGCGCAAGCCGCTGGAACCGGCCAGGCTGCATGCGCTGTTGACGCAGTGGGGGGCAAGTTAAGAGTGGTTTGGCACTTCATGAAACACTGCATGTAGACTCATCATATAAAGACCTTATTTAATATCGCGCTATCAATAGATTACATTTACATTAAATAAAAACATCAGATATGGTTTTAAAAAAAATAATAACATTTAATAACTATTAGCAATAATATGTATAAGTAGTAAGAAAAATGATAGCTTAGGTCAAAGAATCATTTTACTTACAATCTCTGACTGAGCCACGGAATGACTACTAAATTAAAAATGGCGGAAAATTATGAGAAATATCAATTCGATATTAATGAGACTAGCTAAACGAGCTGAAAAGTTACAAACAGAGCATCTGATCAAGTCCTTCGTTGATGTTGGCCCTACATATACATTACTTTCCAGCACAGACAATCAAATAATGTTTGGGCGCAGAGGGACTGGAAAAACGCACTTCTTAGCAGTACTTAACAATGAAGTTTCTAATCGAGGAGTTATCAGCGTACCTATCGACATGCGCTTAATAGGCTCAACAGGAGGGATATTTTCAGATCAAAACATTCCCTTAAGTGAAAGGGCAACAAGACTGCTTTCAGATACCTTATGCAGTATTCACGAGATTATTCTAGATTATATATTTGAAAAAGAAATAGATAAAACAACAGAGATAGCAGAATTATTAAACAATTTTCTTGAGCAAGCAACAGAATTGAATATAGAAGGTACATCAGAAGAAGAATTTGGCTCATCAAATAACACATCAAATAACTTCTCAATTAAATCAAGCACATCATTAAAAAGTATTTCATCAGGGATAGAATTCACAAAAAAAACTGCTAGCGGGAATTCAGAAAGGATAAAAACCACAGGGAAAAGAACCTTAAGGATTCATTTTAACTCAATAACAAAAAAGCTTAACAGCATTGTTTCAATGCTACCTCAGAAGCAACTTTGGGTATTAATTGATGAATGGTCAGAAATTCCTTTAGACCTTCAACCTTACCTCGCCGAGCTTTTAAGAAGAATATTATATCCTATACCTAACATTACTGTAAAAATTGCAGCTATTGCTCACCGATGCAACTTCATGGAAGTCGATATGAATACTGGTGCTAGCATTGGTATAGAATTAGGTTCAGATGCTTCATCTGTGATAAATTTAGACGAGTATATGGTGTTTGATAATGATAGTGATGCCGCCAAAAACTTCTTTAAAAACCTACTCCACCGCCATGTTTGCGCTATCGACAAAAACTCAATCTGCGATCAAGAACCTAACCTATTTATAAATAACGTATTTACTCAAACTTCGGCTTTTGACGAATATGTAAGAGCAGTTGAAGGTGTTCCAAGAGATGCTATAAATATTATTTCATTAGCTGCTCAGACAGCTTTAGCAAACAAAATATCAATATTCCATATCCGTAACTCCGCCCAAAAATGGTTTCAGGTCAATAAACATGCAGCCCTTAACAGTAGGCCAGAAGCCGTATCGCTACTCGATAGAATAATAAATGAAGTTATTGGACACAGAAAATCCAGAGGTTTCCTAATTAGCAATGAAAAGAATCATAAACTGATAGATTACCTATATGACATGAGAGTAATTCATGTTCTTAGACAAGGTGTCTCTGCAAAAAATGCAGTCGGCAAAAAGTATACTTTATATACCCTCGACTATGGCTGTTATGTTGAGCTAATGTCCTCTAAGAATGCCCCACTGGGGCTTATTATTGAATCAGATGAAAACGATGAGTTACAGTATATAGAAGTCCCAAAATCCGATTATAGATCAGTAAGAAACTCGATATTAGACTTGGAGGAAGACAATGGTCAACTTAGACTAAATTTATTCACATCAACGGAACACCTTCAATTACCAAACCATCAAAACAAAACAAAAAAATCAGTTGAAAGATCTATTGATAAAAACATTATAAATGCAATCCCAGAAAATATTGGCACGCTAAAGATATATGGAACCATATACATACCAATAATATTGGTTTCTTTAGTTCTAAGAAAAGCAAAAGGATTCAAAAAGAGCAATGCGTCTGAATTGACGAAAATAATCAATGAACACATGTCGATTAATGTTAACAGACCGAAAATATCTGCAAACAATATGTCCAGAGAATTAAGAAAGGATAGTATCTTGAAGCTACCTTGGCTTAATTATTATGAAAACGGTAGGCAACCATTATTCTCTCTAAATGAAAAGTGGAGTGAATCCTGGGAGGAATACTTTAATAATTCAGCGCCTATAATTTGAGGATTAAAAATAATAGACCGGAGAGTTTTCACACTTTAAAATATAATAAAATAACAAATAGGAAATATGAAAGAAAACCCACCGATAGTAGGCTTTCTTTCATATATATCATCATAGAAATAGGCTAGAAATTACCCTTCTGGTCATGGCTAACATTTTTCAATATCTCAGAAATTCTCGTGAAAAATAATGGTGCTAGTGATAGTTTTCACCATACTATCACCGAAACGGAAAAGCCTCTCCAAAAAATGACTACTGGTCTGCCAATTCAGGCCATGATCAGACGCTTAAACAGCAGCTGCTGAATGTCCTGCCGATGTGACAAAATCGCATGTGCTGTTACCCCCCTTCCGTCGACAGAATACAAAACCCGGTAACCTTCAGGGTGGTTAAACTCCCGGTACTTTGCGCAGCCGATTTTCAGCAGCTCGGGGCAAATCTGGCATCCCTGTGGAAACTGGCCAACGATGCGCTCAAACTGAGTGAGAATGTCTGCGATAACCGGGCGTGGCTCAACATCAATACGGCGCAGGAAACCCGCTATTGTGCCGATGCAGTGCTTTACCGTAAGCGTGTACTCAAAGGTCACCTGCTGTTCCATTGCAATCCTTTAATGTTGAGCACTGTAATGCTTAAAGTCCATCCAACAGCTGTTCCTTTGAGAACACGCACCCTTCCGCTTTATCCTTCTCTGACAGCGTCAGCAATTTCAGCAGAGCAATGGCGTTCTCTCGCTCCTGCTGCTGCTCATAGGATTCTATCACGTAGGCGGGAACCCCATTTTGCGTGACCAGGATAGGTTCAGAGAGATCGAGCGTGGCCGCGTTTTTTTTAACGTAGCTGATGGTCTCTACTTTCATCGTGCCCCCAGGCGCTACCAATCATATTAAGGTCTGAATATAGTCTATATTTAGACCAAAAACAATAATCTGCTTCAAACCTCATGATTGAAGCGAGGCAGAAAATAGCATAGCCATATAAAGAAAAATCCTCTGTGAAAACAAAAGATGGTACAGGCAAGCGAGACGAATCCGCCCTATCTACCAGCGCCCCCTTTTCGTCATCAGTTACCCTGACCTTATTCGAACGCCTGCCGGACGTGAGCGGCGCCATGGTCAGCGGCGAGTTCAATTCGCAAGTTCTGCAAGAGGCCGAGCAGGAAGGCTATCTGGTGCTGCGCAAGCCGCTGGAACCGGCCAGGCTGCATGCGCTGTTGACGCAGTGGGGGGCAAGTTAACTACACAGATGGCGCAGGTTATCCGCCAGCAATAAGACAGGCTCAATGAATAAAACATTAAGCCTGCCGCATTTTACGTGGCGTTATCTAAATACGATTAATCGCATTTAGGCGGTTCTGGTTTGCAGACCGGCGGCTCAGGTTTACATACCGGCGGTTTTGGCGTGCAACCGCCCCAGGCATTATTCCACGCGTTTCCCCAGCTGTTAACAACCTTGCCGATAATAGCCAGACCCAGGCCAATCGTTGCGCCGTTCACCTGCTGAACTTCTGTTGAGTTTAATTCTCTCATTTTTCATCTCCATTCACTAAAAATAATCAATTAAAAAAGACTGCTTTTTATGAACCGTCGGTTCACGCTTTAGGTATAAGGTGCTCGATAAATTAACTCAATAACTAAAATCTTAATTAAAGATGAAATAAATATAAAATTTTATATTTCATCAAACAATTACGCCATTGCATTTACAGGCTGCAAAGTAATTACCCGATCTGCCGATGCAATCGTCGATGGCCGATGAGCAATGATAACGCGGGTCATTTTCAACGAGGATATGGCTTCGTTCACCCTTTTTTCATTGTCCAGATCCAAATGACTGGTGGCTTCGTCCATAAACAGAATACTGGGCCTTCGATATAACGCGCGGGCGATAAGCACCCGCTGTTTTTGCCCGCCGGAAAGACTGCCCCCCAATTCGCCCACCAACGTTTCATATCCCATCGGCATTTTCATAATATCGTCGTGAATATTGCAATGCTTGGCGCATTCAACGATAAATTCCGTATCGGGATGAGCATCAAAACTGCATATGTTCTCGGCAATTGAACCGGCAAGCAGTTTATCTTCTTGCAATACACATGCGATGCACTCCCGATAATTATTAATGCCGATATCATGAATGTTAATGCCGTTGATAAACAAACGCCCTTCCGTCGGTTCCAACAGCCCGCACATCAGCTTCATCAACGTGGTTTTGCCGACGCCTGAAGGCCCGACGATCGCCACGCTTTCTCCCGCCGCGATCTGCAGGCTGAGTCCGGGGATCACTGGGCGCGAAAGGCTATCATATTGATAAAGCAGATCGCGCACTTCAAAAGTCACCGCCTCGTTGGAATTGCATATCTTGCGATAGGGCTTTTCTTCCTCTGTCGTAGAAAGCACGATGTCCGCCAGCCTTTCATTATGCAAATTCAGCATTCGCAGCCGAATGACCATATCGATAAGATTTGACGCGCGATCGGAGAATTGCCCCCGATAGGCATTAAAAGCGACAAACATGCCTAATGTCATTTGACTGTCGATCACTAAAGACGCGCCCAACCACAAGATAACGATTTGATCGCAGGCCGCAAGAAACGCATTCACGCCGCCAAAGAACATATCGAGCTTCGTCACCCGAATATTGGCGTTTGCCGTATCGATATTTAAATTTAACCAGAATTGCGAACGCGTTCCCGCCAACCCCAACGACTTCAGCGTCGCGATGCTGTACAGCGTCTCCATAAAATGTGAGCTGGCTTTCGCCGACTTCACCAATTGCTCCTCGGACGCTTGCCGATAATAGCGATAGGTCGAAAGGCGCAGCAGAACATATAAGACCGTAAAGCCGGAGGCTACCCACACCAGCCAGCCACCGTACATGAACATCATGATAAATACACCGACCGACATGATGCCATCAATGATGCTGGAAACGATACTGGTGGTAAACGTGGTGCGAATGGCGTCCAACGAGCCAAAGCGCGATTGAATATCACCCAGCTTGCGCTTTTCAAAATAGGCAAGCGGGAGCTTCATCAGATGATCAAACAGCCCTGATTTCCACTGTATATCGATCAGCGCGCCCATCACGATGGAGATCCACGAGCGAAACATCGAAACGCAGGTGCGGAACAAGATAAAAAACAGTAAACCGACGCAAATAATGACCAATAAATTATGGTCGCCGGCCTGGATGACGTGGTCCATCACCAACTGAGTCCCGACGGGCATCAGCAGGTTGACGGCCTCAATGACCAGCGACAGAGCGAAAATTTTTACCAGCGCGCTTTTAAGACCGGTGACATTGCTGAGCAGTTTCCTAAAGTGCAGGCGATTTTTCTGCACCACAGGCGTGAATTCACTGCTTGGCCATACCTCTAAAGCGATTCCGGTAAAATGAAGGGAAAACTCCTGCAGGCCGATAACCCGGCGGCCAAATGCCGGATCGTGCAGGGTTATCCGCCCACCGCGAATGTTGACCAGGACCACAAAGTGATTCATATCCCAGTGCAATATGCAGGGCCTTTTCACCTGGTGAATCTCATCCAGGCTCAAGGATAGAGCCCGCGTTTTCAAATTGAGATTCTCGGCGATCGCGATCAGCGAGCTCAGGGTGGCGCCGCGGGCCGAGATATCAAACTTCTGGCGCATCGACAGCATATCGATGTGCATGCCGTAATAGCCGCACACCATCGCTAAACTGGCCAGCCCGCATTCGGCGGCCTCCGTTTGCAAGACCTGCGGCACTTTTCTTCTGAGCGACAGGTTCAGCTTGCCAACGATATTCTCATAAACTTTATTCACGAAGTGGCCCCGACACACTGTTTTTCATGTCATAAAATGGCGCGAACATCCATTGGTAGATGGGTCTTTTCTCCAGGAAAAGCGTGGCTTGCGCCTTCATGCCGCTTGAAAGGTTCAGCTTCTTTCCCTGATAGCCGAATTGCGTGTTATCGATAGCCACCAGCACTTTGTAGTACGACTCAACCAGTTCAGCCGATTGTCGAGTTGGCGAACTGCTGTAAGTGGACATTTCCTGAATCGATGCGGGAACATAAGCGATGCTTTCGATCACGCCGGGAAACTGACCAAATTTTTCATACGGGAAGGCGTCATAGCGAACGTTGATGTGATCGCCTCGGCTCACGTAAGGCACGCTGCTGTTGGGCAACCATAAAACCAAATAATAGATGGCATGATTACTGGGGATTAATTGCGCCAGGCTGTCTCCCGTATTGACCATTTGCCCAGGCGTCACGCTGAGCGATTCAACGCGCCCGTCCGCCGGCGCATTGACAATCAACGAGCCGCTGGCGTCCGCTTCGGCCAGCTGCCGCAGGAGATCATTGCGCTGAAATTGATATTGTGAGATTTGATTATCGAAATCGGACGCTCTTGTCGCGAGATCGCTATTCAGGTTAGTTATCTGCAAAGACTCTTGAATGCTTTGGTTATAGAGACTGTGGAACGTACTCTGCTGCTGATAGTAGAGGTAAACCTGGTTATTCAGCTGATCCCGATTAATGAGCCCCTTACTGCGATACTCATCGTAATTTTTCATGGTTTCGCGCATGAAGTTAACGCCGTTGCGTGAATTCTCGACCATCTGTTTGGACTGGCTGTGCGCCAGTTTATATTGGTCAATCTGCGCTTGCAGATTGACCAGGGTCGTTTTCTTGTTCGCCTCCAATTTGGCGATGATGCTATCGACCTGCGCCAGTTGATTTTCTATCGCCTGCCGCGTGCTTGCGCTGACGGTGCCGGAATCCGTCACCCTGCTGACGTCTATCTGATAAAGATGCTGCCCTTTTTTTACCTGATCGCCCACATTGACAAAGCGTTGTGCAATGAATCCCTGCTGAGTAGCAAATATATTGACCGATCTTGGCAGCGTCGTGACCTCTCCGCCCACGCTGATACGCCGGGTATAACCGCCATAGGTCACGAAAATGATCAGCACAGAAACGAATGAAAGTGAAATGCCCGCGATGACCCAGGCCGGCAACCCTGCAATTAACAATGCTTTTCCTGCCCATTTAGAACGACTGTGCGATAAGGCCTCTTCCCTAAACAAATTCTGACCTCTCCATATATAACGACACCGTTCATTTTTATCTTTTCCCTGGCCCAACACGGCGCTTATTTAGATTTAGTCTTTGTTGGCAAAACCCACAAGTAATAATAATCTTAAAAAAACACAAAACTGCTGAAACGTCACAAAAAGTGCGACCCTAATATTAGCGACGGCGTTATGAGTTGCATATTTCAACGCCGACCTCTTTAATCTAAGCGTATTCTCATCAAGCCGTCATTCACAGAGGCTGCGAGAATTAAGCGGCGAAACGCTTTACGTTTCGTTCCTGAGGTATAGGGATAAAGTTGAAAGGATTTACTATGAAAGAGCTAAATACTGCAGAGATCGAAATCGTTTCTGGTGCGGGGATTATTTCCGATACGGCAAGCTTTGTATCAGGATTTGCCGGCGATGTTATCATTGATACCGTAAAATTGGCCAATGATGCGCTTAATACCCGATTGATCTCTTCCGTAGGCCAAGGGTTCAACGCGATCGGTTTTGGCTTGGGCGCCGTTCATAATGTCGCGGACTCGCTTGGCTATGCGGCATTTAAAAGCGTTGCAGCCGTAGGCTCCCTGCTGGGCGGGGATGCAAGCCGTATCGAATATCATTACGAGAAAGAATGGGGTGCTTGAAAACAAGCGGCTCCCTCTGAAAGGTTAATGATGCTAACCACCTGCCCAATCAGGTGGTTATTTCAATTACGCACTCACTAACTCTTCTGTTTGAAAACCGCTTTGGTCAATGGAGAGGAGAACACGTTGTGCGGATCGTACTTATTCAGCACGTTGCAGGCATGATTCCAACTGTCATTGTTCCCTGCCCCGGCATTAAAGCTGCGCGGAATGTTTTCTTCGAGTACGGTTTTATCCTGCCACGCGGCCTGTGACGTATAACCCCAGCCTTTACTCCACTCTACGCGAACCGTCGCATAGTCGCCCGCATAGTGGCTAAAAATCCATTTTTCCATTTCACTGTAGAATTTATTGGCATCCGGCGTATCGGGCATGGTCAGAATATCCAACCAGATCGCGACATCCCATTCCGGATGGGATTCAACGGGACGAATAGCCGAAAGATCGGGAGCAATGGCATTGGCCACCGCGCTCTCTTTTGCACTGTCCAATCCGGTGACGCGAATTTCAATCGGGCCATTCATCGGAAATGAATTCTTGCGCTGGTAATCGGCCACCATGTCTTCATATTTTTTTGTGAAATCGTGCAATACGTTTTGAATATTGCTCCGCTTCGTGATTATCGCGTAACCATTGGCCGTCACGCGCAGCGTTGTCGGCTTCACATACAACAGCAGATCCTTGCTCCACCCCCACAGATCCGCCGACACGGTGGCCCCTAAACCAATGCTGACCAACTCCATCTGCGCCTTGCCGAGTGTCGGGGTCAGCTCCGGGTGGCCATTATTGATTTTTTTAATGATATCGGAAATTTTAACCGGCAAATTATCCGAGAACGGATAGTTAAATGGACCATTAACCGGTTTTGACACTTTTGGGAAGCTGTCTTCTTGCTTCCACACTTTCAGCCATGGTTTTTCCGTGAACGGGAACCAGATGACTTCAACGCGCCCGCACAGATCCAAGAAATGGCTGAAGGTATTTTTTGTCGTGCTCGCAGTGGAAAAAAGATCCGCCGCAGTGACATTAACATAACTTTGACAGCGTAAACGCCGGTTGCGCGGCACCTGCAGCGTCACTTCGCTGATAAAAGCCCGGCCGACATGCACCAGGAATGCCGAGCTCTCCGCATTATCACGCGTAAACTCCTTTAATTCATACTTCGACCGCGCCTGATCCCAGACGACAGCTTTTAGCGACACCACGCTATTGCTCACGGAACCAAAGCTGGCAAACTCAGCCAGAGGCTCATCTTTTGCCGGGATGCAGGTTCCATGGCCGCCGATGGCGAGCACGCCGCCCAGGGTCAGATCGCCAGGCGCCGGCGTCGCGTAAAAGCCGAGTTTCTTTTTTTCTAATTCAGTGAGCAAAGCCTGCATTGTCACCCCCGTTTGCGCGGTGACGTATCCATGCTCTCCCACTTTATTGATTGAGATGTTTTTGAATTTCCTGGTGAGGTCGATCAGCACGACATTGCTGTTATCCTCCCCGTTTGCAATAACGAGCGGGGACCAGTTGTGCTTGATGCCAACCGGACGCACGCAATATTTATTCTCATGCGCCCAGTTAATTACGGCCAAGAGCTCATCCGTATTTTGTGGATAGCAGGTCAGAATATGATTGCCGGAGATTTCTTTTGACCAATTAACAAAATTGACATACTCATAGCCCACAGGGAACGTGTTCAAACTAGAACCAGTCATAACTGACTTCCTTTTAAAATTAAAATAGATAGAGATAAAAACGGCAACAGCCCGAGCGCTAATTAATCACCCTGATAAGCACCTCCTTTTCCTTGGGATAATCCCTCTGTTTTACTGCCCGAAGAGCGTCAAGACTTGCCAATATAAATCAACACCTTGACGTTAATTTCCGCGTATTGAAAATTCTTTTCTTTATGCAACTCAATTAAAAAGCCGTTTCTTATTCGCACGCCAAGCAAAGGAAGATAGGCGTCATAGATGCTGTCAAAAAAAACCAGATATTCGTTCAACCTGCCGTTAAACTCGAACAATAAATACTGCCCTCTTATGAACGTCAGATTGCGTGTCTCGTAGTACCCTTTGCTGAGCGTTACTTCCCAACCGGATGAAGCCAACTTTACCGTGCGCATTGACGTATCGGTATTTTTCCCTGTGCGGCTGCCGTATTTCTGTCGTTCCTCTCCTCCAGAGCTGGAAGCATTCATCGAATGATAGAGAAAAAACTTATATCCCTTAAGCAGGTATATGTTCTTGGGCATTTCGATAAAATGATATGCTGACGGATTTTGTATTAAAAAGGGAGGGAGATGTTTGGAAAAGTCCCATTCCTGGCTCGTTCTAAAGTCCTTTGGGCTTTCACCGAAAAAGCGTTGAAAGGCGCGGCTAAAAGCCTGCTGGGAGCTAAAGCCGATAGCAGTAGCCACTTCCAATACTTTTAAATCAGACTGTTTGAGCATGACGGCAGACTTGCTCAGACGCCTATTTCTGATATACGTCGCTATTTTCATTCCCGTATAACGCTGAAACATTCTTTGCAAGTGCCATTTCGAATAACCAGACAAATCCGATAACTTTTCTATCGAGAGATCATGCTGTATATTCATCTCGATCAAATTAACTAGCTCGACCACGATACTATGCTGGTAACTCATAATGACATCCATGCCCTAACAAAACCCACCCTCAGACAACCTGCTCATTGGGCTTTTATCCATTAAAATGAAAAACAAAGCGCTGCCGCAATCATGCAATTAGGATTAGAATGTGAAAAACGATGAACCTTTTATAATTGATTGACAAAGAGATACTTCTTTTTGGGTAGACATCCTCCTTGTGACGTTATTGGTATAATTCTTATAAAGCTTTTCCCTGGTGAAGGCTTTTCCTGTCTCTTTCATCTTGACCAATATCCATCCTGACGTTGTGCAACTAAGCAGTCAAAAGAAAGCATATCCTGGCATCCGTTGATAAATCGTTTGCCTCCCTCTCGGCGGTGCATTTTAATACCCTTACATTTAGAGTAGCCTATGTAGATAGCTTAGAAAATATCAAATGCCAGATAATTACACAGTTCGCACTTTATGTTACGACAATAATTAAAAGACAAGAAAAATCATATAATTAGAATTTCAACTCCAAGCAATGAATGCCGATAAAACGTAGGAATCGCCCTTGAGAAGGGTTATTAAATACAATAAAACCGCTGATTTCCTCAATAAAAACAGAAGGAAAGATTTATAAAATAAGAAATAGACTAATTCATCGCATCCTTCTGATATATTTATTCGTCAGACCAAGTCTTTCAGAAAAATCCCATAAAAGGGCGCACGGAGTCCTTTTATTTTCGCAGAGGATTAATTAGCTACGCCATCGCCCGATGCCGATGAGTCGACGCGCCTCAATACGGCAATTCATTATGCCGCGGCCCGGCGGATACGGTGAATAAAGCCCCGTTATCCGACGACATCATCGCACCGGCGAAGTGCGCGTGGTTGCAGAATACCGTTCTGCGGATAGGCGCAAAGCCGAGATGGGAAACGCAGCGCCTCAGGAAATGAGCCGTAAGCAAAGCGCAGGCGGCTCCGTGCGGGCTGTCCTCTCCATTCACGCCTCTCTCAACCCAGCCCTCTTGCGGATCGGAGGCCGTCTACGGCACAGGGCGCCAAACATCGGGCATAAAAAAACCCGCCGTTAAGCGGGTTTGGTTCTCATGTGCGGTTCACTGACGCCAGCCTACGCCGGACGCGGGATTACTCCCACTCGATCGTCGCCGGCGGCTTGCCGCTGATGTCGTACACC
>Ga0308166_1001789_pt1 | contig 21598 bp, 22 predicted proteins | sample PhyCR2_2_FD_202137 | JGI IMG/M metagenome (GOLD analysis project Ga0308166, IMG submission 202137) | Phyllosphere microbial communities from UC Gill Tract Community Farm, Albany, California, United States - DLSLCC.R2 | ecosystem: Host-associated > Plants > Phyllosphere > Unclassified | place... | reverse complement strand
ATTGTTCCGATCCACTTATCCAAGATTGACTATGCAGATCGTTTCGCACCGTGCAGTTGGCCGCCGTTTCGCGCGCGGCTTCACCCTCGTTGAAATCATGGTGGTCGTGGTCATCATCGGCATCCTGGGCGCCCTGGTGCTGCCGAAGGTGCTGGGCCGTACCGGCGAATCGCGCGTGGTGGCCGCCAAGACCGACATCGCCACCCTGATGCAGGCGCTCAAGCTCTACAAGCTCGACAACCAGCGCTACCCGACCACCGAGCAGGGCCTGCAAGCCCTGACCGCCAAGCCCACCTCGGGCCCGGCCGCCAACGGCTGGAAGGAAGGCGGCTATGTCGAGCGCCTGCCGAAAGATCCTTGGGGTAACCCTTACCAGTACCTGCAACCGGGCCTGCATGGCGAAGTCGACGTGTTCTCGTTCGGCGGCGACGGCCAGGCCGGCGGCGAAGGCGAAGATGCCGACGTCGGTTCCTGGCAGCAGTAACGCTTGACCATGGCTGCCGTCGCGGCGCCGCGCAGCATCGTTGGCCACGGGAGCAGGGGCTTCACGCTGGTCGAGATCCTGGTCGTGATGGTCATCATCGGCATCACGCTGGGGATGGCCTCGCTCAACGCCATCCCCAGCCCGCGCCAGGACCTCGACAACGAGGCCAAGCGCCTGACCCTGCTGCTGCAGCTGGCGCGCGACGAAGCCATCGTGCGCAACCGCGAAGTGGCCTTCGAGGCCACGCCCGAACGCTACCGCTTCATGGTGCGCAACGAAACCGGCTGGATCGCCATGAACCAGGACGACCTGCTGCGCGAACGTCCCTTCCGCAACGCGCCGCTGCGCCTGCTGCTGGACCCGCCCGTCGCCGCCAACGGCAACCTCGGCGGCGACCTGCTGCGCATCACCTTCGGCCGCGAACCCGTGCACAAGCCTTTCCGCCTCACCCTTGTCAACGGTAACTACAGCGTGGCGATCCAGGCCGACGGCGTCGGCCACTTCACCGTCGTCGATCCTGCCAGCGAAGGCACCCAATGAATTCCCGTAGCGCGCGCGGCTTTACCCTGCTCGAAGTGCTGGTGGCGCTGGTCATCGTCGGCACCGCGCTCGGCGCCGGCCTGCGCGCCATCGGCAGCCTGGCCCAGAACAGCGCGGGCCTGCGCGCTTCCATGATGGCCACCTGGTCGGCCGAGAACCGCCTGGTGCAGATCCGCCTGAACCGCGAGTTCCCGGAAGTCGGCAAGCGCAATTTCGACTGTGGACAGGGCGACCTGGCCCTGACCTGCCAGGAAGAAGTGCTGGTCAGCCCGAATCCGCTGCTGCGCCGGGTCGAGGTATCGGTGTTCGACAAGGCCAATCCCGAGCGCCGCATCCTGAAACTGGTCCAGCTGGTCCTGAGGCGATGAGGTCCGGCATGCACAAGAGGGGTGGCTTCACGCTGATCGAGCTGCTGGTGGCGATCGGCATCCTGGCCATGGTGGCCGTGCTCGGCTGGCGCGGCCTGGACGGCATCGTGCGGGCGCGCAGTTCGCTCACCGAGCAGATGGAAGTCACGCGCGGCATGCAGCTCGCCTTTGCCCAGCTGCAAAGCGATTGCGAACACGCGGCCGACGCCAGCATCCTCGGGCGCCGCCCCTTCCTCCAGCAAAACGATGGCCGCATTACCCTGGTGCGCACCGTGTTCAACGAAAACGAGCCGGCGCGCCTGCAGGTGATCGCCTACCGCCTCGTGAACAAGCAATTGCTGCGGCGCGAATCGATCGCCACCCGCGACCTGGTCCAGCTCGACAGCCTGTGGCAGGCGGCGATCACCGACGTCGACACCACCCCGCCGGTGGTGCTGCAGGGCGGCATCGAGGCGATGGGCGTGCTGGTCTGGCAGAACGGCGCCTGGCGGCCCCAGGTCGAGGCGAATCCGCCGGCGCCGGTGACGGGCGCCTCGGCCCTGGCCGTGACCGGCCTGCAGGTGGTGCTGCGCACGCGCGGCTACCCGCAGCCGCTCACCAAATCCTTCCTGCTGGGGAGCCTCTGATGCGGCCCCATCGCCCGAAGCGCCAGCGCGGCGTCGCCGTGATCACCGCCTTGCTCCTGACCACGCTCGCGATCACCATCGTGGCCAGCCTGTTCTGGCAGCAGCAGGTCGAGGTGCGCTCGATGGAAAACCAGCGCCTGAACCTGCAGACGCGCTGGATCCTGCGCGGCGCGCTCGACTGGTCGAGCGTGGTGCTGCGCCAGGACGCCATCGACCACCGCGACCACACCGCGCTGACCCACGTCTGGGCCACGCCGCTGGCCGAAACCCGGCTCGACCAGTACATCGAGCGCGAGCGCGTGGAGGGCGAAGTGTTCGATGCCACCCTGTCCGGCAACATCACCGACGCGACCTCGCGTTACAATCTCACCAATTTGACGCGCAATGGGCGGATCGACCTGCAGCAAATGGGCATCCTGACGCGCCTGCTGACCAGTTTGCAGATGAACCCGGCGCTGGCCAGGACCACGGCCAACCTGGTCGCGGCCGGGGCGCCGTCGGCGCTCGCGACCGGCGCGGTCGACCCCATCACCGGACAGGAAGCCGGCGATACGGTGGGCAAGCAGGGCGAGCAGCCGACCCAGGTCAACGATGCCGAAGGCGGCGTCGCGGGCGTTGCCGCGGCCGGTACCGGCGATGCCGGGGACGACGATGGATCGGGCGGGCTGGGTGGTACGGCGCCGCAGACCCAGGCCGTGTCGCGCGAAGGCATCGGTACGCCGATCCGTTTCCTGGAAGTCGAGGATTTGTTGGCAGTAAAAGGTTTCACGCCGGAGATGGTGGAAAAGCTGCGTCCCTTCGTGACGGTCTTGCCGGAGCCGACGCCAGTGAACGTGAATACCGCGCCGCCCGAAGTGCTGGCCGCGGTGATCCCGAACTACTCGCTGTCCGAGGCCAACGCGCTGGTGCAGCGGCGCAGGAGCGCGCCATGGCGCGACCTGCAGTATTTCATGACCGAACTCGGCGGACATACGCCGGTGCCGGGTTCCGTGAGCGTGCATAGCGATTATTTCATCGTGTCCAGCCGCATCCGGCTCGACCGGGGCGCCCTGAACGCCGAAGCGCTGCTCAAGCGCGCCGCGTCCTTCGGCCCGGGCAGCATCACGGTGGTCTGGGTTCGTCAAAACTAGAAGAAAGCGAGACGGTTTGACTACACTTTATATCCGGCATCCCGCGCGCGCCGAGGGCGAAGGCGCCGCCTGCCGCTTTGCCGTGGCGGGCGACGCCGGCGCCATCGAGCAGCAGGGCGAAGGCAGCCTGCGCAACCTGACCGACCTGGTCGCCGCCAGCCGCCGCGTGGTGCTGCTGCTGGCCGGCGCCGACGTCAACCTGATCAGCGTGCAGGCCCCTCCGCTGTCCGGCAACAAGCTGCGCGCCGCGCTGCCCGGCCTGGTCGAGGAACACATCCTGGGCGATCCGCTCGATTGCGTGCTGATGGCCGGCCCGCAAGCCGGCGACGGCACCCGCCCGGTGGCCGTGGTGCAACGCGACTGGCTCGAACCCCTGGTACGGACCCTGCTGGCCCAGGGCGCGCGCGCCGTGGTGGCGCTGCCCGCGCAGCTGTGCCTGCCGCTGCAGCCGGGCGGCGTGAGTGCGGCCATCGGCGGCAACGAGCTGCTGCTGCGCACCGGCCAGTTCGGCGGCCTGGGCCTGGCGCTGGACGCGAATCCCGCCACCGCCCTGCAGACCGCGCGCGCCCTGGCCGGCGACGCCCCGCTCACCCTGTACGTGCCGCGCGACCAACTGGGCGAATACGGCGTACTGCTGGCCGAGGCCGGTCCGGGTATCCAGCTCGAGGGCGACGACTGGGCACACTGGGTGAACGGCGCCAAGAGCACCGGCTTCGACCTGGTGCCGGCCCTCGGCGCCGCCGGCGCCCGCCAGCGCGACTGGCGCCGCTGGCGCGTGCCGATCGCCCTGGCCTTGTTGGCCGTGGCCGTCAACCTGGCCGGCCTGAACATCGAATGGCTGCGCCTGCGCGGCGAATCGAATGCGGTACGCCAGCAGATGACGCAGACCTACCGCTCGGTCTACCCGAACGAGCCGATTTCCGACCCGCTGGCGCAGATGCGCCAGCACATCCAGCGCGCCCAGGCCGGTAGCGGCCAGATCGGTGCCGACGAATTCCTGTACCTGGCCGGCGCCGTGGGCGACGCAACACGGGAAATGCCGCGTCCGCCCGGAATTACATCAATGGAGTACAAGGAACGAGCCCTGCACTTGCGCGTCAAACCGGAAACGGTCGACCCCGGCGCCGTACAGCAGCTGCGTGCATCCTTGTCAGCACGTAACCTGAATCTCGAGGAAACCGCGCCCGCCAACTGGACGGTGCGCAGCACAGGAGCCAAGCCATGAGTCTGGGCAGCACAATCGGCGGGGTGCGCGAACGCGCCCAGGCCTACTGGATCGCACGCACCGACCAGGAACGGCGCTTCCTCACGGCCGGCTTCGCCGTCGTGGTGCTGGCGCTGCTCTACATGGTGCTGGTCGAGCCGGCCGTCGAGGGCAGGGCCCAGCTCCAGCGTTCGCTGCCGGCCTTGCGCCAGCAGGCGGCGGAACTGGCCGGCATGGCCGAGCAGGCGCGCGGCCTGGCCGGGCAAGCCCCGGTGCCGGTCACGCCCATGACCCAGGAAGCGCTGAATGCCAGCCTCACGGCGCGCGGCATCAAGCCCGCCTCGCTCTCGCTCACCGGCGAATACGCGCGCATGCAGGTCAACGGCACCTCCTTTGCCAACCTGCTGGTCTGGCTCGACGCCCAGCGCCGCGAGAACCGGGTCGCCGTCCAGGAAGCCACCTTCACCGCGCAGGACCCGGCCGGCCAGGTCGACGCCAGCCTGACCCTGCGCCAGGACACCGGGACCGGTGCCCGATGAGGCGTCTGCTGTTGTGGACAGGTGTCGTTGCGCTTGCGGTGGCCGTCACGGTGCTGGTGTTCCTGCCGGCTAGCTGGCTCGGCAACATCGTCGAGCGCCAGACCGGCGGCCGTTTGACTCTCGGGGACGCCACGGGTACGCTCTGGAACGGCTCGGCTTTCGTGGGCGGTGCGCCGGGCCAGGGCGGGGCGGTGACGCCGCTGCTGCCGGGCCGCTTCAGCTGGCGCTTGTCGCCGCTGGTGCTGTTCGGCCAGGTGAACATGCGCCTGGAAAACCCGCAGGCCCTGGCCCAGCCGGTGCTGGTTGAGGGCAGCTGGAGCGCATGGCAGGTAAGCGCCGGGCAATTGCTGCTGCCGGCGGAAGGGCTGGCCGGCCTCGGTGCGCCGCTGAACACGCTGGCGCCTTCGGGCAAGATCCGGCTGTCGTGGAACCAGCTCGACCTGGTACGCGAAGCCAACAACGTCAGGGTCACGGGCCGTACCGTCCTGAGCATGGACGACATGGGCTCGCGCATGGCGCCGGTCCGGCCGCTGGGCAGCTACCAGATGGCGATGGACTGGCGCGGCCCGCAGGCCGACCTGGTGCTCTCCACGGTGCGCGGTGCGCTGCTGCTGTCGGGAACGGGGCAATTGCAGAATGGGCGCCTGCGCTTCTCGGGGCAGGCATCGGCCGCGGACGGCTACGAAGACACGCTGGGCAACATGCTGAACCTGCTGGGGCAGCGCCGCATGGTGAACGGTAAAAACATAATCGCACTCGAGTTCAGATAATGAAAACATCCTTCCGTCGCACCCCCGCTAGCACGCACAATTTCCCGTCGCTGCGCCGCATCGCCGCCGGCGCCATGCTGTGCTGCGCGGTCGTCACGGCGCTGCCGCCGGCGCCTGCCTTCGCGCAGGAAAACTCCGCCGCCCTCAGCTTCGTGAACGCCGACATCGAATCGGTGATCAAGGCCGTCGGCCACTACACCGGCATGACCTTCATCGTCGACCCGCGCGTCAAGGGCACGCTCACGCTGCAGTCGGAACGGTCGCTGACCAAGAGCCAGGCCTTCGGCCTGCTCACCTCGGCCCTGCGCCTGCAGGGCTACGCGGTGGTCACCACCGGCGAGGGGTACGCCAAGGTGGTGCCGGAAGCCGAAGCCAAGCTGCAATCCTCGCCGACCCAGGTCGGCACCCGCGGTTCGCGCGTGCAGGGCGACCAGATCGCCACCCAGATCTACCACCTGCAATACGAATCGGCCGCCAACCTGACGGCCGTGCTGCGCCCGCTGATTTCGCCGAACAATTCCATCATGGCCAATCCAGGCAACAACAGCCTGGTGATCACCGACTACGCCGACAACCTGCGCCGCCTGTCGCGCATCATCGCCGCGCTCGACGCGCCGGTGGCGGCCGACCTCGACGTGGTGCCGATCCGTAACGGCATCGCCAGCGACATCGCCACCCTGGTCGGGCGCCTGATGGAACCGGCCGCCGGCGGCGATTCCGGGCGCGTGGCCGTACTGGCCGATCCACGCACCAACTCGATCGTGGTACGCGCGCCTTCGCAGGCCCGCGCCAACCTGGCCAAGTCGCTGATCGCCAAGCTCGACCAGCCGACCACCGAGCGCGGCAACATCCACGTGGTCTACCTGAAGAATGCCGACGCCACCCGTGTCGCGCAAACCCTGCGCGCCGTGGTCTCGCAGGACGCCTCGGCGGTGCCGGTGCAGCAGCAGGGCACCTCGGGCGGCGCGATCCAGGCCGGCGCCCAGGGCGGCGCCGCCGGCAACCTCGGCGGCCAGCAGGGCCAGCAGAGCAGCATCGGCATGGGCGGCACTGGCAACACCTACGCCCAGCAGGGCCAGGCCACGGCCACCGGCGCCGGCGGCGGCCAGGGTTCCGGCTTCATCCAGGCCGACGCTTCGACCAACAGCCTGATCATCACCGCGCCGGACGCCATCTACCGCAACCTGCGCGGCGTCATCGACCAGCTCGACGTGCGCCGCGCCCAGGTCTACATCGAGGCCCTGGTGGTGGAAATGACTTCCAGCAAAGCGTCGGAGTTCGGCGTCCAGTGGCTCGGTTTGTCGGGCGACAATGCCAGCAAATACCGTGTCGGCGGCATCCAGTCGTTCAATTCCACCGGCACCAACAACCTGATCAACCTGGCGGCCGCCGCGCGTACCGGCCTGACCGGCGAGAACGCGAGCATTCCGTCGCTGCCGGGCCTGACCCTGGGCATCTTCCGCCAGGTGAACGGCGAGCTGGGCCTGGGCGCCGTGGCCAGCGCCCTTGAAAATGCCGGCAACGCCAACATCTTGTCCACACCGAACATGATCACCCTCGACAACGAGCTGGCGACCATCAAGGTAGGTCAGAACATCCCGATCATCACGGGTTCGTTCACCACGGGTACGAGCGGCGCCAACAACCCGTTCCAGACCGTCGACCGCAAGGACATCGGCCTCTTGCTGAAGGTGCGCCCACAGATTTCCGAGGGCGGCGTCGTCAAGCTGTCGATCTATCACGAGAATTCGGGCATCGACAGTTCCATCTCGCGAACCGAAGGCATCGTGACCACGGTGCGCGCCATCGAAAGCAATGTGCTGGCCGACGACGGCCAGATCATCGTGCTGGGTGGTCTGATCCAGGACAACTCGAATACCGGCGAGGAAAAAGTGCGTGGGCTGGGCGATATCCCGGTGATCGGCAATTTGTTCAAGTACCGCTCGCGTACCCGCGACAAGACCAACCTGATGGTGTTCCTGCGCCCGGTGGTGGTGCGCAGCAAGGAACAGAACAACAGCATTTCGATGGACCGCTACGAATACATGCGTGCCCTGGGTGTTTCCTCGCTGCCGCAGGACGATACGATCCTGATGCGCAACCTGGGCGCGCCGGTCCTGCCTCCCTTGAACAATGGCCAGCCTCCGGCGGGCGGCGACATGGCGACCCTGCCGCCGCCGGTAGCGCCGACCGTGCGCCCCGGCGCCGCAACCGGTACGGGAACGACCCAGCCGGCGCAGCCGGCCGGCCAGCAGGCGCCGGTGCCTGAATACCGTCCGGTGCAGCCATCGAACCAGAACTGACGAGCCATGACTAACCTGTTGCCTTATGCCTTCGCCCGCGACCACCGGGTGCTGGCGCGCGCCGGCGACGACCCGGCGCAAAGCGTCGAAGTGCTGATCTCGAACGCCACGCCGCCGGCGGCGATCGCCGAAGTGTCGCGCCGCTTCGGGCGCATCGCGCTGCGCCGCCTCGAGCGCAGCGAACTCGACGACGCCATCGCCAGCGCCTATGCCTCGGCCGGCGGCGACGCCAACCAGGTGGCCGACGAATTCGACGCCGACCTCGACCTGACGCGCCTGCTGCAGGACGTGCCGGCCATCGAAGACCTGCTCGAATCCTCCGACGACGCGCCGGTGATCCGCATGATCAACGCGCTGCTCACGCAATCGCTGCGCGAAGGCGCCTCCGACATCCACATCGAACCCTTCGAGCAGACCTCGGTCGTGCGTTTCCGCATCGACGGCGCCCTGCGCGACATCGTGCGTCCGCGCAAGGGCATCCACGCCTCGCTGATCTCGCGTATCAAGATCATGTCGCAGCTCGACATCGCCGAGAAGCGCCTGCCCCAGGATGGCCGCATCACCCTGCGTATCGGCGGCAAACCGGTCGACGTGCGTGTGTCCACCCTGCCGACCGGCCACGGCGAACGCGCCGTGCTGCGTCTGCTCGACAAGGAAGCCGGGCGCCTCGATTTGTCGCACCTGGGCATGAGCCCGGACTTGCTGCCGCAGTTCGACAAACTCATCAACCAGCCGCACGGCATCGTGCTGGTCACGGGCCCGACCGGTTCCGGCAAGACCACCACGCTGTACGCGGCGCTGTCGCGCCTGAACGCCTCGACCACCAACATCATGACGGTGGAAGACCCGATCGAGTACGACCTGAACGGCGTCGGCCAGACCCAGGTGAATGCGCGCATCGACATGACCTTCGCCAAGGCCCTGCGCGCCATCCTGCGCCAGGACCCGGACGTGATCATGATCGGCGAGATCCGCGACCTGGAAACCGCGCAGATCGCGGTCCAGGCTTCGCTCACCGGCCACCTGGTGCTGGCGACCCTGCACACCAACGATGCCGCCGCCGCCGTGACCCGCCTGCTCGACATGGGCATCGAACCTTTCCTGCTGTCTTCCTCCCTGCTGGGTGTGATGGCGCAGCGCCTCGTTCGCAAGCTCTGTCCGCAATGCAAGAAGAGCGATGGCGTGCAATGGCATGCAGTCGGCTGCGAGCGCTGCGGCCATACCGGCTACCAAGGCCGCGTCGGCGTCTACGAGTTGCTGGAAACCGACGAGCGCATCCGCGCCCAGATCCACAACCAGGCTTCCGAAGCCGAGATCCGTACGGCGGCCCAGGCCAGCGGCATGAGAACCATGCGCGAGGACGGCGAACGCTGGCTGCGCGAAGGCGTCACCACGCAGGCGGAACTGCTGCGCGTGACAAAGGACTGAGGCGATGCCGGCATTCCGTTACGAAGCCGTCGATACGGGCGGCGCCACGCGCAAGGGCGTGGTCAACGCCGACAGCCCGCGCGCCGCGCGCGCCGACCTGCGCACCCAGGGGCTGACGCCCTTGAGCGTGGAAGCGATCGCGGCCCAGGTCGACGCTTCCGGCGCGACGCGCGCACGCGGCATCGGCGAGCGCCTGTCGCAGAACGAACTGGCGTTGTTCACGCGCCAGCTGGCCAGCCTGCTGGAAGCCGGCCTGCCGCTGGAGCAAGCCTTCACGGCCCTGCTGGAACAGGCCGAAAAGCCGTACTTGCGCGACCTGATCGCCTCGATCCGCTCGGAAGTGATGGGCGGCATTTCTTTCTCGGCGGCGCTGTCGCACCATCCGCGCGACTTTGCCGAGATCTACCGCGCCCTGGTCGCCTCGGGCGAGCAGATCGGCCAGCTGGCCAAGGTGCTGTCGCGCCTGGCGGACTACATCGAGCGCCGCAATGCACTGGTGCAAAAAGTCAGGCTGGCCTTCACCTATCCGGCCATCGTCACCGTGGTCGCGTTCGCCATCGTGATCTTCCTGCTCACCTATGTTGTGCCGCAGATCGTCTCGGTGTTCGCCAATACCAAGCAGAAGCTGCCTTTCCTCACCGTGGTGATGCTGGCCGTGTCCGACTTCATGCGTGCCTGGGGCATCGTGCTCGGGCTGGCCCTGGTCGGCGCCTGGTTTGCCTGGCGCAATGCGCTGAAGAACCCGGTCCTGAAACGGCGCTGGCATACCTGGCTGCTGACGGCGCCCGTCTACGGCAAGTTCGAGCGCAGCCTGAACACGGCGCGTTTCGCCAGCACGCTGGCGATCACCACCGGGTCCGGCGTGCCGATCCTGCGCGCCCTCGACACCAGCCGCGAAACTTTATCGAACGTTGCGATGCGCGAGCTGGTCGAACAGGCGACGGGCAGCGTGCGCGAAGGCGTCAGCCTGGCGCGGGCCTTGTCGGCGCAAAAACATTTCCCGCCGATGCTGGTGCACATGATCCGCGCCGGCGAGATCACCGGCGAACTGCCGGCCATGCTCGAACGCGCCGCCAACTCGCAGCAGGCCGACCTCGAACGCCGCACGCTGACCATCGCCGGCCTGCTCGAGCCGGTGCTGATCCTGGCCATGGGCCTGGTCGTGCTGCTGATCGTGCTGGCCGTCCTGATGCCGATCATTGAAATCAACCAGCTGGTGCGCTAACAAGGACATCATGAAGCGTCTGCCTCTTCTTTTCACCCTGCTCGCGCTGGTCTTCCTGGCGGTTTCCGCCACCTACTGGGCCATGCAGTTGTACAAGCCAAAGCAGCCTCCACTTGCCGCGGCGGCGCCGGCCGGCATCCCCGAACCGGCGCCCGATGCCGCCGCCACCTTGTTCGGTGGCCAGGCGGCCACGGCCGTCGTCACCAATTACCAACTGACCGGGATCGTCTCGGCCGGCCGCGACAGCGTGGCCATCATCGTCGCCGACGGCCAGCCGCCGAAGGCCTTGAAGGTCGGGCGCGAACTGGCGCCGGGCGTGACGATCAGCGAAGTGCATCCGCGTTACGTGATGTTGTCCGATGGCGGCGTCATGAAGCGCGTGGAATTGATGGCCGACACCAAGCCGGCGATACCGCTGTCGGGCGCCATGGCCCCGCCGACGACCCCGGCCTCCATGCAGCCGGCCCCGGTTGGCGCCATGCCGGCGGTCGAACCGCAAACCGCGCCGGGCGCCGTGGTGCGCGGCCCGCCGCCGCCCGGCGAAGTCGACCCGGTGGTGGGCCCGAACGAAGAACCGCCGCAGGAAACCCCGCCATCGCCGGCCGCCGCGAATTACAACCAGTACAACCAGGCGCAGGGCAATGGCGCACCGGCCCAGCCGCAAATGCCGCCGCCGACCCGGGTGATGGGGCAGCCGTCCAGCGACCAGCCGACGCAGTAATGAGATGAAGGGACGCGACCGGAAGTTCGCGTCCTGCACACTTCAGCCAGGCAAGCGGCCACAAGCGTAGGGCGGGCACTTTGTGGTGCTGGCATTCAGCCAGCACCACACCCACGCGGAACGTCGTGTCATCGGCGGCTCCGGCTGGGGGCAGACATGTTCCGATCGGGCTCGAAAAAATGCCTTCCTAGCGCCGCAAGGCCGTAAACGCCGCAAATTCCCAGGACCTGAACCCCACCACCAGGCTCATCCCATCCCGCTCCTCGGCCGGCAGCCTGCGGTCATGCTTGTGCAGCCGCGCCAGTTCGGCCGCCAGCTGGGCGATCTTCTGCGCCACCTCGGCCGCGCTGGCCGCGGACAGCCGCGCGGGCAAGCACATCAGCGTCTCGCCCGGCCCATCGAAACGACCCGCGAAATAATCCGGCACCATGTGCTCGCGGAAGAATTTCTGCACCGGCCCATCCGGCAGCCAATGGAAGGCGTGCGACACACGCATGCCGTAGCGGTTCAGCGGACGCAGTTCGATCAGGCCCAGCCGGTCGAGTTCGGCCAGCGCGACGATGCATTCGGCTTCGCTCAGGCGGTAGTTCTCGACGATCTGTTCCAGGGTCCAATGTCCCAGGCAGCAGATCGCAACCAGCAGCAGATGCGGCTTGGCGACCAGGGCGGTTTCCTGGGGCAGGGTCAGGGCGTCGGCTTGCGGACGGGCGTCGGCGGCGCGGCGCAGCACGTCTTCCAGGGCGATGCCCGCCGCCTGGCAGATCTGCGCCAGGCGCGACAAGGGCATGTCCTTTTGCCCGAACAGGCGCTTGACGCTCGACTCGCTCATGTCGATGCGCTCGGCCAGGGTTTTATAGGTGAGATTCGCCGCGCGCAGCTCGGCGCGCAGTACGTCGACGATCAGCTCGGGTGAGCTCATGGGGGTCCTGTCAGGTGGCGGTGGCGCCGCACAATGTACAGGTGAATTGTTAGAGAGGCAAGATGGCGGAGATGGCTTTGGGATGCCAGCGTTCGTAGCCAGCGCGTGATGCGCTGCTACTCACACGGTGCGACCGCGTGGACACAGGTGTCCACCCTACGACATCGATTCGTAGGGTGGAACCTGGGTCGATGCGGCCTTTCGTGTCGATGCAAACCCGACGATTCACAAGGAAACCGAGTCAGGGAGCGCCACGGCTCCCAAACTCATTCGTCCTCGTCCGCCGTCAGCTTGGCCTTCTTGAGCTGGCGCTTGGCAGCCAGGCGCTCGCTCGCCAAGGGCTTGGCGTGCGCGCCGGCCGAGCGCGCCTTGGCCAGCGCGGCGATCGGGTTGCGCGGCTTGCCGAACTGCTGGGACGGCTCGATGCGCAGACGCATCTTTTGCCGGGTTGCGAGTGCCTTGTTCGCCATGCTCGCTCCTTACAGCACGTAGCGCGACAGGTCTTCGTTGGCCGACAGCACGTCCAGGCGCACGTTCACGTAGGCGGCGTCGACCGTCACCAGCTTGTCCTGCCTGTCGCTGGCGTCGAACGACACTTCCTCGAGCAGCTTTTCCATCACCGTGTACAGGCGGCGCGCGCCGATGTTCTCGGTACGTTCGTTCACCGAGAATGCGATCTCGGCCAGGCGGTGGATCCCATCTTCCGTGAAGTCGACCTTGATGCCTTCGGTTGCCAGCAGGGCTACGTACTGGGTGGTCAGGCAGGCATCGGTGCTGGTGAGAATGCGCTTGAAGTCGTCGATCGACAGCGATTCCAGTTCCACGCGGATCGGGAAGCGCCCCTGCAGTTCCGGGATCAGGTCCGACGGCTTCGACAGGTGGAAAGCGCCCGAGGCGATGAACAGGATGTGGTCGGTACGGATCATGCCATACTTGGTGTTCACGGTCGTGCCCTCGACCAGCGGCAGCAGGTCGCGCTGCACGCCGGCGCGCGAAACGTCGGTGCCGCCATGTTCCGAACGGGTCGCGATCTTGTCGATCTCGTCCAGGAACACGATGCCGTTGTTCTCGACATTGTGGATCGCCTTCTGCTTCATCTCGTCTTCGTTGATCAGGCGCGCCGCTTCTTCCTCGGCCAGCACCTTCATCGCTTCCTTGATCTTCATCTTGCGCGGTTTCTTGCGCGTGTTGCCGACGCCGGCGAACATCGACTTGATCTGTTCCGTCATTTCTTCCATGCCCGGCGGCGCCATGATTTCCATCTGCGGCGCGGCGTCGGCCACTTCGATCTCGACTTCGCGGTCGTCGAGCGAACCTTCGCGCAGGCGCTTGCGGAAGGTCTGGCGCGTGCTGTCGCCTTCCTTCGCCTCGGCGGAGGCGCTGACGTTGAAGCCGAAGTCGCGCGCCGGCGGCACCAGGATGTCGATGATGCGGTCCTCGGCCGCGTCTTCGGCGCGCTGGCGCACCTTTTTCATTTCGGAAGCGCGGGTTTGCTTGACGCCGATGTCGATCAGGTCGCGGATGATGGTGTCGACGTCGCGGCCGACATAGCCGACCTCGGTGAACTTGGTCGCTTCGATCTTGATGAAGGGCGCGTCGGCGAGTTTCGCCAGGCGGCGCGCGATTTCGGTCTTGCCGACGCCGGTCGGGCCGATCATCAGGATGTTCTTCGGCGTGATCTCGTGGCGCAGCGGCTCGGCCACCTGCTGGCGGCGCCAGCGGTTGCGCAGGGCGATGGCGACGGCGCGCTTGGCCTTGCCCTGGCCGACGACGTGCTTGTCCAGTTCCGACACGATTTCGAGGGGAGTCATGTTCATGATATGCATGCCGGTCAATCCAGCGTTTCGATGATGTGGGACAAATTGGTGTAGATGCACAGCTCGCCGGCAATCGTCAGCGCTTTCTTGACGACCTCGGCGGGCGGCAACTCGGTGTTTTCCTGCAGCGCCTTGGCTGCGGACTGGGCGTAGATGCCGCCCGAACCGATCGCGCCGATGCCGTCTTCCGGCTCGAGCACGTCGCCATTCCCGGTGATGATCAGGGTCACTTCCTTGTCGGCTACCAGCAGCATGGCCTCGAGCTTGCTCAGCATGCGGTCGGTGCGCCAGTCCTTGGCCAGCTCGACCGAGGAGCGCAGCAAATTGCCCTGGTGTTTCTCGAGCTTCGCCTCGAAGCGGTCGAGCAGGGTAAAGGCGTCGGCGGTGGCGCCGGCGAAACCGCACAGGACCTTGCCCTGGTAGAGCTTGCGCACCTTGCGCGCGGAGCCCTTCATGACGACGTTCCCCAGGGTGACCTGGCCATCGCCGCCCAATGCGACTTGCGCGCCGCGACGTACACTCACAATCGTGGTGCCGTGAAATTGTTCCATATCTGCCTCGTGGTTAACTTGCCCTCCGCAAGTGGGGCTGGTGCACAAAATTGCAAGACAGGATGACGCTTAAGCTCAGCAGTTATGGCCGGTCCGCCGGCCGGTTCCCTGTTCCGGTTACCGGTTCAGTACTTGTGCGCATACAGGCGCGCGCAGTCGCCGTAGTTCAGGAGCCGCAGCAGGGCCGCCACCATGTGGTTCAGTTCGCGCAGCTCGACCGGATGCCCGGCGCCGGCCAGGCCGCGCAAGCGTACGTGCAGGGCGCCGGCGGCGCCGAAGCCGATGCGTGCCAGGCGCGAGCAATCGAGCACGACCGGCGCTGCACCCTGGCCTGCGGCTTCCTGGGCCGGGACGGCATACGCATCGATGGCCGCCAGCAGCGCGCCGATGTCGCCGTCGATCAGCGCCGGCAGGAGAAAACGCTGTTCCGCTTCGAAGGCGCCACCCTCCGCTGCGGCCACGCTCGCGGCACCGGCCGCGGGGCGCAAGGGCGTTTCGAACGAGGGTGGCGAGAGCTCGAAGGTCACGCAATAGTCCATCGCGGTTTCCTCGAAATCCTTTTCCCGGTCCAGCAGCTGCAGCAGTTCCAGCAACAGCAGCCAGGGCGCTTCGCCGCTGCCGCGCTCGCCGATTGCCAGCATCGGCCGCAGCACCGCCAGCAGGGCATCGGCGCCGGCCAGCATGACCGGACGTCCTTCGCGGCGCAGGAACTGCAAGCTGGCGAGCAGGGCGGCGCATCCTTCGGCCTGTGCGCTGCGCACGGCGCCGAAGTCGAGCCGCACCGGCGTGCCCGGCGGCGCCGGCTTGCGCAGGGCCGGCAAGTGGGCGCCGAGGCTGGCGTCGAGCGCGGCCGGCAGGCGCAGGGCCGGTGCCACGCCCGCAAAGGCCTGTTGCGGCGCCTCGCGCGGCAGGCGCCCGGTATAGGCGGGCGGAGAGGTTTCGAAATGGCTGGCGTAGTCGATGGCGATGCTGTCGAATTCCTGTTCGCGGCCCTGGGCCTGGTAGAGGTCGAACAGCATCCACCAGGGCAGGCGTTCGGTGCGCCCGAGTTCGCCCAGGCAATCGCGCAGCATGCCCTCGGCCAGGTCGGCCTGGCCGTTGGCGTACAGGATGGCGCTTTCCTCGACCACGGGCGCGTTGGCCGGGGTGGCGGCGGCTTCCGGCTGTTCGCCCAACGGGCCGAGCTCGGTATCGGCGCCGGAGGCCAGCGTGACGGCCGCCGCCGCCGGCGGACGGTGGCCGCTGCCCCAGCCGGTGTCGCCGTCGTCCAGCAGGTCGGTGGTCATGGCCAGTTCGATGGCGTCGATCTTGGCCGCGGTGGCGCGGGCGATCTCGCGCTGGCGCGCGCGTTCGGCATCGGTGGACAGGCGCGAGGGCTCGCCCGCGCGCAGGCGCGTGGCCGGCGCTTCGGCTACCCCGTCATTCTTTTTCTTCAGGAAGGAGAATAAGCCCACGTCGTTTCCGTCTGTCGTTTGCCCGTGATTGCCTGGTGCGCGAAGAGAAGCCTGTCTCCCGAGCGCTCATCCATGACGGTAGCACGGACGCCCGCGGCGCGCCCCGCGCACACGTGCGCAAGCGCAAACCCTTGCAGGCCAGCGCTAGTGTATCCCATGGGAAAGATTTCGACGGCACGCTTGAGACGGCCGGATAGGTAAAAAAGAAAAAAGCATGCGGTTTCGCGCATGCTTTTTCGGTGGAGGCGTGCCGAAGATCAGTCGCCGTAGAGCTTTTGCTTCAGCTCGCGGCGCTGCTGGGCTTCCAGCGACAGGGTGGCGGTCGGGCGCGCGATCAGGCGCGGGATGCCGATCGGCTCGCCGGTTTCCTCGCACCAGCCGTATTCGCCGGCTTCGATGGCGGCCAGCGATTGCTGGACCTTTTTCAGCAGCTTGCGCTCGCGGTCGCGGGTGCGCAGTTCCAGCGCATGCTCTTCCTCGATGGTCGCGCGGTCGGCTGGGTCTGGGACCAGGACGGTTTCGCGCAGGTGTTCCGTGGTCTCACCGGCGTTTTTCAGCAGCTCTTTCTCGAGCTGTTGCAGGCGGTCCTTGAAGAACGCGAGCTGGGCCGGGTTCATGTAGTCCTCGTCGCCCATCGCCCGAATTTCCTCTTCCGAAATGAGTCGGTCTTCGGACTGCGTGGCGGTATTCGATTTCGTTGTTTTAGTCATGTTGCCTTCGATACGACAGAGGTTTCATTTTATCAGCTGGCTCAGCAGCACTCATGATCAACAGTGCGCTTCCAGCTGCCATGACGGCGCTGCAAAAATTGCTGCACTCCGCCGTCTTCGCCTCCGGACTGGCCGGCGGCGGCTGCTCGACGGTGCCGGTCGCGCCGTGGCAAAAGGCGCAACGGGTACCGCAAAACCGGGATAGTTTATACCAAACACTGTTCCAATCCGCGGATAAATACGTCTTTTGGTAAATTTTTACCAATAAACACCATTTTACTCCCACGCGCCTCGCCGGCTTCCCACTTTGCGCCCAGGTCGCTGCCCATGATTTGATGCACACCCTGGAACACGACCTTGCGGTCGGCGCCCTGCATCGAGAGCACGCCCTTGTAGCGCAGCATGTTCGGGCCGAAGACCTGCACCAGGCTGCCGAGGAACTGGTCCAGGCGTTCCGGATCGAAGGCGCGCTCGCTCTTGAACACGAAGGCGGCGATGTCGTCGCTGTGGTGCGAATGGTGGTGGTCGTGGCTGCAGGTTTCGCCATGGGCATGGTCGTGGCCGCAGTGCGCATGGTCGTGATCGTGATCGTGGTGATCGTGATCGTCGGCACGCAGGAAGTCGGGGTCGAGTTCGAGCTTGTCGTTCAGGTTGAAGCCGCGCAGGTCCATCACCTCGCTCAGCGGTGCGCTGCCGAAGTCCGACGTCGAGACCGGTGCGCGCGGGTTGATGCGCGCCAGGCGGGCCTTCAGCGCATCGATGGCGGCGGCGTCGACCAGGTCCAGCTTCGAGAGCAGGATCTTGTCGGCAAAGCCGACCTGGCGCTGGGCTTCCTCGTGGCGGTCCAGCTGGTCCATCGCATGACGTGCGTCGACCACGGTCACCACGGCGTCGAGCAGGTAGTAAGCACCAACTTCCTCGTCGACGAAGAAGGTTTGCGCCACCGGGCCGGGATTCGCCAGGCCGGTGGTTTCGATCACCACGCGGTCGAAGGCGAGCTCGCCGGCCTCGCGCTTTTGTGCCAGGTTCGTCAGTGCCACGATCAGGTCGCCGCGCACGGTGCAGCAGATGCAGCCGTTGTTCATCTCGACGATCTGCTCGCCGCTGTCCTGCACCAGGATTTCGTTGTCGATGTTTTCCTGGCCAAATTCGTTTTCGATGACGGCGATGCGCAGGCCATGTTCCTCGCGCAGGATACGGTTGAGGAGGGTGGTCTTGCCGGCGCCGAGGAAGCCGGTCAGGATGGTGGCTGGAATCAGTGACATGGTCTTTACGTTGCGTTGGGTCCGGTTCGGGCGCCGGGAATCGAACGATTATGCCGTAATTTGCAATCTGCCACCAACAACCGTGCCAGCCCTTGCGCCAGCTCAGGCGAATCCTTGGCTATTTCGCTTTCGCCCGCGGATGCGCCCGGTCATACACTGCGGCAAGATGCTGGAAATCGAGCGCCGTGTAGACCTGGGTCGATGTGATGCTGGCGTGGCCCAAGAGTTCCTGCACCGCGCGCAGGTCGCCCGAGGATTGCAGCAGGTGCGAGGCAAACGAGTGGCGCAGCACGTGCGGGTGCACGTGCACCGGGGTGCCGGCCTTCAGGGCATGCTGTTTCAGGCGATGCTGCACCACGCGCGGGGTGATCCGGGTACCGCGGCTGGACAGGAACAGGGCGGCGCTGCCGTCGCCGGCCGGTGGACGCACCGCCAGCCAGGCGGCCAGCGCCTCGCGCGCCGGACCGCCGACCGGCACCCGGCGCATCTTGCCGCCCTTGCCGGTCACCACCACGTCGCCGGCGGCGGCATCGAACCAGCCGAGCGAAGCACCGTGCCCGTGGTCGGTATAGGCCAGGTCGAGGCCGGCCAGCTCCGACACCCGCAGGCCGCTCGAATACAGCAGTTCGAACATGGCGCGGTTGCACAGCTCGTCGGGCTCGGGGTGGCCATGGCGGTTCGCTTCCAGCAATTGCACGGCGTCGTCGACAGCCAGCGCCTTCGGCAGCGACTTGGCGCGGCGCGGGGCGCGCACGCCATCGACCGGATTGGCCGGCAGGGCGGTGTGCAGCGACAGCCATTGATAGAAGCCGCGCCAGCCCGAGAGCTTGCGGGCGATCGAGCGCGGACTCTGGCCGGCCGCATGCAGGCGCGCGGCGAAGCGGCGCATGTCGGCGTGATTCAGCCTGGGCCAGTCGGTATGGCCGGCCAGCTGCGCCAGTTCCGCCAGGTCGCGCCGGTAGGCGCCGATCGTGTGTGGAGACAACTGGCGCTGTGTGAGCAGTTCGCCCAGGTAGCGCGCTGCCCAGTCTGCGCCGCCGTCCATGCTCAGGCGCGCAGCGGGGCCAGCGCGGTGCTGGCGCTCTGGCCCAGCTGGACCAGGAAATCGGTGGCCATCGCCGGGCTGAAGCGCTCGTTGTCCGGCGAGCCCAGCACCAGCAGGCCAAAGGTCTTGCCGTCGGCTACCAGCGGCAACAGCACGGTCGACCGTACCGCAGCCGGGTCGTCGAGCCAGCGTACCGCTTCGAAGTCCTTGTTCGGACCGCAATACGGGGCGCGCAGGCCGGAGGCGAACAGGCGCGCATCCTCGGCCACGCCGGTCGCGAACGGGGCGTCGGCGTGTTCCGGCGCCACGTTCCACAGGCGCAGGGTGGCTTGTGGCACGCCGAAGTGTTCGCGCAGGCCGTCGACCAGGTCGCGCACCATGGCTGCGCCACCTTGCGAACGCAGCAGCGCCAAGTGCCAGGCGTGGAAATTGTTCAGGATCTTGGTGTTGTCGGCGGCGGTACGCACCAGCTCGGCCATGCGCAGCTCGAGCGCGTTGTATTTGGCGCGCATCACTTCCATCTGGCGTTCCTGCAGGGACACTGCCTTGCCGGTCAGGGGGCTGGTCAGCCTGACGTCGCCCAGCAGGCCGGCATGCTCTTCGAAGAAGCGGGGGTGGTCGGCCAGGTATTGGGCGACGGCGGCGGAGTCCAGTGTGGCGGTCATCTTAGGCTTGCGGTAATAGTGTGTGCGCAATTCTACCCGAGCGGGACAGGGCGGCGGGCAGAAAAACGGCATCCCCGGCCCGGCGCCGCGGCGGGGCGCGAATGCAAAAAAAGGCGGACGCCGTTGCCGGTGTCCGCCTTCCTTATCCAGTCTGTCGGGCCGGAGCCCAGGTCAGCTTAGAACGAGTGGTTGATGCCCAGGTCGTAGTAGTTGACCGAACGATCCACGCCGAACTGGGTCTGAGGACCGGTCTTGCGCGACGCGTCGATGTACAGGTAGGTACGCTTCGACAGGCTGTACTCGTAGCCCAGCGACATCTGCTTGGTCTTCACGTAGTTGTCCGGATCCTTCTGGCCGTAACCGACCAGAATCTTGCCCGGGCCCATGGTGTAGTTGGCACCCAGGACCCATGCGTTGGTCTCAGGACCGACACGCACACCGTTCACCACTGGCAGCGCGGTGAAGGCGTTGCCCTGGTCCTGGTGGGTGTACAGGGCCATCAGCTTCAGTGCCGGGGTTGCCATGAACGAACCGGCAGCCGACCAGACCTTGGTTTCGACGGCGTTACGCTCGTAGCCCAGCATCAGGGCCGCAGGGCCGTTGTTGTAGGTGGCCGAGATCGAGAACGGGTTGGCCGAGGCTTCGGCGCCGGCTGGGTACTGGGTACCGACCGCGCGGCCGTTGGCGCCCGCACCTTCCTTGGTGGCGATGGCGGCGTTCACCTGGAAGCCGCTGGTGACCGGCGAGTTGTACCAGAAGGCGTTCGACCAGCGGTTGTTCGACGAGTTGGCCGGCTCCAGCGGTGCCGAGTTGTAGCCTGCGACTGCCAGGTCGGTGTAGAAGCCGCCCTGGTTCGGCACTGCGTGCCATGGCTCGAAGGCGCCGATGGTTTCCTGGTACGGGGTCAGGCCGCGACCGATGCGGACCATACCGAAGTCACCCTGCAGGCCGACGCGGCTCTGGCCCTGGAACAGCGGACGCGAACCGTTTTCGACGGTGCCGGTGTCCGACTCGTAGCGAATTTCCAGTTGGAACAGCGCTTTCAGGCCGTTGCCCAGGTCTTCAGTGCCCTTGAAACCCAGGGTGTTGGCAGCGCGCTTGCCGATCGACAGGGTGTTGCCGGACTGCTTTTGGACGCCAGCGTCGAGGTTACCGTAGATCTGAACGGAGGTTTGTGCATGGGCAACGCCGGCGAAAGCGCCAACAAGTGCGATTGCCATCAGTGACTTTTTCATTTATTCGTATCCTTCTTATAAGTGAATCGGGATCCAGAGAGCATTGAGACTTTATTAGTTTGCTGAACACTCGGACGAGTGAACAGTAATTGCTTAATGCGTCAAGATTGCCGGATTGGTTAATTATGCGTGCTGGACTTGGTGGAAAGCCAATTTAACCAATCGTGCTGTTGTTTTTTCGAAACGCCGAGTTCGCCTTTTCGCACCATCCAGGTGCTTGCCGCACTGCAATGTGGCCGAGTTCCGCTTCCTTTTAGTGCCCTTGTTCGATATCAATCATTGGGCGGTTCGGGCCATGACGGGCCCGGTGCTGGCTTAGACTTTTCCCAAACCGATGCAGTGTGGGCGTGATGTTTGCGGTTCTTGTATATTGGCAACTTTGGCCGCGGCACCGAACCGCCGGTCACCGCCTTGCCGGTCCTGATCGCGCTCCCGCTGCCCATCCCACTAGTAAAGACCCGAACGATGGCTAATCGTGAAGAACTGGCGATCATCCGCGGCGCCCGTGCCGGCCGCGCCGATGCCCAGCTCGCGCTCGGCAAGCGCTACCTGTTCGGCAGCGCCGGCCTGCCGCAGAGCCTGCCCACCGCGCTGCATTG
>Ga0308166_1001788_pt1 | contig 21602 bp, 24 predicted proteins | sample PhyCR2_2_FD_202137 | JGI IMG/M metagenome (GOLD analysis project Ga0308166, IMG submission 202137) | Phyllosphere microbial communities from UC Gill Tract Community Farm, Albany, California, United States - DLSLCC.R2 | ecosystem: Host-associated > Plants > Phyllosphere > Unclassified | place... | reverse complement strand
CCCGTGATGCGGGTCCTGGAATCGAGCCAACAGGAGAAGTGACGCTGGGCGACACCGAAGATGACAGCGAACCGGCGGAAAAGCTGACGCTCTGGATCGACGGTAAACCAGCGGGCGATCTTCTGGCGGCTGATGACAACTGGCAAATGTCGGCCAGCCAGACCTCTGCGGTAATTAAGGCAGTGAAAGGCAGCGGTAAAGTAGAATTTAAAGGCGGCTCTAAGCCTTTCCTACTTTCCAATGAAGGCGCTTATGCCGTGCTGCTAAAAGCAGACGATGTGCAGGGCCGTATCGGCACGCCAGGCGCGCTCACCAAAAAGGGTAATAAACCGGAAAGCAGTGTGGCTAAGGCTGTGCCCGCACCAGTCATTCAGGCGGCAAAGACCCTCAGCGGTGAACCCCGTTTGTTGACCGATCCAGAAATCGCTGCGCTGAAAACCCGACTGCTTTCGACGGTTAATCGTAATGACGATGACACGTGCGACAGCCTGTTTACATCGGCAGAGAACATCGACCCGGAAACCGACGGACCCACGCTTACGCCACTGGATGACAGCCACGCGTTACTTTCGGCGCTCTGCTGGCGAGCTGCGTATAACGAAGGCTATGGCTACTGGGTTATTGATAACCAGCTTAAAGGTCAGCCGGTGCTGGTGACCGTTTCCGGGTCGGATTACGACAAGGGCGAGATCACCAGTGTGCAGAAAGGCCGGGGCATCGGGGACTGCATGAGTCAGGAAAGCTGGGTCTGGGACGGCCAGGCATTCCGCAAAAGCTATGACGGCGGGACCGGCATGTGCCGTTATATCCACGCGGGCGGCACCTGGGATCTGCCGACATTCGTAACGGATGTGAAGCCTGTTTCGGGTTAGATGGTTTGTTATGTGAGTACAACCTGAGAGCCAAAAGACGTTTTTTTCAGCAGTTGCACCGTCGCCTGCGGATAAGGGTTGCGGAAACAGGGGGTAACGGTATAATCCTCAACGTTTTCCGCATACCCTTCAGTGCCGAAGTGGCGAAATCGGTAGACGCAGTTGATTCAAAATCAACCGCCGCGAGGCGTGCCGGTTCGATTCCGGCCTTCGGCACCAATCACTTAAAGTCTATACAAATCAATAAGGTGGCTAGCTAACTCTGCCTTTTGTGACTGTACAGATTGCTTCTCTATCTTCCCGTTTAAAAGCCGCTGTAGTTGATAGTGGTAAATGGGATGTTAACTCATAGCGGCGTGTAGTTCCAAGCTTCAAACACGTACAGTTTCTAAACTTGAATAGCTATGACGCTGCCACCGTCTCAAAAAATCCCTAAACATTCATCTGTTCCACACTTAGCGCGGTGTCCTGTTCCTGCTCGTCGTGATGGCGTTGCATTGGATAAACGAGCCAATGTTGGGGATCCTAACCAGTCCGGGAAAGGGGCTGGCTCTGCCGTGGTGTTCACCGAGCCATAAACGATCGGTACTCGATAAGCGAGCAGATGAATGATGATAATGACGAATTGCCTATGGCGCTGCTTGTTCATTTACCCAACACGGCGCTAATGGTCTCTTTGACTCAAAAATTAAGGGCGGTGTATGCATCTTACTAAATTACGTTTAATGGTAATACTCTCTTTGGTAGTTGTTATAAGTGTGATTATCTCAGCCACAGTATTGATAAAATATGCTTTAAATGAAATTGAACGTGACCAACATCGAAGTATGGGATTCCTCGGCCATGATATTGCTATAAGCGGTATTGAACTCAGTAAGAGTCAGCTCAATGACGTTACCAATAGTATTCGTGCACACGTAGGAAATGATAAAGCCGGTGATGATTTTATGAAAGGGTATGTGCGCGAATGGTGCGTAAGACATCCCTAGGGAAAGGCAAGCTTAACTGATTGCTCTATTAATTATGGTATTTAATTAGAAGAGTAAAGCACGCTGGTTTTTATTTATTTAAATTATGTGGTGACTAACCCCATCATATTTAATAGCGTACTGCATTACCAGCCTTATAGTTAACGCACGCCTTCCCATTTTTGTTTCCACCGATTAAAACCACGACTATCCTCATAGCCAGATAAGGAACACACCATATCAATTATCATCCTGTCTAAATCAGCAGAAACACATCCACCGCAAGTTATACGCACGATAGTACCGCCTGTTCCCGGCCCTAGTGGTTCGAGATAAAGGTGATGCCAACTAAAGCGAGAAGATATTATTTCTGATAAAATTTCATGTGGGTTCTGCTCATCAAAAAATTTATTATCATAATGCCCCATTAATCCTATTATTATTCCTTGCAGGCCATCAATAAAATCATTATTCGCTTCAATCATTTCTCGAGTATTGCCCGTGTCCCAACCCGCTTGTGACTTTTCATGAAGAGCCTTTTTAACACTTGGCAATGGGCCAATATAATCGTTAAGGCTACCCTTGGAAGTTTGGTTAGCCGGGTCCTCTGTTGATGCTGTAGCTTCTGCATCAGTAGGAATAACTGTACTACCCATTTGGCTAACTGCGAATGTATCAGCTTGAATACGGCGTTTATTTACTCTCAAAATCCAGTCATCTTTATACTGCCTGACTACAGAGCTTTTGAGATGTTTACCGAATCCGCCTCTAATTTGCGTTTCATCGTGACAATCGAAACAGAGCACACTCAAATTCTCAGGATCGTCATTACTTGGTTCTTCATCAATGTGATGTATCTGGACGCGCTTACCCCTTATCTGACACACGCAGCAAGTCCTGTCCGATTTGAACAATATATCAGATGAAAGCTCACGACTCAGGGTAATGCGCATCTTTCTAGTCATAAAACCCCTTTGTGATTTGTAACGTGAAGTTAAAGGTTTTTATTTATAATTCCAGTGGCTTGTGAAAATAAAGCTCCAAAAGATGTCCGCCTAATATACCCTCTTTCAAACTCTTTTGTGAGTTTTTCGTGGGTATAAGTTTTATCGTTTATATACTCTTCGCGATCCTTTATCGCGATATATCTCTCCTCTTGAGCGCCCATATATTTATCATAGCCAACTTCAATGAGACCTAGGCGTATCCAGTTATCAACAAAGGAAGGGATTCTTTTGTCATAATAGGGTTCGTCGCCTGTATATAACTCTAGTATGTGCCTACAGCTAACTATAATTGAATTATCTTCAATATTTTTATATATTACTCTTCCGACTGGTTTTAAAGTATTGCTTTCTAGATAAATCGGGAGAATTTCAGCCTCAATGCTGGTTAATTGTTTTATTACTTCAACAAATGCCGGATGTGTATTGTCATATGAATCTATATTCATAGATGAAGCTATCAATTCAAGATACATTTCTTTTAGAGGTGCTTCTTCATGACAAAAAGCTAAGCCTTGCAAGGCTGGGCCTGCTATAGATGCTTTTGGCTCTATAATATTTTCGGGTGGTATGTGTTGGGTCTTCTCCTCTAAATCTTTAGTAAATCTTTGTTGAAAATAAATCTTTGCTTTATCTATTCCAAAATTCACAGCGGCAAGGGGGAGTAAACAATTCTTTACGGCCTTGCTAACTATTAATGCAGATTCACCAAAGTTTTTAGCAGCGCCTACTGTATTGCTATCGTTTTTGGCAAGCTCCATCAAATCCTTTGCAACTTGAGCTGTGGCGGTCACGGGAAGTGATACCCCAGTACTATTGGTTTCGGCCTTATCCTCAGACATGTGCTCTCCTGTTAATTGAAACGAGCTAACGTCTATTTATACCTCCAACGCATGCTCTCCGAAACTAATAAATTTAGTGGTCGGTGTTAAACGCTCTCAGAAGGTTTCTAAGAGCTTTTTATCTAAATTGATCTACAGACCACCGGTAAATACAAAAGCTCGCTGTAGAGCTGCTCAGATCTTTCTATACGATGTTACAGCGCTTGACCTACTTCCTCTTATCTTTGTTGCTAAAACTGACGACATATTTTATTAGACTCACCCGAGTCCCTCCCCCTGAATCAAACAACGCTTTTCCCCCCTCGTACCCCTATAACAGGCGAATGTCTGAACGGACGCCGAGTCGTGTCTCATTACCTGTGCTGCCGCAGGATGTACGCGCCGCCTGAGATTCTACGCGACGTAGTGCGCTGTTTCACCGGGCAAGGCACTGTCTCGATTGAGTACACAACAGTGATACCGGCTGACCTGCCCCATTGGAGTATCATTATTACCTTTGCATAACCCAAGCGATACAGTATCGTTATGGTGACTTAATTGATATAGAGGGCGACAACATGAGATTCGGATATGCGAGGGTAAGCACCAAAGAGCAGAACACAGCACGTCAGGAGGATGCACTGAACCCTGTGTGTGATGAGCTGTTGATAGACAAGGTATCGGGTAAGAACGCAGACAGACCACAGCTACAGGCGTTGCTACAACGTGTGCGTGCCGGTGACGAGGTGCACGTTAAGAGTGTTGACCGGTTAGCCCGTAACACCCGCGACTTACTGGAGATACTCGACGGCTTGTTAGCGAAGGGCGTGACAGTGCATTTCATTGATAACCGGATGGAGTTCACTGATAACCCGACCAGCCGGTTCATGATCACTATGTTAGGTGCAGTGGGGGAGCTGGAGCGCTCATTCATACGTCAGCGACAGTCTGAGGGCATAGCGATAGCTAAAGAGGCTGGAGCCTTCAAAGGTAAGCCAAAGGATACCGAGCTAAGGGAGAGGGTGCGGGAGCTGCTACAGCGTGGGTACAAGCCGGATGATGTGGCAAAGGTTGCCGGATGTGGCAGGGCTACAGTATTCCGAATTAAGAAGGAATTGGCAGGGAATGAATAGAATCAGACTTAACAGGGAGAGAAACCCCTGTCAGTAAAGAATCTAATAAAGCCTTGATAAAGAAAGGAATAATTAAAATCACACTTACAAGGGAGAGAGGCGAACCAGTTAGAGAGTACTCAGACTAGAACTACTACAAGAGGAGTAATCCCATTGGTAGCAGCCCTTCAGAATCCAACCATAAGGAGATAGCGATGATTGATTGCAGTTCCCTGCCGGACCAGTTCCCGGACGTGCCAGCAGACCTAAGCCGGATGCAGGCAATATTCTGGTCACACTGGATGAAAGGTAACATCCCGTCAGCTAATGAGCTGTCAGCACCCGACACTAACGAGCTGTACCAGCGATTCAAGGCGCAGAACAACAACCCGATGAAAGAGGCTATAGCCGCTAAGTACAAAGCGGAAGCGACAATCAGACGCATAGCCATGCAGAATCCTAACTTCCGCCCAGTTAAACAGACTGAGGTTACTGTAGGTGTAGGCAAGGCGTTAGACGCTGGCTGGACCGGACAGAAGCAAACAGCTACAGCGATTATGCGCGAAGCAGCCAACAAAGAGATTACCGAGGCATACATGAGCCGTACACACCAGAAAGGCAAGCTGCGTGCAGCACTGGCACACCACGATAATCACCCGGCAGTCCAGTACGCTAAAAAGCAGGGTAACAAGATTCGAGTGGATGCCGATGCACTCAGTCCGGGCCTGTCAGCGATTCAGGATGCCGCCGCTGTGTTCCGTAAACTGAATGATCATGAGCAACGCTTACAGGCAGAAGAAGCAGCCACAGCGGATTTATCGCGCCGCGTAGCAGAGCTTGAGGCTCGCCTTATGTCAGTAGAAACCGGCACGTCACTACCTGAACAGGCTGTGGCTATGCGTGACGCAGGCAAGCGCCAGCAAGAGATTGCGACTGCTCTTGGCGTTTCCGTTAATACCGTTAAATCGTGGCTACGCCGCAGTCGCTAACTGGGTGCAAACTGGGTGCAAGTGCACCCACCCCAAACCATGAAACCTCTTATCTCTCTAAAGAGAGATGTAATAAACCTTCCTGCCCTACCGCACCACACCTACCGAATTAACACCCCGAGCAAATCTCACATAGCCAGACTCTTCTCATAACGTCTCACAATCGTCTCATCATATAAATGCTCAGGCACGCTCAGCAGCCCTACTAGAAGCTCTACGTTAGCTCTTCACTCGCTCTAATCCCCACGCCTGAACTGTTGTAAACCTTCTTAACCTGAACCAATCAGAGGTAAATCATGCGTAGCATTTACGAAGATTCTATGTTTCTTATTAAGTTGTATACGTTCAACCCCGATACAGGCCGTCTGTTTCACGCCGTAGATAAGTTCGCGGGAAATGGTTGCGTTGTTGCTAAAGCAAATGCCCCAGCGGATACCAGTGTAGGCAATCATGGGTAGCAATGACGCCCAGCAGGAGATGATGGTGCAATATCTCTCTAACCCTGAGCTGGCCAAGGGCTTTGCTCGGGTGGTGTTTGATATGTTGAAAGGAGCATAAATTTTTTTTCGGCGATGAGTGTGGTGTTTAAGTGATAAGTAAGAATAGGCTTCTCTTGTTATTTTTCGCCTCATGATGAATAAGAAGTGGCTATAAGGATGTATTTTAATTCAGAGGGTTGATGAAACCCCTCCACAATATAAGGATTTACATATGCAATCTTTAAAATTCTCAGTGTCTCTTTTCGCTCTCGGCCTGTTCTCTACCGCTGTTTTAGCTGATGAGGCACACATTTGTCGCTCGGCCTCACTGCCTCAATCGAATAGTGCAGCAATACTTTCTGACAACACTCAGTTTTCATGTGGTAGTGAGATCTCAGGAACCGTGCCTGCTTTGTCAAAAGAAGGCTGGAAAGTTACGCATGTTCTTGAGCAGTCAGATATGTCAGCTTTATCATCAATGAAAACTGGCAAAATGCCGCCAAATCCTGAGGATTTAGCCAAAACATACTGGGTGCTAATCATTCAAAAATAAATTATCAGTGTTTAAAGATAGTAAGTGTATTCAAGCTTGACAGCAAAGTATGGATATCATCAGGCGGAAGCATGTCACTTTTCTATGACTTACTCCCCGTTGATTAATACACACCAATATTAGTCATGTCTTCATAAGCCACATGAAGACATGACTATGAAGAAGCGTTTTTCCGACAAACAGATCATCAGCATCTTTCGCGAGGCCGAAGCCGGGGTTTCTGCCCGGGAACGCTGCTATAAGCATGCTACTTCAGACGCTACTTTTTACACCTGGCGCAGGAAGTTTGGCGGCATGGAGGTCCCTGAGGTAAGGCTTAGGTCACTTGAGGAAGATAACGCCAGACTCAGAAAGCTGCTCGCCGGAGCCATGCTGGATGAGGAAACGCTTCAGGTGGCTTTGGGTCGAAAGTTCTGACGACAGACCAGAAGCGGAAAGCCGTGGAAGCCAATACAGAACGGATTTATTGAGAGTTTTCACGGACGCTTTCGCGATGAATGCCTGAATGAGCATTGGTTTAGCGACATCAGCCATGCCAGGAAAACCATCAGTGAATGGCGTCAGGATTATAACGAATGTCGCCCACACTCCACGCTGAATTATCAGACGCCGTCTGAATTTGTAGCGGACTGGAGAAAGGGTAATTCTGAGAGTGAAGGATCCAACAGTACTAACTGAGTTTTGTATCTAATACTGAGGCAGGTCAATGAAAGGATGTAATTGAATATTTATTTTAAAAGTGCTTATATGTGGACTTTTGTAATTTTTAAAGGTTGTAGAATGCCACATAATAAAGAATCGACTAAGAAATCATTACTGACTATGATCATTGGCGCAATAACCATTACAGTTGGTATAGTGGTTGCGTGGTTAGGAGCATTAAATGGTTTTTTTGAGTTATATAATAATATTGCTGATAAGTTTTCTCAGCGCCAGGCAGAAGATAATTTAAACGCAATTTATACTGGTTCATCTATAAGATATATAGAATCAGTATTTGGCGTGCCTATACAAGAAAGCCATTCCGATGATGGTAAAGTAAACGAATACATATATTCATTTAAGAAATTCTATCTTCAAGTTGTTTATGATGATAAAAATAAAGTAATATTATACTCAGTAACAAGTAAAGATAAAAACTTCCATCCAAAAATCCCTTATCTAGGCTCCACTCTAGGCAATAATTTTGATAGTTATGGAAAAGATATCCAGGATTTTGAATCTGGGTATTCATCAAAGTTTTATCAGTATGAAGAAGTACACTATTTAGGAAATCCGGGTAATTACAGGCATTTCTATCTTGCTTATAATCCTGCCGGGATAGAATACGCGGACTTAAATGCGCTCCCAGATCTGCACAATGACAACAACTTCCCGCCCAAAAAAGCTGATTTAGATCATTTCAGGCAGAACAACACACCAAATACATTTGCTATAGGTGACATCATGGGTTCTCCCAAAGGGCCTGAGCTATATTATGGAATTGGAATTGATTACTTTGTGGCGCGGGATATACCTGATAAAGACTAGTTCTGCACTATGCTTGTGCCTGTCAGTTTCTTCAGGACGTTTAGAACGTTCTTACATATTGAAAATAGAACTCTTGTGTTCAAAAAGGGATTCCTTTTCTGGTTTGAGAACGTCCTGTTGCGATAGATATAGCCATTTCAACTCGTTATCGTTCCTGGTATTTCTATGTAATTTTGGGCGAAAAACGTACTGCTAATCCCGTTACTGCCTGGCATGATGATAAACAAACCCGGACTCATGGCCTGCATCAAAAATCGACAGATCCTGAAAACCAGATCGCCTGCGAAGCCAACAGCAGTCTTATTTTTAAATTTCGGAGGGAAAGTTATCCTCAAAGGGATTTTCTGGTTTATCTGAAATCATATAGTTACACTATTGGTGTAACTATAACAAAAAAAGTAAACTAGCTAAGCCATTCTGTCATGACCTCTTCCAGTTTATTCAGCGACTGCACGCGCTTTTCCTCATTCATCCGTCCTATATTTCGCAGCTTCCATTGAACGGCTGGTAAATTCTGAATGTGGGATTCTGGTGCTAAATTCCAGTCAGGTTCTCCGCGTTTAAATGACATCAGGAAGTCGAAATCCTGTTGAGTGAAATGCGCTTTCAGCGCACTAAGCATTCTTTCCGGGACCTCTCCCAGCGCTTCCAGTGAGACCTCCTCAAGGGTCATGCCGCTGAATTCATTTTGAAAGGGTTCGGTAATATCTTTCCAGCGTGGGCTAAGCACTTCGGATAAGGGGCGATTATGGCTAAGCAAATAAGCGATAAAGCCATTGAATATTGCGCGGTCGATTCCCTGTGTATGAAGGAGCATTTTAACGTCGTAGAAATCTCTGGGATGTTGTCGATCTAACGCAGCACATAGCTTGCCGCCATACAGGTCAGGCAGTGAGACTACCGGGATCGCGGCAAAACCAAACTCTTCTTCCACAGCTTCCACGACGTCGCGTTCTTGCGGTGGATACAAGGTTCCCCGGGCAACGGGTGAAACCTCGATTTTAATTTGCGCGTCGTCCGTAGTGGCTATGATACGCATCTCATCGGGATTATGGGTTTGCAGCACTGCACTGATCCTGGCTTTTACTTCCAATTCAGCGGCGATGCGGCTTAGCGCCTCCCGCACGTTGGGTAAGGCGACCTCTCTGCTTTCCAGTGGGATATAAGCCAGATCGATATCAACGGACAATCGGGGAAAATCGCGAATGAATAAGTTGATCGCGGTTCCCCCTTTCAGCGCAAAACAGGTCTCGTTAGCGACATAGGGTAATGCTCTAACCAGCAGGGAGACCTGGCGGTAGTAGGGGGAGGTTTTATCCATGGCTTATTCCCTTCCTGGTAAAATTTTCGGGCACAGTAATCATGTACTGCGTATCCAGCTTGCCATTAACAACTACTTGTCGGTTACCCGATCCCAGGTCGATTTTGCTGGTATCTACGCGCCTGAACCAGGCATGATCATAAAAACTGGCGAAAAACAGATACAATCGCTTTGTTTGTACGGACTGACTGAGCGTAAGTAGCTTCTCGACTTTACGTGGATTGAGATTGACCAGTCCCTGAAAAAGCTCGGCAGCGTGCTCGAATGAGATTACCTGAGGGACTGCGCTTAACAGCTCATAGGCTGCCAGCTCTGGTACGCTGGCAGTTAATTTTTTTCCTTTAACGTCGAGCTCGGTTCGGAACTTCTCATCCAGTTGAGGAAGCTTCAGAGCTGATACTATCAGCCACTCAACGCCGGGAAATTCTTTAAACCATTTAGGCAATATTGTTTTGTTTTCAACGCTAAGCCAGCATTGACTCTGCTTAAGTTGCAGGTAATGGGAACGGCCCTGCCAGGAGAGGCTGCTCAGTCCGGCCAGATGCACTGGCGCGTCAAGCTGGCTTTGAAGACTCCATAGCGCATCACTCCAGTCCGGTTCTCGTCCTGCGCGCGCATAAACGCCAGCCCGCAGTTTTTTCAGCCAGCCACTTTGCGCGTATTTATAAGCCAGAGAAGGCGATATGTTGTTCCGGGTTAGCCAGGATTGCAAAACCAGGCTTCCTGGAGAGGTGTTTTGCAACAGCCAGTTTATTTTTGATGGCATAGATTAACTCAGAGTGTAACTATAATAAAAAAAGTAAACTATCTGGGAAGTGAAAAGTCAATGTACAGTGTCTCTCACAGCATAAATGTTGCCAGCGAAAGTTATTGATAGCCTGCTGGTAAATCCTGAACAGTTTGTTTCAGTCAGGCTGGAAATGATTGCATCACATGTATTTTTTGATAGACCCGCCCGTAATCGATACTGTCAGCCCAATCCCTGCCGCCGCAGCTATAAACACATACTCTGGTACAAGAAAAATCGGCTCTGCCAGCCACATCAGTCCCTTCACTATCAAGCGGGATCGAGCGGGATCGAATGATAAGCCTGGCGTGGTACCTGGACCCATGGTTTTCGCTGAATCGCCCTAAGCCGCGACTATCAGTCCGTCAATAAACCCGACAACTAATCCTGGCGAAAGCATTCCAGGGTGAACTCACCGTGCAGGGGCGGCTGTAGACCCTGAATTAATCAGCGGAGAAAACAGCGCTGCCGCGTTGCTGGAGAAAATTAAATCCGAACGGGCAGCCAGCACAGTTAAAAAATCCTGATTATTATTTTATTGGGCGCCTTGCCGGTGCGCGCCTTATTATTTACCGCCAGATAAATATTAATATTTATATTCAAATTATTTTATAAAAAATTATTTCACGCTGCTTTCAGCTGGACTTTTTGTCGCTTTACTGATGATATATACAGGTATTTAGCGCGGTGCGAATGTGCGCCAACACACCCGCGCCGCTAATCACAATCACTATTTATAGGGAATAGTAATCATGACTGACGCCCATTCTATTGCACAACTGTCGGAACCAGAAGTCTCGCCTTCAAATAACCGCCAGCTGACGGTTGGCTACGCGAGCCGCTATCCGGATTACAGCCGGATTCCCGCCATCACTATGAAAGGACAATGGCTGGAAGCAGCCGGCTTTGTCACTGGCACAGCCGTAGAGGTAAAGGTAATGGAAGGCTGTATTGTGCTCACTGCCCGGCAGGAGAGCGAACTAGTGCAGTCGCTGCGCCAGGTATGCAAGCTGTCGGCGCGGAAACAAAAGCAGGTTCAGGAGTTTATTCAGGTTATATCCGGTAAACAGAAAGTCGTTTGAATGGAAAGCCGCTCCCGAGATCACATCGGGAGCGGTTAAATATCAAGGTGAATAATGTAGAGCGAGGGAATTTCAGGCTGCATTTTCGCGGCGCCGCTCGGCGTGTCTTTAGGCTACATCACTTTACAACACCGAACTGATTTCATGGCTATTCGGCAGACATTACTCTATACCTCACAGGTAAAATTACGTAACGGGCTAATGTCTTTTGCACAATTGAGTTGGTGTTAAATGGAAGCGAAACGTGTCCCGGCAAGGGATGGAATCCTTATCGCCGTCACCTTGCTCGTAATAACTTTCCTTCTGGTAAAGCCATCAGATCAATCTACAGAGGGAGAGCAGAATTTTTGGACAGCGTTAGCAAAGCTATACAATCAACGCGATATTGAAGGTTTGTGGGGGTTACGCTAATAGTCATCAGAACAGTGGTAACCCTCAACGGTTATCAGATCATAGTCAGAGTGATTGAGAAGAAGATGAATAAAAAAAACGAATTTTATAATAAGTGAAGTAGTTTTTTGCCCCTCGCATTGCCATAAAGTCGTAACAGGGAAGGAGCGTTGAACATGAAAAACAAAATATTGCTGGGTGTCGTATTTCTCTTAACGGGATGTCCTGGGCCTGGCGATCGAATGGTGGGGCGCTTATCTACAACGGCGTTTCTCAAAGACAATCGAGTTTGTGTAGTGTCGCCACTGGAGCCACAAGAAAGTATCACTGCCATTCAAATCAACAGCGATAAAAGTGACTCCTTTCACAGGGTTTTTGATGACAAGCCTGTTTATGTTCCAAAAGATGAATGCCTTCCTGTGTTCGGATTTAAATTCACAACGGGAGAGCGATACTATTTCGCCTATGAGGTTCAATCTGCTAAGTCAGTTTCGCATCTAGTCACAGCTGATTTCTCTTATTACAAAGAATAAGAAGGCGGAGCGCCCGCTTTGTTGCCCAAACCGGCATGCAGCACACCTGGAATATTAATCAATGGTAAGCAGGCTAATGAAACAGCTTCCCGGCTGGACTGTCTGAAAAATCATCTATACCATTCACGAGCAAACTACATAAGGAGATGTAAGTATGAGCACCCGAAGAGAAATTAAGGATGGGGCATCCTTTGACGTACTCGACAGAGGCATAGTTTACACCGAGGTGTTGGGCTGGATTGATATGGGCCATGCCCGTGGCAATGACGTGGCTGCGTTGAGGCGTCAGTTCGCTGAAGGTGAGCATAGCAGCAAGCCATCTTATCCAGTCATGTACCGGCAGGATATGGGCGTTTTTAAGTTCAAATCGCGGTTTGGCGTCGGGAAGTTTTCTCACTGGGAAATCAAGCGAGGCCGGGACACCGATGAGATTAACAGAATCATGCTGGCGATGATGATGAACACCGCATCCAGATTCGAAAGCCTGCAAAGTCTGCGTTCATTCTCATGGTATACAGACAGCGGTTTCAGTGGTGAGGATTTGGTTTCCGATCTGTTTGGTTTTTATCGGGCTATCATACCGGGTCGATATGGCTATCGTCTCAAGCCAGTCAGCTATGATTCAGCTGTTCGGCGCTGGGACTACTATGGGGCTATCGGTTCCCATAAAAATCATGGATTCCGTCCGATTCTTTTTCCCGACCCGGATGATAAATGCCTGCGGCATCAGCCGTATAACGTATATCTTCCGCATTTTATGACCTGGCTCAGGCCGTGGAACGATTTCACATCTGGAATTGTTAAGGTCGTTACCAATGATGGGACATCACTCTCATTCATGGGGACGAAGCAATGAAAAACCTGTTTAAGTGGTCCGCGCTTATGGTTGCTACCGTGCTTATTTGTGGCGGTCTGTTTGTCTGGTTTGTTGCAGCGTGCTCAAATGAGGCGACTGTTTACACACAACACGATTTTTTTAAATACCATACACTGACAGACTCAGATATCGAAAAAGCACCACGTATAACGGACGAGTTCTATTTCGAGTCGCACCCTGGTGACGGTTATTCTCCTACAAATAGCATCGTATTTAAAGGAGCTGCAGATACTGCATCGCTGCGCGCTTATCTCGAAAAGCTGGGATACGCGAAGCAAAAGCGCAGTCTGGGTGAGAAGGAAATATGGGCAAGGCCTGAACAGTTGGATGGGGATCAGTTCTATCTATACTTTAATCCCATAACCCGTGAGGTTGAGCTGACCAAGGTTCTGAATAATTGAGTCGCCGAGGTTACGACTTTGAAAAACATTAACATAGCCGGACTGGATAGCCTTATCGCCATCTATTTTGGACAGGATTATGACCTGTTCGGTAGTGGTAAAAGTGTAGATGCTCAAATCAACGCATGGATTGCAGATTCTACTCCCGCCTCCCGCCTCCCGCCTCCCGGCATGGCTTGATAGGTGATATTGAACAATTTATGAGGGAGACTGACAATCTGGAGCAGGATTTCGAAAGCTGCTATGGCGCGGAATTTTCTACAGATTTATGGGAAACGACGCCTGCAGAATTCCTGAAGCTTTTGAAGCAAAAGGTGAGTGCATCTCTTTCTGAATGCTGATTTGCCATTCAGCTATACACTTCCCTAATACAAACCCTTGCTGATGAGGTTATACCTGCATTGAGTCGCCTGAGCGGATGGAATCCACTGAATGGGAAATGGTTATGGCGATGCCGGTCTCTGCCGCTGGTCATCGCGCTGCTGCTGACAGGATGCGTCCGCTCTGACGCATTGTGGACTGTCACGCATGACCTCTGCATGAATAACTATCACTACCGTCGCGATCCGGCTCCCTGCCAGCAAGTCTATCTTCCGCAGGACGCCACACAGGGCTACAGCATCATCCAGAATCCCCGCCACAAGCTGCACTTTATTCTGGTGCCCACAGTGGCGATGTCCGGCATTGAGAGCATTGCGCTGATGCTGCCCGGACGTCCCGATTATTTCGGTTACGCCTGGTTAATGCGTTATCGTCTGATGGCGGCCTATGGGGCTGAAGTGCCTGAGGATCGGCTCGGCATGGCGCTGAATTCCGCTTATGGCCGCAGCCAGAATCAACTGCATATTCATCTGACCTGCCTGCGGGAGGATGTCTATCGCCAGCTTCAGGCCGAGAGGCCCTATATTGGTGATGACTGGCGACCCTTGCCCGACCGTTTGCTGAATCACACCTACTATGCCCGACGCGTTATGCAGCCCACGGCGATGGGGATCTATCCTGTCTCCTCCGTGGCACGCCATTTCCATCTGTCGCCGCCGCAGCTTGCTGAGTATGGTGTGGCGCTCATCCCCACAACGTTCTCGGGAGAGAAAGGGTTTATCCTGCTCACCACCCGGCGCGGCTGGGATAAGGGCAATCGGGCGTCCGTTGAGTCGCTACTGGATAAACGCTGCGAGATTCTTTCAACGCCGCCGGCTGACGTTTCAGCTGCTCAGTAACCAAACCTCATCACCTTCAACCAACCCAACCACACTGCTGTAATTAAGCCCTCTGATAGCATGAACCCGGCTGAAGAGGACGAGATCACCCGCGCAGAAAAACCAGCTCATGGCTCACGCATGAATAAAGACCAGCAGCCCCGCGCGCTGCCAGTGGCATCCTGTCATGCACACGCTGTAAACCCTCCCTTTTTTAAACAGAGTCATCGACAGCGGAAAACTTCTGGTAGAATGCCATTAAAATGAAACAGTGTTTCATTTATTGAAAATCATCGGAGGCAATATGTCCAAAAATGCAGCATTACTCCTGGCCACAGGATTTGAAGAAGCAGAAGCGTTTATTACTCTCGATATTCTCAGCCGGCTTGGCATCAAAGTCACCACCGTTGCCTGTGAGCCTCAGCGCGAGATCGTCAGCTACCACGGTGCCGTCATTAAAGCAGATACGCTGATTGAAGAATTAGCGGACGCACATTTATTCGATGCGCTGATCATGCCGGGCGGGCCTGAAGGTTCTAAGAACCTGGCCGCCAGCTCTGCTGTTACTGCTTTAATTCAGCGGCATGATGAAGCCGGTATGTTGATTGCGCCCATCTGCTCTGCCGCCCCCCGGGTGCTGGGTGGCAATAACCTTCTGAAAGTCCGTCGCTATACCTGTTCAGGCGAGCTGGGGCTGGAGGTCAAAGATGGCGAGTATGTAATGGAGGATGTGGTGGAGGATGGCAATCTGCTCAGTGGCCGGGGGCTGGGTGTCGCCTTCGATTTTGCATTGACGCTGGCTCAGCGTCTCACCGGTAATAAAGGCGCGATCGATTTCCAGGCTGAACACATTTATTACCGTCCGTGGCTGAACAGGTCGTCTCGCTAAACGCCCCTGAATTTTAGTCAGCCGCACAGAGCGCTGAGTGTTGTGATAGCAGCAAAAGAGACACCGAATCCTCAGTGTCTCTTTGAATCGCAGCCGTGTTCCACTAGTCATTGGCGACTGGCTTACCGATACAGCGCCGCTTTCCCCACCGAATTAAACAGCGCCATCTTCGCCGCGACCACTTCACCTGCCGCCTGCATCGGTTTAACGAAGAGTGAATTAGGCTCGTGTCCACCCTGTTTCAGTTCCTGTTCCAGCGCCACGAAGAAGGCCTTCTTCATATCGCTGGAGATATTGATTTTACCGACGCCATAAAGAATGGATTCCGCGACCTCGCTGTCTTTGTTGCCTGACCCGCCATGCAGCACCAGCGGGATATCCACCACCTTACGGATCTGCTGCAGACGTTCGATATCCAGCTTCGGCTGCTTCCCTTTGGGATAGAGGCCATGCGAGGTGCCGATGGCGACGGCCAGCGTATCGGTGCCGGTCTCGCGCACAAAGGTCTCTGCCTGCTGCGGATCGGTATACAGAATCTCGTTACTGCCGCCTTCACCGCTGCCTTCCGCCACACCGATGGTGCCCAGCTCCGCTTCCACGGAGACATTAATCGTGTGCGCTATCTCGACAATCTTCTTCGTCAGCGCAACATTCTGCTCGAAAGGATGAGACGAGGCGTCAATCATCACCGAGGTAAAACCGGCGTAGATCGCTTTCATCACCTCTTCCAGCGAGCGGCCATGGTCCAGATGGATTACCACCGGCACCCGCGCCTGAATCGCCAGCGTCCGCAGATAACCGATAAACTCCGGGCCGGTGAAGGCCATCTCCTCAGGATGGATCTCCAGAATCAGCGGTGAATCGAGTCTCTCGGCAGTCTCAACCGCCACCCGTCCAAACTCCGCACTGGCGATGTTGAATGCACCGACACCAAACTGATGCTGTTGTGCAACGCTGAGCAGATCTTTCATGTTGTAAAGCATAGGTTTTATCCTTGTTGTTCAGGAACGGAGATATCTTTTTTCAGAAACAGCAGGATCAGCGCTGTCAGCAGACTGCCTGCAGCAATTGCAAACAGATAACCCATGACATGGCTGATCACGTTAGGAATGAAGATGACGAAAATGCCGCCGTGCGGGGCGCGGGAAGCACAGCCCAGCATCATCGACAGGGCGCCCGCTAAGCCGGAACCTGCCACAATGGCCGGGATGACGCGCAGTGGATCGGCGACCGCATAGGGGATCGCGCCTTCGGTAATAAACGACAGGCCGAGGATGTAAGTGACTTTGCCGGTTTCACGCTCCTGCTCTGTGAATTTGCGGCGGAAGAGGGTGGTTGCCAGCGCGATGCCCAGCGGCGGCACCATGCCCGCCGCCATACAGGCGGCAATCGGTCCATAGATGCCGCTCGACATCAGGCCAATCGCAAACATACAGACGGTTTTGTTCAGCGGGCCGCCCATATCGAAGGCCACCATCATGCCGAACAGCAGGCCGAGAAGGGCGGCGTTAGCGTTACCCAGAGAACTCAGGAAGTCGGTCAGCCAGCCGAGCAGCATTTTGATCGGCTCACCAATCAGCAGCGCCATCAGTGCACCGGTCAGCAGCACACTCAGCAGCGGCACAATCAAAATCGGTTTCAGGCCGGCGACGGCTTTAGGCAGGTGAATATGGTTATTGATCAACAGCGTGATATATCCGCCCAGGAAGCCGGCAATCAGCGCGCCGAGGAAGCCGGAACCGGTGTGAATCGCCATCATCCCGCCCACGGCACCCGCCACGATGCCCGCTTTGCCGCTGATCGACTGGCTGATCCCCAGTGCCAGAATCGGCAGCATCAGGGCAAAGGCCGAACCGCCGCCGATGTCAGAAAGCATCTTCGCTATCGGGCTGAAATTCGCGTCCCCTGGTGTGGCCGCGGTAATCCCGAATGAAAAGCTCAGGGCGATCAGAATGCCGCCCGCCACGACAAACGGAATCATCAGGTTTACACCGGTGATCAGATGCACATAAATCTCAGACATCCAGGAGCGGGAACCTGACGTTTCACGGGCACTGTTAGCCGGTTCAGACGCATTCGTCTGCGATGCTGAATCCACCAGGCGGGGAGCCAGCTCACCGTTCACGATGGCGTTTAACAGGCCTTCGGCATCTTTTGCGGCTCGGGTGACGGGCACCTCAATCACGTTTTTGTGCTGGAAGCGCGCCATCTCTACTTTCTTATCCGCGGCAATTAACACCACGTCGGCCCGATGAATATCGTCGTCGCTGAAAATATATTCACTTTCAATCGCGCCCTGGGTTTCAACTAATACATTCAGGCCCAGTTTTTTAGCCGCTTTTTTCAAATTACTTTCGGCCAGGTAGGTGTGGGCGACACCTGTAGGACAGGCGGTAATGGCAATAATGTTCATAAACGTTCTCCAGTGAAAATTTTATATTTATGTTTTTCGGTCTGAAGGAATGGCTACAACCTGGAATACCTCCTTAAGCTTTTTATCTCATTACACTCTCCGGTTTATTCAGGCTCCCGAGCGGGATAACAGCAAATGAAACATCTCTTCACGATGCGGGACAGTCAGTAACTGTTCGACGACATCTTCATCGCCCAGCGCAATAGATATTCTGGCGAGCATTTTGATATGGCCGACATCTTTATCAGACTCTTTTACCGCGAAAAGAATCACTAAACGAACACTGGTGCCATCAATGGTTTCCCATGGAATATCGCGGCGTAAACGGCCCACGGCAATCCGGGTTTTTGCGACGGCAGCAGATTTACCGTGCGGAATCGCAATGTGATTTTCAAATCCGGTAGAGCCTAATTCTTCACGCAGATAAACATCCTTCAGAAACGCTGCTTTATCGGTCACCGCGCCGGTCTGGCAGAGCAGGTCAGTCAGCTGAGAAATAATCTGCTCTTTCGTCTGGCAATCGACATCGAGAATAATGCACTCTTCTTTCAGCACTTCATTAATCGCCACGGCTGTTGTCATGTTACTTCTCCATTATTAATTAATTGAATTCGATACCAGACACTCTGTGACTCTTGCGATATCTTTCGCCGAAAACAGGGCTGAAACATAAACCACCGGTTTTTCCAGCGGCTCCAGCCGGATGGTAGAGATCACCACATCACACTCATGACGTTTCAGGGAGTCCGCTATATTTTTTCCAGGTACGATGTCGATGATCTTCCAGTCGGGAAAGGCGCGGATAATCCGCCCGTAAAGCAGCTGTGACGTGCCCAGACCGCTGGAGCAGACCAGCAGTACCCGTTTTACTTTGATGCTGTTTTCGATGGCCGCCTGAATATGCACCGTCAGGTACGCCACCTCATCGTCACTGATTTCATCCAGGCTGTACTCCTGCGTCAGTTGGTTGATCACCGCTTTAACGGCGGCAAACACCGTTCCCAGCTCGGTCTGGATATCATGCAGCAGCGGATTTTTAATCCGTATGCGATATCTCAGACGGTTCAGCATCGGCTTGATATGCGAGGACAAGGACGCCTGCAGGTTCTGGTCGGTTGTGATTTCAATGTTGATGCGCTGCGCCACCCGGCGAATCAACTCCTGCGCAAAGCGGGTTTCACGTTCCGAAATCAGCGACTTATCCTGTAGTGGCACTTCACCGCCCGCTTTACCGGAGGAGACAAGATATTGATAGATAGAGTGAGACTCCTCAGCCACCAGCACCGTGTTACAGGCGGTCTCGATGCGCTCTACCACCGCCAGCGAAACCTGCCAGGCGTGATGATCGCTGACCCTGCTCATGGTCACTGCGCGCGCGTCGGTCCTGGGCATCGGCGAGTGACTGCGGTGAATCAGCACCAGAATGTGGGTAAACAAATTAATGTAGTAAGGATCGCTAATCGTATAGTGCAGTTGCTGTTCAATAAAATTGATGAGTTGCAGGGTAAAATGGACAGCCTGCTGACCAAATTTCTCTGAAAGCTCCTGCAGCGTGCTTTCATCCAGGCGGCTTTCCATCATGTCCTGACGGTTATAAATCGATTTTAATACCAGCGCTTTCATCGCCATGCGAATATTCTGGTCACTGCCTTTAATACTGGTGCCGACGCGACTTTTCAATAACGTTAAATTAAACTGATGCAACCAGACTTCCAGTGTTTTTAAATCATTCACTATCGACGCACGGCTGATAAAGTATTTATCCGCGAGCTCGCTAATGGATGAACTTTTTGGTGAAAGCATTAATAAATCCGATGCTATTTTTAGCATTCTGAAGTTGCTGCTGAAATCATCCACCTCGGTTGAAAAAATCCGGCGCGCAGCTATTTCTGCCTGGGCATCAGAGAATTTAATTGTGATCCCTCTCCCACTTTTTCCGCTGATATTGATCCCCAAGTCAGCCAGTTTTTCATTAATGTCAGCGATGTCGCGGCGTAAGGTTCGGCTGGTGATGGCTGTTTTTTCAGAAATAAATTGCAGGCTCACGTAACTGTTATGAGAAATAAGCTGTCGCATAATCGTCAGTTGCCGCTCAGTCAGCGCCTTCATCATCATCAGGTTCCGCTTAATTTGTTATTCGAGGTGTCAGTTATCATCTAAACAAAGGCCCTCAGCCATGTAAATATTAAAACATGGCCACAACCTGGTGGTCAGACTGACCACCTGACAGGGAATTTTCGAAATAATCGGGGACGAGGTGAAAGAATATGTGAAAGGGGATGGGAGGGTTTCCGGGCTGACTGGCAGTGATCAGATTGGTGGGGCTACATCAATTGCTGAGGGCAGAACCTGGCGGGAAAGCCCAGCTTACGCCGGGCCAAGTTTTATCTTTACACCATCTTCAGACGCTGTAGTCGTTTCTCGCGGCGAATCTTGCGTTCTTCCATCACCGCAACCAACGCCATCAGGCAGATACAGGCGATAGCGGCAGCATCCAGTGCGGCAAAGGTACCCGCCCAGCCGGTCAGGCCAAATATTGGTGTGCCGTCGGCAATCATGCCCAGGCCCAGTTTGGCAAAACTGTCACCAATCAGGTAAGCGAAAGTGCCTTTGATCCCATCCGCTGCGCCAATCGCTTTTTTCGGCACAAAGCCGACCGCGGCAACGCCGATTAACAACTGTGGGCCAAAGACCAGAAAGCCCAGTGCGAACAGCGAGGCCAGATAGACATACTGGTTGCTGGCATGCTGATAGATCCCGAGTGTGGCGATAATCAACGCCAGTGCGACGCAGGCCACCAGCGCACGACGGCCATTGGCCAGATCGGATAGCCAGCCCCACATCAGCGTACCCACCAGTGCACCCACTTCAAACAGGGTAAAGCCCTGAATCGCCACCTCTTTAGAGAGCTTCAGCTCCTGGAAGGCGTAAACCGTTGACCACTGATCGATCCCGATGCGCACCACATAGAGGAAGATGTTTGCGAAGCAGAGCAGCCAGATCACCTTGTTCTTCAGTACGTACTCGACAAAGATCTGCCATTTGGTCATCGACTCATCTTCAGCTTCTTTATCCTCATCGCTTAGCTCTTCGTCAAACAGCTCTTCGGCCTTGCCCAGGCCATAAGACTCCGGGGAATCGCTGCCGTAGCGCAGGCCGATAAAACCAACAATCAGCGCGATAATAGACGGGAAGATAAACATCCCAATCACATGGCCGTTGAACAGCACATTGGCACCAAACAGCGCCACGCCTGCCGCACCGGCACCGCCGAGGTTGTGGGAGATATTCCACATCCCCAGATAGGTGCCACGCTTGCGGCGCGGCGTCCACTTCGTGATGGTGGAGTAGCTACAGGAGCCGCCGGTACTCTGGAAGAATC